>Ga0316197_10002982_pt1 | contig 12041 bp, 9 predicted proteins | sample OudBiesiAoxic_MG_FD_204939 | JGI IMG/M metagenome (GOLD analysis project Ga0316197, IMG submission 204939) | Coastal sediment microbial communities from Oude Bieten Haven, Netherlands - site A oxic | ecosystem: Environmental > Aquatic > Marine > Coastal > Sediment | place: Netherlands...
CGACCGGCTCTTGGAGCTGGGGTGCGTGCCCGTGGTGAACGAGAACGATGCGATCGCGAACGACGAGCTTCGTTTCGGCGACAACGATCGGCTCGCAGCGCTGGTGGCGAACAGCGTCAACGCCGATGTGCTCGTGTTGTTGACCGACATGGACGGCGTCTACACCGCAGATCCGCGCCGCGACCCCGAGGCGACGCTTGTCCCGCTGGTGCGGTCGGGCGACCCGCTGTTGGCGATCACTGCCGACACAGGTGGAAGTGGACGCGGCAGCGGCGGTATGGCATCGAAGCTGATGGCTGCCCGGATGGCCTCGTGGTCGGGCATGCGCAGCGTGATCGCTCGTGCGTCGCGGCCCGACGTGTTGGCCGGGGCGGTGTCGGACGAGCTCGTCGGCACCACCTTCGAGCGCCATGACCGTTCGTTGCCGGCTCGCAAGCTGTGGATCGCGTTCGCCGCCGAGGTTGCGGGCGTGGTCGAAGTGGATGCCGGTGCCGAGCGGGCGCTCACCGAACGTCCGAACAGCCTGCTGCCGGCCGGTGTGGTGGCGGCGCGGGGCGAGTTCGTGGTGGGCGACGTGGTCGATGTGGCCGGCCCGTCTGGGCGAGCGTTCGCTCGGGGGCTGGTGGCGATCGATCGGAGCGTGCTGCACTCCGTGGCGGGCCGACACACCAGCGACCTGCCTGCGGGAATCACCCACGAGGTCGTCCATCGCGACGATCTCGTCGTCCTCCCCTCCTGAGCGCGTCAACACCGGTCGACATCCCGCCAACATCCCGCCAACATCCCGCCAACAACCCGTTTGCGTTGCGGTTCGGGAGCGGATGTGCTCCCCAACCGTCACGCAAACGGATTCGGGAGACGGCGGCGGACGGCGGCGAGTTCGGGGGCGCGCAGCGCGAACAACACGGCTGCGTACACGAGCACGCCCACCAGTCCGCCGACGACGATTCGAACCAGCGCATCGAGACCGGTGTTGCCGCCCACCTGCTGCGTCACGATCCAGACCGCCTCGCCCATCAGCGCAGCGGCGATGACGATGCGCCAGAGGCTGGCGAACAGCGGTCGGAGTTCGAACCCTGGCACCTTGAAGCTCAGGATCTGCATCGCCCACATCGACGACATCACATACGCGAGCGCGAATGCGAGCCCGAGTCCGAGTACCCCGTACCGATCGACCAGCACGAAGGCGAGCACGATGTTGATCGCGTTCTCGACGAGGTTGATCTTGAACGGCGTCTTGGTGTCCTTGTGGGCGTAGAAGCCCCGCAGCACGAACAGGTAGATCGAGAACGCACCGAGGCCGAGCGCGAGTCCCGCCAGTGCTCGCTGGGCCGCATCGGCGTCGGCAGCGGAGAACTCACCGCGCTGGAGCAGAGCACCGATGATCGGTTGGCGCAGCACGAAGATGCCGACGCCGGCAGGGATCGTGAACAGCGCGGTCATCCGGAGACCGAGCGACGCCTGGTCGATGAATCCTCCACGGTCGTGTCGAGCGACCGAGCGCGCCATCTCGGGCTGGAAGGTGGTGGCGATCGACACCGCGAGCAGCCCGTGTGGGAGCACGAAGAACGTGAACGCGTTGATGTACGCCGACGCATCGCTCGATCCCGGTTCCGCGAGGTTGCGCACGACGAGCAACGCGGCCTGGTTGGCGGCCACGAAGCCGAGCGTCCAGAACGACAACGTCAGCAGCTTGCGGACGGCCGGGTGCCGGAAGTCGACCGTCGGGCGGAACCGGAAGCCGGTGCGCAACATCGCGGGGATGAGGACGAGCGACATCGAAGCGATGCCGACGGTGGCGCCGAGGCCCAGCGTGAGACGGAGTCGGTCGTCGTCGAGGACATCTTCGAGCTGCCAGTCGGCGCTGCCCGGGTTGGGGAGCGAGAGCAGGAAGGCGATGATGATCACGTTCGGCAGGATCGGACTCCATGCGGCGGCGAAGAACCGTCGGCGGCTGTTGAGGAACGCGTTCGCGAGCCCGACGAGGCCGTAGAAGAGGATCTGGATCAGGAAGATACGAGCGAGGGTCGTGCCGACCGAGCGGTACACGTCGGGATCGACCCCGTCGCTGACGTCGATCGAATACAGCCCGAAGATCAGCGGTGCTGCGATCACGGCGACCACCGTCAGCGCGGCCATCAGGATCACCGAGACGGTGATGACCACGTTGGTCGCTTCGTCGTCGTCGTCCTCGACGAACGTCGAGAACAGTGGAACCAACGTTGCCGACAGCACACCTCCGAGGAGCAGCTCGTAGACGATGTTCGGCGTTTCGTTGGCGATCAGGTACGCGTCGGACAGCGCGGTCTGGCCGAGCACGTACCCGAGAACGATGAGCCGAAGGAGCCCGGTGACCCGAGAGAGGGCCGTGCCGCCGGCAACGACGATGTTGCTCCGCAGCAGGCCGCTCATCGGGCGGAACGCTAGTGCCCTGGCCCTGCCGGGAGTTCGACCCCCGATGCCGGCTCACGGCACGGTTGGGTGCGATGGCAAGCGGTCGTCAGCGTTCCCAAACGATCAGCGGGTGGCGGTTACGGCGTGTGCGCGGGCGGTCGGGATCGGGCATCGAGCGCAGCGAACTCAGCACAGGCTCGACAACCAGTGCCCACGTGGCAGCGTCGACGTCGAACAGCGACGACCACAGACGCTGCTCGATCATCTCGATCTGTGAGGCCGGCGTGGAGGGGAACCCGTCCCACGGTGTGTGCCCCGCGTGCACGAGGTGGAGCATCTCCGGGGCGTCGGCGAGCAGCGGATCGCGCCCGTGACGGTGGCGGCGCAGCGGCGCCAGGCCGGACAGGACAGCGGCGATCTCGTCGTCGGGGTGATCCTCGGCATTCGAGAGGATGCTGATCACGCGACCCCCGGGACGGACGACTCGGGCCGCCTCGCGCAGCGTGTCGAAGGGATCGTCGACGAGCTGCAGCACCCAGACGAACACGACACTGTCGGCCGACGCGCCCGCCATCGGCAGCTGGTCGACGTCCGCGACCGCTACCCGGGGCCCGATTCGGGGAAGCGCCTGGCGCAACATCGCCTCGCTGAGGTCGACGCCCACGGCGCGGTGGCCCGCCGCCTCGAGGCCCGCAGCGATGACGCCGGTTCCGGCGCCGAGCTCGACCACACGCGGCCCGAGCACCCAGGGGGCCAATGCATCGGCGAAGGATCGGCCGCGCCGCTCACCGCCGCGGGTGGCGTCGTAGATGTCCGCGACCTGGTCGAAGGAGGTTCCTGGCACGGCCCGAACGGTAGGTGATCCCGATTGACCCGCGGGTCAAGGCGGCAGGTAGCGTGCGATGCCATGACGACGACGGATGCAGGCGCTCCCGGCGCCCGACAGGCCACCGAGCGCTTCGACACTGTGCAAGGGGTGCGCGAGGCGCTGCGCGACGTGCAGTACCTGGCCGACGAGGGAATCGCGGGCGTGGCCTATCTGGCCGACAAACTGGGTAAGCCGATCCTTGTGGAGGGTCCTGCCGGCACCGGCAAGACGCAGCTCGCCAAGTCGATCGCCGAGATCACCGGTGCACGCTTGATCCGCCTGCAGTGCTACGAGGGGCTCGACGAGTCGAAAGCGTTGTACGAGTGGAACTACAAGAAGCAGCTGCTGCGTATCCAGACAGAGCGCGGCGATCAGACCGAGGACTGGACCGAGATCAAGGACGACATCTTCTCCGATGAGTTCCTGCTCACCCGTCCGTTGCTCGAGGCGATCACGGCCACCGACCCGGTGGTGCTGTTGATCGACGAGGTCGACCGCGTCGAGGTCGAGACCGAGGCACTGTTGCTCGAGATCCTCTCCGACTACCAGGTCTCGATCCCGGAGCTCGGCACGATCACCGCCACGCAGATCCCGCTGGTGTTCCTCACGTCGAACAACACCCGTGAGCTGTCCGAGGCGCTCAAGCGGCGCTGCCTGTACCTCCACGTCGACTACCCGCAGCTCGAACGCGAGAAGGAGATCGTGCTTGCGAAGGTGCCCGACATCACCGAGCAGCTCGCCGACCAGGTCGCCCGCATCGTGCGCTCGATCCGTCAGCTCGACCTGAAGAAGGCCCCGAGCGTGTCCGAGACGCTCGACTGGGCGCGCACCCTGATGCTGCTCAACATCGATTCCATCGACGAGCAGACCGCCAAGGACACGCTCAACGTGCTGCTCAAGTACCAGACCGACATCGCCAAGGCGGCCAAGGAACTCGCCGTCGACGAGTGATCGTCACCTGACCCATGCTCGACCTGCTCAACGGTTTCGTCGTCGAACTCCGCAACGCGGGGCTGCCTGTCAGCCTCACCGAGAACCTCGACGCCATGGAGGCCGTGCAGCACATCCCCATCGAGGACCGGGAAGCGTTCAAGTACGCGCTCGGGGCCACGCTGATCAAGAACCACGCGCACTGGCGCAGCTTCGAGACCGTGTTCGAGGTGTACTTCAGCCTGCGTGGGCCCGAGTACAAGCTGGTCGAGGGTGACGACGACACCGACATCGATGAACTCTGGCGAGAGCTGCAGGAGCAGCAGAAGCAGGAAGGCTCGGGCGGCGCCGGCGGCCTCGAGAACCTGACGCCGGAAGAGATCGCCCAGATGCTGATGTCGGCGCTGATGAACGGCGACCAGGGAATGATGCGGGCGATGGCCAAACAGGCCGTGCAACGTTTCGCCGGGATGGAGCCGGGTCGCCCGGTCGGTGGTACCTACTACCTCTACCGCACCCTGCGGAACCTCGATCTCGACTCGATGCTCGACAAGATGATGGATGCCACCCGCGAGGAGGCAGCGGGTGACCTGACACCGCTCGAGGAGCGTCTCGAGAAAGAGGAGTTCGAGGATCGGATCGACAAGTTCAAGGGTGAGATCGAAGCCGAGATCCGCCGTCGACTCGTCGCCGACCGGGGCGCCGAAGCGATGGCGAAGACGCTCCGCAAGCCGCTGCCGGAAGACGTCGAGTTCATGCACGCATCGCGCGATGAGATGGTGGCGCTGAAGAAGTCGCTGTACCCGCTGACGCGCAAGCTCGCGGCGCGGCTCGCTCGCAAGCGGAAGCACGGCCGCAAGGGACCGCTCGACTTCCGCAACACGGTGCGGCATTCGCTCAGCTACGGCGGTGTGCCCGCTGAGCCGAAGTTCAAGTACCCGCGCCCTGCCAAACCAGAATTGATCGTGGTGGCCGACATCTCCGGGTCGGTGGCTGCGTTTGCTCGGTTCACGTTGATGCTGGTCTACGCGATCCAGAACCAGTTCTCGAAGGTGCGGTCCTTCGTGTTCATCGACGGCATCGACGAGGTCACCGACTACTTCAAGGCGACCGAGGACATCACCGAGGCGATCCACCGGGTCAACACCGAGGCCGACGTGGTGTGGGTGGACGGCCACTCCGACTACGGGCACGCCTTCGAAGTGTTCTGGGAGCGCTATGGCAAGGACGTCGGCCCGAAGTCGACCGTGCTGCTGCTGGGCGACGCCCGCAACAACTACCACGCGAGCCAGAGCTGGGTGGTCAAGGAGATCCAGCACAAGGCCCGCCACGTCTACTGGCTGAACCCCGAACCGCGCAGCTACTGGAACACGGGTGACTCGATCGTGGGCGAGTACGGCACGTTCACCGACGGCGTCTACGAATGCCGCAACCTCCGCCAGCTCGAGTCCTTCGTCGAGAAGCTGGCCTGAGCGCCACCGTCACGTCACCCCTGCCGCCCTGTAACGATGGTGTCTGACACCATCGTTACAGCTCGTTCGGTTGCGGGCGGCGGACTGCGGAGGTCTCGAGGCTGACGAGCGCGTCGACGTCGCGCACAGTGCGGAGCCGATACACGGGCTTGTTGCGCCACAGCGGAGTGTCGGCGAGCGATGCGTAGCGTCGACGCAGATCGTCGTGGGTCACCCAGGTCCAGCGGATCGGGTTGCGCTCCGGGTCCCAACTGACGACGTCTGCGAGCCGTTCTCGGTTGCCGTTCCACAGCTCGGCACGTGTGGCTACCCGACGAGCGCTCCGCCGGGCGACGCGCCACGTCGATCGGGTGCGTGGGAGGTCGATCCACACGATGGCGTCGGCGGATCCGTGCACGAGGTCGGCGACCACGGCGTAGTTCCCGGCAACGGCCCAGCGTCCGGCTTCGGCGAGTGCCTCGGCCACGATGCGTCGGAACTCGGGTGTCGGCGTCGGCGCCCAACCGGGCCGGTGGTACAGCCGGTCGAGATCGATGACGCTCAGGCCGTGAATCGCTGCCAGTCGGTGGGCGAGGGTCGTCTTCCCCGATCCCGATGCCCCCACGATCGCGACCCGTTCCACGGTTCGGACCCTACCCTCGGGGCCGTCGGCCGGATCTCGGCGGAGCGGAGGCGACGTCTAGCGTCGAGGGATGGCAGAGGAACGTCAGCTGATCCGGTCCGAAGCACGCGGACGGGTCGGGGTGGTCACCATCGACCGGTCCGAGAAGCGCAATGCGATGACATACGCCATGCTCGGGAACGGGCGCCGAGTTCAGCTCGCAGTGCGATCTGCGGGTGGCCGGCACCGATGCCCGTTTTGCCTGGAACTTCGTCCATCGGGGCCTCGTGCCCGACACCGGCGCGGGGACGTGGCCGCTGCCCCGGATCATCGGACTCCAGCCGGCGCTTCGGTGCTTCAGGAGTGATGGTCACCGCGAGGGCGTCGCCGCATTCCTCGAGCGTCGTCCCGCTCAGTTCACCGGCCGCTGAGCATCCGTCGAGTCGGGTGTAGCCGAGGCCGGTGTCAACCGGCCGAACTCGCCGCCTCTGAGCTCTTCGAGCACGGCGATCAGCGGCGTCGCATGGATGCGCAGATGACCGGTGAACGGCCCGCTGATCGCGACGATCAAGGCGAGGTCGAGCGCGATCACTGCGATCAGGACGGCGATCAGCACGCCGGCCCAACGATCGAGGCCGACGCCGAGTGCGGCCGCGTTCAAGCTCAGCGCGACCCCGCTGAGGAACACGAGGAGGAACAGTGGCGTCGGCAGCCCGTTGCCGGCCAGGTTCAGCCGATCCCGGCGGGACACCGCCACCGACTCAGCGGCGCCGAGGAGGTCCCAGCTCACCGGATCGGGCACGCCGGTCCGCGTTGCCTCGGAGCGAGCAGTCCGTCCGATCGCCCGCAGGGCGCCGGCCGTGTGAGCCTCACCGTGGTGGGCGGTCGAGGAGTCGTCCATCAGCGGCCACTCACGGTCGATGACGCTGCCGATGTATCGCTCGAGCTGTTGGCGGATGGCGGGCCCGTCGAGGCAGTCGGACTGGCTGGCCAATGCGAGGCGGAGGCAGCCGTCGGCTTCGGTTCCGACGGTGGCAGCGGCCGATCGGGCTCGTGTCCACTGGTTGGAGATCACGAAACCGGTGAGGAACGAGAACAACACACCGACTGCCGGCATCAGGCCCGAGGCCCCGGCGGTCAGCTGCTCGCTGTTCTCCTGGTCGATCGCCAGGTCGGCGATCACGACGACGAGGACGGTCCACCCGCCGAACCAGGCGAGAAAGGCGAGATAGAGGACCGCTCCCGGCCAGGACGTCAATCGGGCATGCCAATCCCGCATGTCAGGAGCGCTGGTAGTTGGGGGCTTCCTTGGTGATCGTCACGTCGTGCGGGTGGCTCTCTTCGCGGCCGGCGGTGGTGACCCGCATGAATCGAGCGTTGCGCAGCTGGTCGAGCGTTGCCGCACCGGCGTAGCCCATCCCCGAACGGAGCCCGCCGACGAGCTGATAGGTCACGTCGCCGAGTGGGCCGGCGTAGGGGACGCGGCCCTCGATGCCCTCGGGCACCAGCTTGTTGGATGCGGCGCCCACCGCTGTCTTGCCGCCGCCCGACGACTGGCCGGTTGCGTAGCGGTCCTGGCTGTCGCCGGTCATCGCCCCCATCGACCCCATACCTCGGTAGCTCTTGTAGCGGCGCCCTTCGAACAGTTCCATCTCGCCGGGGCTCTCCTCGGTGCCGGCGAGCAGCGATCCGAGCATCACGGTGGATGCCCCGGCCACGATCGCCTTGACGATGTCGCCGGAGAACGTGATGCCGCCATCGGCGATCACCGGCACGCCCAGCTTGCGGGCCCGCTGCGCGGTGAACCAGATCGCCGAGAGCTGTGGCATCCCTGCGCCGGACACGACCCGGGTGGTACAGATCGAGCCGGCGCCGACACCGACCTTGATCGCATCGGCCCCGGCGACGGCGAGTGCTTCAACACCATCTTCGGTGACGACGTTGCCGGCGGTGACGGGCAGGTCCGGCCACGAGCCCTTGATGCGCTGGATGGCCTTGACCACATTGGCGGAGTGTCCATGAGCGGTGTCGATCGAGACCGCGTCGACGCCCATCGAGACGAGGGCCTCGACGCGTGCCTCGATGTCGTCGCCGACACCGATTGCCGCTGCGCAGCGCAGACGTCCGCCCCCGTCACGGGAGGCGTTCGGGAAGTCGAGCCGCTTCTGGATGTCCTTCACCGTGATCAGTCCGGCGAGCCGGCCATCGTCGTCCACGAGCGGGAGCTTCTCGATGCGGTGCTGCTGCAGGATCGCCTTGGCCTGGTCGAGCGACGTGCCGACGTCGGCGGTGACCAGGCCATCAGCGGTCATGAAGTCGGTCACCGGACGGTCGAAGTCTCCGCCCTCACAGAAGCGGATGTCTCGGTTGGTGAGGATGCCGACCAATCGACCGTCGGAGTCGGTGATCGGTACGCCGGAGAACTTGAAGCGATGCATCAGGTCCTCGGCCTCGTGGAGCAGTGCCGTGGGCGGCAGCGTGACCGGGTCGGTGATCATGCCCGACTGGGAACGCTTGACCTTCTGCACCTCGGCGGCCTGCTCGTCGATCGACATGTTGCGGTGGATCACGCCGATGCCTCCGTGGCGGGCCATCGCCACAGCCATGCGGCCCTCGGTCACCTTGTCCATCGCCGCGGACACGAGCGGAACGGCCAGCTCGATGTCGGCTGCGAACGTGGCGGTCGTGTCGACCGAATCGGGAAGCGTCTCCGAGAATCCGGGGACCACCACGACGTCGTCGAACGTCAGCGCTTCGAAGCGATCGAAGAACTCGTCGTTGGGGTTGGTGCGCGGGATGCTGGTGTCGGTCATGCGGAGATCTCCGTACGGGTGCGGGAGCGGGTGGTGCAGAGCTGGGTGAGGGTCTCGACGAGCAGCTGGTGTTCGGCAGCATGGAGGTGTGCCTCGAAGGCCTCGAAGCCGTCGGCGACGTCGATCTCGACGGTGGCGGTTCCCAATACGGGGCCGTCGTCGACGCCTTCGTCGGGCACGAGGTGAACCATCACGCCGGTCGAGGTGCGTGTACCGGCAGTCGCCTCGTCCCAGGCGCGTCGAATGGCGTTCGTGCCCGGGAGCTCGCCCGGAAGCGCTGGATGGAGGTTGACGACCTGTTCGGGGAACCAACCGAGGAAGCTCATCGTGAGGATGCGCATCCAACCGGCAAGCACGACCAGGTCGGGGTCGAAACCGGCCACCACGTCGGCCAGGCGGGCGTCGTAGTCGGCGCGGAGTTCGCCTGGATGGACGCCGACGTGAACGGCGGGAACGCCGGCGGCATCAGCGCGCTGTAGCGCGAACACATCGGGACGATTGGACACGACAGCCACCACTTCAGCGGGCAGGCGCCGGTCGGCGCACGCATCGAGCACGGCCTGGAGATTCGAACCGCTGCCCGACACGAGAACGACCAGGCGCTGCACCCTCGCCGAAGCTGACGGGGGCAGGTCGGACGCGTCCATGAGTCGAACCTAGCGACAGGCCCGGCCATCGATCGGCCGCCTGAACGAAAAGTCTCCCGTCCCGGCCGCCGTCAACGGAGGGTGACCGTGCGCTCGCCAGCGACGAGCCGGCCGATGCACCACGTGGTCTCCGGAATCGAGGCCTGGAGGGCATCGACAGCGTCGGGCGCGCAGACGACCACCATTCCGACCCCCATGTTGAGCGTGCGGTACAGCTCGTCGGTCGACATCAGTGGGGTCAGCTCCTGCACCAGGCGGAACAGCGGCGGGATGGGCCAGGAGCCGAGTTCGATGTCGGCGGCGAGGCCGGCAGGCAGGACGCGGGGGAGGTTCTCGGGGAGACCGCCGCCCGTGATGTGGGCCAAGGCCTTGACGTGACCGGCGGAGAGCGCCGGACCCAGCACGTCGAGGTACGAACGGTGCGGTTCGAGCAACGTTTCTCCAAGGGTTCGATCGAACCCGTCGGGAACGACGTCCATGGGGATCCAGTCGAACACCTTGCGCAGGAGCGAGTAGCCGTTCGTGTGCGGCCCGCTCGACGCGACGCCGATCAGCACATCGCCCGCCAGGATGTCGTCGCGGGGGAGCAGCGCAGCGCGATCGGCGACACCGATGAGCGTCCCCGCGATGTCGAACGCGCCAGGCTGATAGACCCCTGGCATCTCGGCGGTCTCGCCGCCGAGCAGTGCGCACCCGGCGGCCCGGCACGCGTCGGCCATGCCGCCGACCACCTCGGCGACCAGGTCGGCATCGAGCACGCTGGCAGCGATGTAGTCGAGGAAGAACAACGGACGAGCCGACTGCACCAGCACGTCGTCGATGCAGTGGTTCACGATGTCCATGCCGACGCCGCGGACGGATCCGATGCGGGCGGCGAGTTCGACCTTGGTGCCGACGCCATCGGTCGAGGCGACGAGGACGGGGTCGTCCAGTTCGAGGATCGCCTTGGCGGAGAACACGCCGCCGAAACTGCCGACCCCCTTGAGCACGCCGTTGTCGTGGGTGGCCTCGACGGCTGCCTTCATCTCGTCGACCGCTCGAGTTCCCTCGTCGATGTCGACGCCTGCAGCGGCGTACGAGGCCAGATCCGCACCGAGCGCTCGCCAGCCGATGTCGCGGCGGAACTGCATGCCGTCGAAGTCGATGCGGGCCATGTGCTCGTAGGCGGCAGCACGGGCCTCAGCGAGGTCGAAGCCGATACCGGTGACGGCGAGCACGCGCCCTCCGTCGACGCGATCGACGCCTCCGGCGTCGGCGGTGACTCCTGCATCGAAGCGGATGGTCGTGCTGCCATCGGGCCCGACGACCCCGCTCTCCATCGTGTCGACGATCACGGCGCCGGTCTGGGGAGCGGCCGGATACCCCGCAGCCGCCGCCACGACCGTCAGCGCGGCCTGGCTGCGGACGATGAGCGGAAGCTCACCGATGCTGCCGCGGGTGCAGGCGAGCGCAAGTTCGGCCAGATCGGTCTCGACGAGCGGCAGGACAGCCTGCGCCTCGGGGTCGCCGAAGCGAACGTTGTACTCGATCAGGCGTGGACCGTCGGGAGTGAGCATGAGGCCGGCGTACAGCACGCCGACGTACGGCGTGCCCGCAGCGGCCAGGTGGTCGATCACCGGCTGGACGAACGTCGCCAGCAGGTCGTCGGGAAGGTAGGGAACCGGCGCCGGGGCGTAGGCGCCCATGCCGCCGGTGTTGGGGCCGGTGTCGCCTTCGCCGATCCGCTTGTGGTCCTGTGCGAGGGGGAGGGCCACGGCGCGTCGGCCGTCGCAGAGCGCGAGCAGCGAGCACTCGGGTCCGGACAGACGTTCCTCGAGGAGGAATGGGCCCGCTGCTGCGGCCGCCTGGATGGCCGCGGTAGTCGCCGCGTCGCCGTCCGGCACCGTCACGCCCTTGCCGCCGGCGAGTCCGTCGAGTTTGACGACGACCGGCCGATCGAGGTCGCGCCACCATTCGAGTGCCGCCGATGCATCGTCGAAGCGAGCGAATCGGGGGCCCGGGATTCCCAGCGCCGTCGCCAGCTCGCGCGCGTGGCTCTTGGATGATTCGAGTCGGGCGAGTTCGGCGGTGGGCCCGAAACACGGCAGGCTGCGTCGCGCGCACTCGTCGGCGACCCCATCGACCAGGGCGGCTTCGGGGCCTGGGATCACCAGGTCGGTGTCGTCGGGCGATGCGTCTCCGAGACCGCCGGCCAGGCGTACCTCGTGTCCGTGGTGCCGGCAGGCCCAGGCGATCGCGTGCTCGCGTCCGCCCCCGCCGATGACCAGTACCCGCATCAGACGCGTCCACTCCGGTCACCGCTCCGACAACCCGCAA
>Ga0316197_10002983_pt1 | contig 12038 bp, 8 predicted proteins | sample OudBiesiAoxic_MG_FD_204939 | JGI IMG/M metagenome (GOLD analysis project Ga0316197, IMG submission 204939) | Coastal sediment microbial communities from Oude Bieten Haven, Netherlands - site A oxic | ecosystem: Environmental > Aquatic > Marine > Coastal > Sediment | place: Netherlands...
GTCAGGGCCTGTGGAAAACTCGATCCGAACTTGATATACTGACGCTCAAGTTTCATGAGTTGACGTTTTGGTGTCAGGAAGGTAGGGAACATGGCATTCGATCCCAAGAAGTGGACGATCAAGACCCAGGAGGCGTTCGCTGCAGCGATCGACGACGCGAAGGCGCGCTCGAATCCCGAGCTGACACCCGATCACGTGCTGTCGGCGATGATGCGCCAGGAGGGCACGATCGTGCCGGCGGTGCTCGCCAAGATGGGCCTTGCCCCGCTGATGGTGCGGAACCAGGCCGACGAAGCGGTCACCCGCCTCCCGAATGCCTACGGCGGCGACGAGCCGCGGATGAGCAAGGAGCTCACCAACAAGGTCGCCAACGCGGAGAAGTACCAGAAGGACTTCAAGGACGACTTCTTGTCGGTCGAGCACCTGCTGCTGGCGATGAACGACCGTCTCGACATGGGCTCCGAAGAGGTCATGCAGGCGATGCAGGCGGTGCGCGGTTCCCATCGCGTCACCGACCAGAACCCCGAGGAGAAGTTTGCTGCGCTCGAGAAGTACGGCCAGGACCTCACCGCGCGTGCCGCAGAGGGAAAGATCGATCCCGTCATCGGGCGCGACGACGAGATCCGTCGTGCGATCCAGGTTCTGTCGCGGCGTACCAAGAACAACCCGGTGCTGATCGGTGAGCCCGGCGTCGGCAAGACGGCGATCGTCGAGGGACTGGCGTCGCGGATCGCCGATGGCGACGTGCCCGAAGGCCTGAAGAACAAACGGCTCATCGCACTCGACATCGGCTCGATGCTGGCGGGCGCCAAGTACCGGGGCGAGTTCGAGGAGCGGCTCAAGGCCGTGCTCAAGGAGATCACCGACGCCGAGGGTGAGATCATCACCTTCGTCGACGAGTTGCACACCATCGTCGGGGCGGGTGGCGCCGAGGGGGCGATGGACGCCGGCAACATGATCAAGCCGATGCTCGCACGCGGCGAGCTGCGGATGATCGGCGCCACCACGCTCGACGAATACCGCAAGTACGTGGAGAAGGACCCGGCGCTCGAGCGCCGATTCCAGCAGGTCTACGTCGGGGAGCCGTCGGTCGAGGACACGGTCGGCATCCTGCGCGGGCTCAAGGAGAAGTACGAGGTCCACCACGGTGTGCGGATCCAGGACTCCGCACTCGTCAGTGCCGCGGTGCTCTCCGACCGCTACATCACTGCCCGGTTCCTACCCGACAAGGCGATCGACCTCGTCGACGAGGCGGCGTCCCGACTCCGGATCGAGATCGACTCGCTCCCGACCGAGATCGACGTGGTCCAGCGCCGGATCCTGCAGCTCGAGATCGAGCAGGTGGCGCTGGAGAAGGAGAGCGACCAGCTCTCGAAGGAGCGCCTCGAGGCACTCCACGACGAGCTGGCGACGCTGAACGTGCAGGTCAAGGAGATGAAGGAGCACTGGGAGCAGGAGAAGCAGGCCATCGACGCGATCCGTGCGCTCAAGGAGGAGCTCGAGACGCTGCGGACCCAGGTCGAGCGCGAGACCGATCTGGCGATGGCGGCCGAGATCCGGTACGGCCGCATTCCCGAACTCGAACGGCGCATCGAGGACGCGACCGCGCATCTCGACGAATTGCAGGCCACGAAGGCGATGCTCAAAGAGGAAGTCGACGCCGAGGACATCGCCGAGGTCGTCGCCAAAGCGACCGGCGTGCCGGTCACCCGACTCATGGAGTCCGAGACGTCCAAGCTCGTCCACCTCGAGGAGCTGCTCCACCAGCGAGTGATCGGACAGGACGACGCCGTGTCATCGGTCGCCAATGCGATCCGCCGCAGTCGCGCCGGATTGTCGGATCCGGACCGTCCGATCGGTTCGTTCATGTTCCTCGGACCGACCGGTGTCGGCAAGACCGAGCTCGCTCGGGCGCTGGCCGAGTTCCTCTTCGACGACGAGAAGGCGATGGTGCGAATCGACATGGGCGAGTACATGGAGAAGTTCTCCGTGTCTCGACTGATCGGGGCGCCTCCGGGATACGTCGGCTACGACGAGGGCGGCCAGCTCACCGAGGCAGTCCGTCGGCGCCCGTACTCGGTGGTGCTGCTCGACGAGATCGAGAAGGCACACCCCGACGTGTTCAACACGTTGCTCCAGTTGCTCGACGACGGCCGCCTCACGGACGGCCAGGGTCGGACGGTCGACTTCACCAACGTCGTGTTGATCATGACGAGCAACCTCCCGGGCGACCCGCTCGACTTCTTCAAGCCGGAGTTCATCAACCGGGTCGACGACATCATCCGCTTCCGGTCGCTGACGGAGGCCGACCTGGAGCACATCGTCGGGATCCAGCTCGAACGGCTCCGCAACCGTCTGTCCGAGCGTCGGATCACCCTCGACGTCGACGACTCGGCGATGGCCCAGCTGGCGCGCGAAGGCTACGACCCGGCGTTCGGTGCTCGCCCGCTGAAGCGGATCATCCAGCGCGAGATCGGTGACCCCGCCTCGGTGCTGATCCTCGACGGCTCGGTCGTCGACGGCGACACGATTGCCGTGACCGCCGCCGACGACGGGCTCGCGGTGTCCGCTCGGCCCGTCGCCGTGCCGAGCCCGTGACGGCCGAACCCTCGGCGCACCTCAGGGCGCGCCGCGGGTGAGTGGCCAGACCACTTGGAGGAGGTCGACATCGTTCGACGAGGCATCACCGATGAGGACCTCGCCGGTCGAGTCGCCGATCGAGACGTCGCGTCGGCAGCGACCGTTCGACAGCGGCACGGGCTCGTCGTCGAAGCGGGCGAACACGCCACCGTCGGGTCTGGGCAGCGCCCCAAGCCACTCGGGTTCGACCAGGCGGTCGGTCTTCGGTGACCAGCTGAGGTTCACCCCGGCGTGCGTCGTCGTCGGCTCCGAGGTGTCGCTGACCAACGAGTCTGCCGTCGAGGTCCACGAGCTCGTTGCGCTCCCGCCCGAGGAGCTCGCTGCGTTCTTCCCGCGCGTGGAGGCCGTGCTCGTCGCTGCCCCCGGCGGTGACGGCGTCGTCGTGGAGGGCGATGGAGTGCTCGGTGAACCGGGTCGGTACGCGCTGATCTGCGGGATCCCCACCGGTGCCGATCCCGACGAGTACCTGGAGGCGGCAGCCGCTGCCGAGGGGGCGCCACCCGAGGTGGACGGAGGTGCACCCCACATCGCGGCCGGGATGTACGCCGAGCTTGTCGTCGAGTGATGGTCGGCCGGCATCGGTCGTTCGCCGAGTCGCCTTGAGTCGCCGCCCCATTTCTTGACGATGTCTTGAGCACATCTTGGTTCGGAACCTGTCAAGATGTCCTCATTCCTTCCGCTGGAGCCCCGGGTTGATCCCCGGGGCTCCTGCCGTTTTCGGCGCGAGGCGGCACACCGGCAGGATCGTGTTGCGCCTCCGAGCGAGCGAGGTGGCGTGGCGACGGCGACATCGTCGTGCGCTACCGCACTCGGTGAGGCCCGGCCACCGCGTGCGGCGGCGCCGACGACGCACGACAGTGGACCTGGTCACTCGGCGGCGACCAGAGGGCGGCCGGCCGACAGCTCGGCTTCGAGCTGCTGCGTCGACACGTAGGACAACCGGAATTGGGCGGGTCGCCGGCGGATCAGTTCGAGCCGACCTCCGTCGGACTCGGCGAGCCGCCGCGCAAGGGCGAGCCCGCGGCCGTGTGCCGCATGGTGGTCGCTCGGCCGCTCGAAGAGCGAGTGGACGACGGCGTCGGTGACACCCGAGCCCTCGTCCTCGATCGTGATGCTCGTTCCCTCCACCAGGACGTTCACCGCACCGCTCCCGTGTCGCAGCGAGTTCTGGATCAGGACGTTGAAGATCTGCCCGACCAGCCCGGGTGTCGCGTTCACCGACATCCTCGGGCCGGTGGTGACCACCAACTGACGGCGCTGGCCGTCGAAGCGCTTCCGCCAGTCGTCCAGGTGATCGTCGACGATGTCGACCAGGTCGACCACGGCGCGCTCGCCGGTGCTGCCCTTCCGGGCGACCGCCAGCAGTTCGTCGAGTGCGGCATTCAGGTCGTGTGTCTGTTCGAGGACCGCTTGCGCCTCGGCGACGACCTCGGGGTCGTCATGGCGTTCGAGGAGTTCGAGGCGGATCGAGATGCCGGTGAGGCCCGTGCGCAGCTGATGCGTGGCGTCGGCAGTGAAGCTGCGTTCGGCCTCGAGCATGCGGTCGACACGGTTGGCGCTCAGTCGGAGCGAGCGTGCGATGTCGTCGATCTCGCCGATTCCCGACGCCGTCGACGGCGCGCTGAAGTCGCCGTCGCCGACGCGTCCGGCGCTCCGTGCCAGCCGTTCGAGCGGCAGGGCGAGCTGACGTGCCTGAATTGCAGCGAGCAGCGCCGCAGCGATCAGGGAGAAGAGGGCGATGATCCCGATCCGCCAGTACAGCGCACCACCCTCCTCGGTCGTGGTGGACGCGTCGACCACCACCAACACGGGCGCGAGCAGTACTCCCATCACCACCATCACGATCGCGAGCGTCGAGAGGACGAGCCGGCGCCGCACTCAGGCTCCTGCGGTGACGAGCGCAGAGGTCGAGGCCTCGGGCTCGAATCGGAACCCGACCCCGCGCACGGTGACGATCTTCGACGGCGGGTCGGTCCGATCGTGGATCTTCTTGCGCAGTGTGGAGACGTGGGTGTCGAGCGTGCGGGTGGAACCCCACCAGTTCTCGTCCCAGACCTCGCACATGATGTCGTCGCGCTTCAGCGTCGTCCCAGCACGCCGCATCAGGAACTCGAGCAGATCGAACTCCTTCGAGGTGAGTTCGGTCTCGACGGTGCCCACGTCGGTGGCGACGAAGCAGCGGCGGCTCGCCGGGTCGAGCTCGATCCCGGCACCACTGAGCGGGCCGCTGCTCTCGACCGTGGTGGCGAGCTGTGCCACTCGCAGACGTGCTCGGATCCGTGCCACCAGCTCGGCCAGCCGGAACGGCTTGGCGACGTAATCGTCGGCGCCGGCGCCGAGTCCGACGATCACGTCCATCTCCTCGGCGCGTGCGGTGAGCATGATGATCGGCATGTTCGGATGATCGGCCCGGAGGCGCCGACACACGTCGAGACCGTCGATGTCCGGCAACGTCAGGTCGAGCAGCACGAGCGCCGGGGGAGCCGTCGACACGACATCGAGTGCGCGGAGACCGGAGGCCACATGGGTGACGTCGAAGCCCTCGGCACGCAGGACGCGGATCAGCGGCTCGCTGATCCGTTCGTCGTCCTCGACGAGGAGCACCGCAGTCTGATTCACGCTTGCTCATCGGCACGACCGGGCCGGTGCTTGACCGATTTGGTGGGTTGGCCCGTGTCGGCGGGTCAGCCCTGGCGCAGCCGCAGGGCGGCAGCATGGGCTGGGAACCCTTCGTGCTCGGCAAGAGCGATGACGGAGGGCGCCATCCGAGCTGCGGCGCGGGCATCGGCGCGTGCGACGGCGGTCCGCTTGAGGAAGGTCTCGGCGGTGATGCCGGACGAGACGTGTGCGAAGCCGCTGGTCGGGAGCGAGGCCGGGCATCCGATCAGGAAGTTGCCGGCGCTGAACGGGGTGTGTTGCCCGATCAGGATCTCTCCGGCGTTCACGAGTGCATCGAGGACGGCGTCGAGTTCGTGTTCGTCGACGACGACCTGGAGATGCTCGGCGGCAAACTCGTTGGCCACGGCCACCGCGGTGTCGAGATCATCGACCACCACACATCCGCCGTTCGGGCCGAGCGATGCGCGAGCTGCGTCGGCGCGCACGCCAGGGAGTGCACCGAGCTGACGGTCGACCTCGACGTCGACCGCGTCGGCCAATCGGACGGACGGCGTGAGGAGGACGACCGAGGAGTCGATTCCGTGCTCGGCTTCGATCAGGAGGTCGGCGGCGAGCAGTGCCGGTTCGGCGGAGTCATCGGCGATCACGAGGCTCTCCGTCGGGCCGAGCAGCATCATCGTGGCCAGACCGTGGCGTTGCATCTCGACCTGGGCGATCGTGACCGCCGGCGACCCGGGTCCCACCACCTTGCGCACTCGCGGGATCGTCTCGGTACCGAATCCGAGCGCTGCGATGCCGGCGGGTCCGTTGACGCGGAACACGTTGCGCACACCGAGCTTGCGGCAGACCACCAGCACGGCGGGATCGACCTCGCCGCTCCCGCCCGGAACCGGCGGCACGACGAGGTTCAGTTCTGGGACACCGGCGACGACGGCCGGCACCGCCAGCTGGTAGGCGACGCTCGGGTAGCTCGCCTTGCCCGACGGGGTGAACAGCCCCGCCGACGAGATGGGGGTGATCTTCTCGCCGACGGTCAGCCCGGGTTCGGATTCGATGCTCCAGTCGCCGGCGCGCGCCATCTGGGCCTCGTTGAACGCTCGCAGGTGGGCGAGTGCGTCGTCGATCGATCGGTCGACCGCATCGGACACCCCTGCCGAGTCGAGTTCGTCGTCGGTGACGCGGAGGGCATCCGGGTCGACCTCGATGCCGTCGAACGTGGCGAGCGCCTCGCACACTGCGACGTCGCCCCGGTCGCGCACGTCCTCGATGAGCTGCCCGATCGATGTGCGCAACGCCGGATCGAAGATGTCGTCGAGACCTCGATGCATGAGCGCAGCGCGCGCCTCGGTCTCCATCGAAGCCCATGTCTGTCGACGCATCACGCTCACCGGCTCGACGCTATCCGTCGTCGGCGGGCGTGCTGATCGTGTCATCGGTCCGGTCGACGACGGTTCGCTGCCCACCCACGGCTGCGGCGGCCAAGGCGGTGCTGATCGGAACGGACGCGACGAGCCCGATCGAGCCGACGAGCGCACGGACGATTTCGACGGCGACGACTTCACGCGTGGCGACCGACGAGATCGACTGCCCCGCTTCCTGGAAGAGCAGGAGGAGGGGCAACGCTGCGCCGGCGTACGCGAGGAAGAGGGTGTTGACCGTGGACGAGATGTGGTCCCGGCCGATCCGCACCGCCCGACGGTAGAGGTCGACCCGGTCGGCATCGGGTCGCGCCCGCTTGAGCTCCCACACGGCCGACACCTGCGTGACGGTCACGTCGTCGAGGACGCCCAGCGATCCGATCACCACGCCGGCCAGGAGCAGCCCCTCCGGGTTCAGGTCGGTGCCCAGCGCCCCGAGGAAGGCGATCGACTCGTCGGCGAGCCCGGTCAGGTGGGAGAACTGGACGAAGATCCAGGCCAACACCGCCGTCACCGCCAAACTCGCGACGGAGGAGAGCAGCGCCGCGGCCGTCGTGAGGTTGACGCCGTGGGCGAGGAACAGCGCAAGGAACGCGATCGCCCCCGCAGCGACGAGCGCCACGGCGACGGCATTCGATCCGTCCAGCACCGCCGGGAGTACGAAGGCGATGATCACGACCAGGCTGGCAGCGAGGCCGGCGAGCGCGCCGACACCCTTCCAGCGCCCGAGGAGCACGATCGCTGCAACGAAGAGCAGCGTGAGGAGCACGAGGGGGGTCGAGCGTTGGAAGTCGTAGAAGAAGACGAGCAGCGCGCCGTCGTCGCCGACGCTGATGTCGACCAGGATCGAGTCACCGTCCCGGATCGGACTGTCGAGCCCCTGCTCGAACGTGAGTCGTTCGCCGGTCTGGGCGCCCTCGGACGGCACGATTTCGATCACGCGACATCCGAGGAGCACGTCGAAGCTGCAGGGCGTGAGTTCCACGTCGACCACCTCGGCACGGACGGGGTCACCGTCGAGACCGTGTGGGTCGACGCGACCCTCCGACGACCCGGGCCACAAGACGAACAGACCGATGACCACGAGGACGGCACAGCAGCCGACCGCGATCCACATCCACCGTTCGATCCGCGGGTCGACGCCGTCGATGTCGTCGCCGAAGGGGGCGTGGGAGTGGGCGTGGTTCACGGGTGCTCCGGTCGTCGAGATCAACCCGACCGAATGTACCGAGACCGCACGAATCCTGCGGCGATGGTCGGCCGGGGTCCGCCCACGGCGACATGGGTGGGAGCTGCCCGACGACAGGTGGACCGAGCAGCGCCTACTGTCGGCGCATGAGCACTGAGCAGCCGTCCCTCGAACCCGTGCCCGTCCCGGAGGGCCCCGTCGAGTGGCACCGGGTGCTCGACGCCAGCGGGCTGCCCGAGGGACGCGTCACCACGGTCACGGTGGGACGGCGGTCCCTGGCCGTCTCGCATTTCGAGGGTGGGTACGGCGCGATCGACAACCACTGCCCGCACCAGGGTGGCCCACTCGGTGAGGGGTCGATCGAGAAGGGCTGGCTGCGATGTCCCTGGCACGGTTACGACTACTCGCCGTGCAACGGGCGGTCGCCGGGAGCTCACGGCGACGGTGTCGAGGGGTTCGCCGTCGACACTCGCGAGGATGGCGTCTACGTTGCGTTGCCGCCCGAGGACGAGCGCCAGCGGACCGCCAGCGACGTGCTCGTCGAGACGATGGTCAACTGGGGCGTCACCACCGTGTTCGGGATGGTCGGACACTCCAACCTCGGCTTCGCCGACGCGATGCGCGTCGCCGAGGAGCGTGGGGACCTGCGCTACTTCGGGATTCGCCACGAAGGAGCGGCGTCGTTCGCCGCGACCGCATACGGCAAGTTGACCGACGACCTCGCAGCGTGTTTCGCGATCGCCGGTCCGGGCTCGACCAACCTGCTCACCGGGTTGTACGACGCAAAGGTCGACCGGGCCCCGGTCCTCGCACTCTCGGGTCAGGTGCCGTCGAGGGTCAAGGGGCGCGGCGCGTTCCAAGACGTCGACCTCGAAGGCGCGTTCGCGGATGTCGCCCGGTACTCCGAAACCGTGCACGCAGGCTCAGATCATGCGGAGCTGATGAACATGGCGTGCAAGGCGGCCGTCGTCGGCCGCGACGTCGCCCACCTGGTCCTGCCCGACGAGGTTCAGGTGCTGCCGAGCGAGGCCGACGCCGGTGGCCCACTGGGCCGCGTCGCCAGCCGTCAGATCTCGCCGCCGTCGGGGGTGGTGGATGCCGCAGCCGAGATGATCCGGACGTCGAAGCGCCCGATGATCATCGTCGGCCACGGTGCGCGCAACGACATGGCCGACGTGATCGCGCTCGCCGAGCACATCGGCGCGCCGGTGGCCACGACGTTCAAGGGCAAGGGTGCGATCTCGGATCAGCACGAACTCGGGTGCGGCGTGCTCGGCCGGAGCGGGACCCCCATCGCCAGTTGGTTCATGAACGAGTCGGACCTGCTGCTGGTGTTCGGCGCCTCGTTCTCGAACCACACCGGCATCGCGACCTACAAGCCGATCGTCCAGGTCGACTACGACCCGATGGCGCTGGGGCGCTTCCATGCGGTCGACGTCCCGATGCTCGGCCACGCCGCCGTCACCGCCCGGCTGCTCGCGGCAGGGATCGGTGACGATCACGAGTGCGTCGATCACCGAAGCGAGGTGGCCGATCGGTGGTCGATCTGGCGCGAGGAGAAGGCGAGCCGCCGCACCGACGATTCGGGTCACGGCATCAATGCCGCCGCGCTGTTCGATTCACTGACGCGCGCGGCCGACGCCGACGCGGTGCTGTGTGTCGATGTCGGCAACAACACCTACAGCTTCGGTCGCTACTTCGAGGTGGCCAATCAATCGGTGCTGATGTCGGGCTATCTCGGCTCGATCGGATTCGGGTTTCCGGCGGCGATGGGTGCGTGGGCTGCGGTCGGCGACGATCGACAGATCATCGGCGTGTCGGGCGATGCAGGATTCGGCCAGTATGCGATGGAACTGACCACCGCGGTCAAGTACGGCATGAACATCACCCACGTGATCATGAACAACGCCGAATTGGGCAAGATCAGCAAGGAGCAGCGTGCTGCCGAGTTCGACGTCTGGCAGACCAGCGTGACCAACCCGTCGTTCGGCGAGTTCGCCCAGCTGTGCGGCGCCTGGGGTGCCCGCGTCGGGCGCATCGATCAACTCGACGGGGCGCTGGCCGCCGCCCTCGCACACGACGGTCCTGCGATCGTCGAGGTGATGACCGACGCACTCCTCGTCTGAGCGCCCGTCCCGCAGGCCCGAGCGGATCGACGGCGGGGATCAGAGGGCGGTGACGAACCCGTTGATGTCGCGAATGGTGGCGTTCCACACCTCGGGCATCGCGTCGAGGAAGAGGCAGTCGCCGGCGTGGCACGTGCCGTTGACGGTGCGCCCGACAGCGCTCACTCCGGCTGCGAGCAGCTTGCGGTAGTAGGTGAGACCCTCGTCGCGGAGCGGATCGAGTTCGTTGACCGAGATCACGTGCGGAGGGAGTCCGGTGAGGTTGGACGGCTGGGCGTGCATCGGCCAGGCGAGAGGATTCGTCATGTCGGGCGAGCCCGGTGCGGTGTACGTGGCAGCGAGGGCGCCCATGTTGTCGACATCGAGGAAGTAGCCGTTGTTCTCGATCAGCGACGGGAGCGCCGGGATCGGGTTGGCGTAGTCGCCGAACACGTAGGGGCACTGGGCGTACACGCCGGCGATGTCGCCGATCCAACCGTCCTGTCGGGCTTTCAACGCCGTGGCGATCGCCAGGTTGCCGCCGCCCGATTCGCCGGAGATGACGACGGTGGTGATGCCGAGCGAGTTCCGGTTGTCGCTGGCCCACCGGGCGGCGCTGGCACAGTCGTTGAGCCCCGCCGGAAAGGGGTGGGAGCCCAGCGCGCCCGCGGCGTTCCGGAACTCGACACCGATGACGACCAGTCCGGTCGCCGCGAGGTCGTCGCGCCACTTCACGTAGTTGGGATTGGACGCCTTGAGAATCGCCATCCCTCCACCGTGGGTGTGGACGACGCAGGGGAGCGGACCGGTGGCGCCATCGGGTCGGTGGATGTAGAGGGGGATCTCGTTGCCGTCGACGCCGATGATCGTTTCGGTTCTCGACGACACCCCCGTGGTCGGCGGCGTGTTGGCCGTGAGCACTCCACCGAGGGCGTCGAAGCCGACCTCGGCCTCGTCGCAGTAGGCGAGCAACTCCTCGATCGGGGTCGACGCCGTCACCGGCGTCGGGGGCGGGGCAACGTCCATGCCGAGGGGTTCCATCGCGGCGATCATTCGCGGGTCGGCCCTCGGATCGTCCCTGATGTCCATGTCGGGGCTGCCGAGGCGTCCGGGGAGCAGCGGCGAGGTGGCTGGGGTGACGGACATGGTGGACTCCTCTTCGACGGTGTGCGCGCGACCAGCCTCGCGCGTTTCCGAAACTGTGGACGACGCGGTGCCGCCCTGCCCGTCCACGGATGGAGGCGAGAGTGTGCCGAGTCAGTTGGGGGTGTCTCCGACGAGGTCCTGCAGGCGTGCGAGCTCGGCGGTCAGCTCCGCCGTGAGGGCCTCCGTGCCGGGTCGGCCGTACAGGTTGTCGATTTCGAGCGGGTCGGCGACGAGGTCGAACAGCTCCCACTCGACCGGGTTCACAGGACCGCGGGCGCCGGGTTGGTCGAGCGGGTCGTTGTAGTAGCAGATGAGTTTGTGGGTCGTCGTCCGCACGCCATAGTGGGCGGGGCAGGCGTGGGCGCCGTCGTTGTGCATCCAGTAGCGGTAGTACATCGACGTCGGCCAGTCATCGGGGGATTCGCCACGCAGGACGGGAGCGAACGAACGGCCCTGCACGTGGTCGGGAACATCGACTCCGCACAGGTCGAGCAGCGTCGGCCCGAAGTCGACGTTGACCACGATGTCGTCGCGCGTCGATCCGGGAGCGATCGCCGCCGGGTAGCGGATCAGCAGCGGCATCGCCAGCGACTGCTCGTACATCAATCGTTTGTCGAACCATCCGTGGTCGCCGAGGAAGAACCCTTGATCCGAGGTGTACACCACGATCGTGTGGTCCGTCAGGCCCTCGGCGTCGAGATGGTCGAGCAGCCGGCCGACGTTGTCGTCGATCGACGCCACGACCCGGAGGTAGTCCTTGATGTAGCGCTGGTACCGCCAGTCGATCTCCTCGTCGAGGGTCAGCCCCGGCGGGACCGTCGCCTTGAGATCGGTGATCGGATCGAGGTCGAGCATCCGCATCCGCACCGCTCGGACGACCTCCGCCCGTCCGGCGAGATCGTCGCGGAAGGAGTCGGGATA
>Ga0316197_10002984_pt1 | contig 12035 bp, 14 predicted proteins | sample OudBiesiAoxic_MG_FD_204939 | JGI IMG/M metagenome (GOLD analysis project Ga0316197, IMG submission 204939) | Coastal sediment microbial communities from Oude Bieten Haven, Netherlands - site A oxic | ecosystem: Environmental > Aquatic > Marine > Coastal > Sediment | place: Netherlands...
ATGGCTGAAAGCTTAATACTTGATAGGCGAAGAGAAAGAACATTCCCTCGAATGGTAAAACCAAGACCTCAACGATATGCCAGAAATAAGAATGCCGTTCACCCTTAAGTGAACGGCATTACCGCATTATGCGGGCATTTTTGTATCTGCTCTATTTATACCAATCTACATAAGTATTTGATCATTCTTGCTTGTTAAAATCGATTATATCTACGTTATAAATTTTGTAATTAGATCCACTCGTTACTGTAATTTATGCCTTGCTCTAATCGATTTTTCCTACGCAATTATCTGAACAACTACTTATCCAGAATGGTATTAAAACGAGACAAGCAAGTACGAGTAATATCTTGAGTTTAGAAGGATATCTAGCTAATATATATGTATAAATACTCAGTGGTTTTACTATGTCTATCATTTTAGGAATCGATCCCGGCTCTCGCATTACCGGTTATGGTGTTATCCGTCAAAATGGCCGACATCTACAATATTTAGGTAGCGGTTGTATCCGTATGTCAGAAAAAGAACTTCCTGGTCGTTTAAAGCAAATCTATGCCGGTGTTTCTGAAATTATTACCCAGTTTCAGCCTGATGTATTCGCCATAGAACAAGTCTTCATGTCTAAAAATGCAGACTCAGCGTTAAAGTTAGGACAAGCCCGAGGCAGTGCAATTGTCGCCGCAGTAAATGCAGATTTACCAGTATATGAATATGCAGCACGTTTAATTAAACAAGCAGTGACAGGAACGGGTGGGGCAGATAAAGCACAAGTTCAGCATATGGTAATGAGCATGCTGAAACTGCCAGCAAAACCACAAGCCGATGCAGCAGATGGATTAGGGGTTGCGATTTGTCATGCTAATACTAATAAAACTTTAATCGCATTAGCAGGTAAAGCAACCAGTGCCCGACGTGGACGCTATCGTTAAGGTAGTACTAAATTCTCATTTCTTTTACTGGATATCTATCCAGTTCTTTATTACTATTCGATGTAGTTAATTTATTTAAAGAGTATCTATTGTGATCGGACGCCTTCGTGGAAATCTATTAGAAAAACAACCACCAGAATTGTTGATTGAAGTTAGTGGTATTGGCTATGAAGTCCAAATGCCGATGAGTTGTTTTTATGAGTTACCAGAAATTGGCACTGAAGCGATCATTTATATTCATTATGTTGTACGTGAAGATGCTCAATTATTATATGGCTTCAATACTAAAAAAGAACGAGCTTTATTTAGAGAAGTCATTAAAGCAAATGGTGTGGGCCCTAAACTTGGTCTGGCTATTCTATCTGGAATGACGGCCTCTCAGTTTGTACAAAGTGTTGAACGTGAAGATATTTCAACATTAGTAAAACTGCCTGGTGTAGGCAAGAAAACAGCAGAGCGTTTAGTGGTAGAAATGAAAGACCGTCTTAAAGGATGGGGAGCTGGTGATTTATTTACTCCTGCGACTGATGCTGCGCCAATGGACGATGGTTCTGATTTAATAACTTCACCTCAAAGTGCTCAAGATGAAGCGGTGAGTGCATTGATCTCTCTGGGTTATAAGCCAGTACAAGCATCAAAAATTGTTTCTCAAGTAGCAAAACCGGATATGACAAGTGAAGCACTAATTCGCGAATCATTGAAATCGATGATCTAATCATTCCCATTATTCTCTATGAATTGCTTTTTACTTATTACTATTTATTGAATCCCTGAGTGCCTTTTTATGATTGAAGCTGATCGCCTTATTGCTGCTGATAACCCTGTTTTCCGTGAAGAAGAAGTCATCGATCGAGCAATACGACCAAAAAAACTGGATGATTATCGAGGGCAAGACCATGTTCGCAGTCAAATGGAGATATTCATTAAAGCGGCACAGATGAGAAATGAGCCTCTTGATCATCTATTAATTTTTGGTCCCCCAGGATTAGGCAAGACCACATTAGCGAATATCGTCGCCAATGAAATGGAAGTCAATATTCGTACAACGTCGGGACCTGTTCTTGAAAAAGCAGGGGACTTAGCTGCACTTCTAACAAACTTAGAAGAAAACGACATTTTATTTATTGATGAGATCCATCGATTAAGCCCAGTTGTTGAAGAAATACTGTACCCAGCAATGGAAGATTACCAGTTAGATATTATGATCGGTGAAGGTCCTGCAGCTCGCTCGATTAAAATCGACTTACCCCCTTTTACTCTTATCGGTGCAACGACAAGGGCGGGTTCACTAACGTCTCCACTACGTGATCGTTTTGGTATTGTGCAACGATTAGAGTATTACAAAGTAGATGATCTTCAATATATTGTTCAACGTAGTGCAGATTGCCTGAATTTATCGATGGAATCAGAAGGAGCACTTGAAGTTGCTCGTCGTGCTCGTGGTACTCCACGTATTGCTAACCGATTATTACGTCGAGTACGAGATTATGCGGATGTAATGAGTGATAGTCATATATCTTCTGAGATTGCAGACAAAGCTTTGAATATGCTTGATGTTGATGTTCGTGGTTTTGATTACATGGATAGAAAGCTTTTATTAGCGATTATGGAAAAATTTGATGGTGGGCCAGTTGGTCTTGATAATGTTGCAGCAGCAATTGGTGAAGAAAGAGACACGATTGAAGATGTCATTGAACCCTATCTAATTCAGCAAGGTTACCTTCAACGGACACCAAGAGGGCGTATTGTCTCTGACCGAGCTTATTTGCATTTTGGTATTGATAAACCTGATAAATAAAGCGAAATCATTTTCATAATCCTTCATAAATTATTAATAATAATGTAAGTTAATTGAAAGCGGGTGATCAAAATCATCCGCTTTTACGTACTAAAAATGTGTAAAGTGTGAAAAATGGTCGTTTATACAATTTTTATTGTAATTAACTTACAAAAAATGGACAAACCTTTTGAAAGAAAATGAATTTACCATTAATATTAGCAGGTTCTATATTAGGTTAAGCTTAACATTAGGCTAACGTTTCTTATACAATCATGTAACACTTTATGGTTATTAATACGGTTAAAAATATTAAAACCAATGTATAAAGTTTTACGCTCAACCAAAAGTGTGGAAGCACTGTGTCATTCAGCCTGACACAAAGGAGTTCTCATGATCTTTGATGTAGTGGAGTTATCGCGATTGCAGTTTGCAATGACAGCGATGTATCACTTCCTATTCGTTCCCCTGACTTTAGGGATGGCCTTCTTACTGGCTATCATGGAGTCTTTATATGTAATGACAGACAAGCAAATTTACAAGGACATGACAAAGTTCTGGGGTAAATTGTTTGGTATTAACTTCGCATTAGGCGTAGCAACAGGTCTAACGATGGAGTTCCAGTTTGGTACAAACTGGTCTTACTATTCTCACTATGTTGGTGATATTTTCGGGGCGCCTCTTGCCATCGAAGCACTAATGGCCTTCTTCTTAGAATCTACTTTTGTTGGTTTATTCTTCTTTGGTTGGGATCGTTTATCAAAACGTCAGCACCTTACTGTAACTTGGTTGGTGGCGTTAGGTTCAAACTTCTCAGCACTTTGGATTCTAGTTGCAAATGGCTGGATGCAAAACCCAGTTGGCGCAGAATTTAACTTTGAAACCATGCGTATGGAAATGGTGAGCTTTGCTGAAGTGGTATTAAATCCAGTAGCTCAAGTTAAATTCGTACATACAGTAGCATCAGGTTACACCTGTGGTGCAATGTTCGTACTTGGTATCAGTTCTTACTACCTATTAAAAGGTCGTGATGTTGCGTTTGCTCGCCGCTCATTTGCTATTGCTGCCTCATTTGGTATGGCATCAATTCTATCTGTAATGGTACTTGGTGATGAATCTGGCTATGAGCTAGGTGAAGTTCAACAAGTGAAGCTAGCAGCAATTGAAGCTGAATGGCACACAGAAGAAGCACCTGCTGCCTTTACTGTTTTTGGTTTACCAAACCAAGAATCAATGGAAACGGATTACGCAATTAAGATCCCATATGTAATGGGTATTATTGCAACTCGTTCATTGGATAAGCAAGTAACAGGTCTACGTGATTTAAAAGAACAGCATGAAGTTCGTATCCGTAATGGTATGATTGCGTATGAATTGCTAGAAAAATTACGTAATGGTGATAAAACACCAGAAAACATTGCTGCATTTGATGATGTTAAACATGACCTAGGTTACGGCTTATTGCTTAAGCGTTACACCGATAAAGTTGTTGATGCAACAGAAGAGCAAATTAAAGCCGCTGCGGATGACTCAATCCCAACAGTTTGGCCGCTATTCTTCTCGTTCCGTATCATGGTTGCTTGTGGTGTGGCAATGCTGCTTATCTTTGGTTTTTCCTTTGTTCAAACATGCCGTCAGAAAATTGGTCAAAAATCATGGTTACTTAAAGCTGCCTTATTTGGTATGCCGCTACCATGGATCGCAATTGAGGCCGGTTGGTTTGTCGCAGAGTATGGTCGTCAACCATGGGCTGTTGGTGAAATCTTACCAGTAAATGTTGCAGCGTCGGCATTAACGGTATCTGAGATTTTAATCTCGATGGCAATGATTATTGGTCTGTACACGATATTCTTGATTGCTGAAGTTTACTTAATGGTGAAGTTCGCACGTAAAGGTCCTAGTAGCTTGAAAACAGGCCGCTACCACTTTGAACAAGATGGTCAAGATTCAGAAGCGAAATTATCTCGCCAAGTAGAAGCATAACAACGGAGATTTGAGTAATGTTTGATTACGAAGTATTGCGATTTGTTTGGTGGGCATTGATCGGTGTATTACTGATTGGTTTCGCTGTAACAGATGGCTTTGATATGGGGGTAGGTGCACTAGTGCCTATCATCGGTAAGACAGATACAGAACGTCGAGTGATGATTAACTCAATCGCTCCTCACTGGGAAGGTAACCAGGTTTGGTTAGTAACTGCTGGTGGTGCACTATTTGCTGCATGGCCTTTAGTTTACGCTGCATCATTCTCTGGCTTTTACCTAGCAATGATGCTGACTTTAGCTGCATTATGGTTCCGTCCAGTCGGTTTTGATTACCGTTCTAAAATTGAAGATAAGCGCTGGCGTTCAGCGTGGGATGCAGCCATCTTTATTGGTAGTTTTGTTCCGCCAATTATTTTCGGTGTTGCATTTGGTAACCTTCTTCAAGGTGTTCCATTTGAATTGAACAACCTAATGATGCTTAAGTATCATGGTGGTTTCTTTGACCTACTAAATCCATTTGCATTAATTTGTGGCTTGGTGAGTTCAGCAATGTTTGTATTGCAGGGTGCAACTTGGTTACAAATGAAAACAACCGATCAAATACATGCACGAGCAAGTCAAGTATCAATGATTTGTTCAGCATTGATTATCGTATTGTTTACGGTTGCAGGTTTTTGGGCTCAAAGTATTGAAGGTTTTGTGATTACAAGTGTAATGGATCATAACGCACCATCAGACCCATTAAATAAAGATGTTATCCGTCAAGTAGGCGCTTTATTCTTAAACTTTAAAGAATATCCACTACTATGGATTGCACCAGCTCTTGCGGTTGTTATGCCTGTTATTGCTATGATTGCGACTAAGCTGAAGAAAGCATGGGTTGCGTTCATTGCATCAAGCCTAACCAATGCAGGTGTTATTTTAACATCTGGTTTTGCACTGTTCCCATTTGTAATGCCATCAAGCTTAAACCCAGATCATAGTTTGACTATGTGGGATTCAACATCAAGTGAACTAACATTGAATATCATGACAGTAGTGGCAGTAGTAATGGTTCCTACCATTCTTGCTTACACAGCATGGACATATTATAAAATGTTTGGTCGTATCGACACTAAATTTGTTGAAGAAAACAAAAATTCGCTTTATTAAGGAGCATAATTATGTGGTATTTCGCATGGATCCTAGGCGTGCTACTAGCATGCTCATTTGCAATCATTAATGCGCTTTGGCTAGAGCATTCAGAAATGATGGACAAAGACAGTGAGTAATCTCGCTGACAAAATAGATAACGTTCAACGCCCAATTAATAATATCATTGTACGATTATTATTAGTTGGAGCGGCTATTTTTCACATGGCAATGCTAATGTGGGAGCCAACAGTATATGCGGAACAAATTGGCGGTTTTGGTGGTTTATTAGCACCTAGCTTGATTTATTCGGTGTGCACAGCGTTCATTTTTGCCGTTGGGTTTGTCCCGCAAAAATGGATTTGGAAGCTACTATTTAGTCCATATTTTTCCGTACTAATTTTAAGTTACTTTAGCTACCTTTATCTTATGTAGCTTTTAGCAACCAATAAATTTGGTTATTGGAACGTCATACTAAGTGGTTTGTTACTTTTTAAAGTGATAAACCGCTTTTTTTTTGGCGATTTAACTCTAAAATCATTATTTTGGATAGTGAACATAGTTAATTATCAGTTATAGTTACCATCTGATTTTTCAATAAAAAAGAGAAGCAGTGTCGTGAATAAAAGTGAATTTAAGTGGCCAATAACCATTTATTATGAAGATACCGACGCCGGTGGGGTTGTATATCATTCTAACTATCTTAAATTTTTTGAACGAGCTCGCACGGAATTATTTCGTCATCACCGTGTCTCTCAACAAGTACTATTAGAAAAATCAGTTGGATTTGTCGTTAAAAGCTTAACTATTGATTTTATTCAAGGTGCTCGATTAGATGAGCACCTTATTGTTGAAACATTCATAACAGAAATTAAAAGGGTATCATTGACCTTTTGTCAGTTATTGGTTAATTCTGAAGGTAAGGTATTGTGCAAAGCTACAGTTAAGGTAGCCTGTATTGATAATTCAAAAATGAAACCAATAGCGATACCATCATTTATACTATCGGAGATATCTTGTGACAGGTGAACTATCAATTCTCGATCTATTTTTACAAGCTAGTTTATTAGTTAAGATCGTGATGCTTATTTTATTGAGCTTATCTGTAATGTCATGGGCAATGATTTTTAAACGCTCTAAAGTATTATCTATTGCCCGTAGTGATGCTGAACGCTTTGAAGATAAATTTTGGTCAGGAATGGATTTATCTCAATTGTTTAATGAAGTGAAGGTACGTAAAGACCGAATTAGTGGCACAGAGAAGATTTTCTATTCTGGTTTTAATGAATTTGCACGTTTATCCCGAGTAAATGGGTCTTCATCAGAAGCGGTTATGGATGGCACAGTAAGGGCAATGCGCGTTACCGTATCACGCGAAGTTGATAGCCTTGAAACTAATCTACCCTTTTTGGCAACAGTAGGTTCAATTACTCCTTATATTGGTCTTTTTGGTACTGTTTGGGGCATTATGCATGCATTTATTGCATTAGGTGCAGTGAAGCAAGCAACTTTAGCAATGGTTGCCCCAGGTATTGCTGAAGCACTTGTTGCAACAGCTATGGGCTTATTTGCTGCAATCCCTGCGGTAATTGCTTATAACCGTTTAAGCGTTAAAGTGGGTAAGTTAGAACACAACTATGCTGCATTTATGGATGAGTTTTCTAGTATTTTACACCGTCAAGCTATGTCAAGTCAGGAGCAATAATGTCTGGCTATCAACCTAAAAAAAGAAAATTAACCGCAGAGATCAATGTTGTTCCATATATTGACGTTATGTTGGTGCTACTAATTATCTTTATGGTAACCGCTCCATTTGTTACGCAAGGCGTTGATGTTGAGTTGCCAGAAATGACAAATACAAAATCAGCACAAGCAATGGCAGGTGAAGATCCTAACGCCACTTTTATTATTGTTGAAGTTGATCAAGATGGTAATTTAGGGTTAAGTGTTGATAATCAAGAAGTTCGTCGCCCAATATCAATGCAAGAAATGATCACAAATGTAAAAGCCGAATTAAGCATTAAACCAAACTCACCAGTAGCGGTTGGTGGGGATGCAAGCACGCCGTATTCAGAGATTGTGTTAGTTCTTGATGAATTAAGTCGTGCCGGGGTAAGTAAAGTTGGACTACTTACCGATCTCAAGGAATAGAAGTGAATAATCATTAATGAAATCGGACAGTAATTACACCTTCGCCATTGTCGTATCTGTTGTGCTGCATTTGTTATTAGTTGCAGCGCTTATTTTTGGCAGTGATTTTTCTATGGATGAGAAGGCAAAGCCTAATACCATTCAAGCAGTTGTGATTGATCCAAACACTATCGCAAGGCAAGCTTCTCAAATTCGTCAAGAGCGAGAAAGAGCTGAGCGTGCTGAGCAAGAACGACTAAAGCGTTTAAAGCAACAAGCAGCACAATTAGAGAAAAATCGCAAAGCAGAAGAAGAGCGAATTCGTCAGCTAAAAGCGCAGCAAGTAAAAGAGAAAAAAGCGGCTCGACAGGCAGAAGCTGAGCGTAAAAAAGCAGTGGCTCAAGCAGAAAAAGAGAGAGAGCGTGCTGTCGCAGAAAAAGTAGAGCGCAAGCGTCAGGCTGACGAAGCCGCAAAAACTGAAGCCGCAAGAGTCGCAAAAGTAAAAGCAGATAAAGAAAGAGCTGTTAAGCTAGAAGCTGACCGTGTAGCTAAAGAGAAAAAAGCGAAGGCTAAAGCTGAAGCAGAAAGAAGAGCCAAAGCAGAAGCTGAAAAAAAGGCTAAAGCTGAAGCAGAAAGAAAAGCCAAAGCAGAAGCTGAAAAAAAGGCTAAAGCTGAAGCAGAACGAATAGCAAAAGCAGAAGCTGAGAAAAAAGCCAAAGCTAAAGCCGAAGCAGAACGAATAGCAAAAGCGAAAGCCGCAGAAAAAGCAAAAAGAGAGAGAGAACGAGCAGCGAAAGCAGAAGCTGATAGAAAGCAGAAAGAAGCAGCTCTAAATGATATTTTCGCTGGTTTAGAAGATGAAACCGTTCAAAATAGCTCGGCTAAACAACAACATATTAATGATGAAAAATCTCGTTTTGGGGCAATATACAAACAGATGATTCAGCAAAACCTGTTAATTGATGAAACTTATGTTGGCAAAAGCTGCCGAGTAAAAATGAAGCTAACTTCATCAGGGTTGCTGCTTTCGGTTACTACGTTAAGCGGTGATGCGCAAGTATGTCGTGCAGCGAAAACAGCCGTAACAAAAGTTAATGTATTTCCAATGCCGAAAGATGCAGATATAGCGTCTCAACTTACAAACATAAACCTTACGGTTCAACCAGAATAAGGAAGATAAAGTGTTTAAACGATGGATATTAACTCTCTTTGTTACTTGTTTGACATTTAGTCAGGTAGCAAGAGCTGAATTAGAACTGGTTATTACCGAGGGTATTGATTCCGCAAGACCGATAGGAATAGTGCCATTTAAGTGGCATGGTGAAGGTAAATTACCTCAAGATATTTCTGCTATCATTTCATCTGATTTACAGCGCAGTGGAAAGTTTAGTCCTGTTGCTACTAATAAAATGCCACAGACACCTTATAAAGATTCGGATATTAATTACGAAGCTTGGACCAGAATGGGTGTTGATGCCATTGTTACAGGTGAAGTTAAGCTTAATGCTCAAGGTAAATATGAAATCACCTATAAACTCATTGATGTAGTTCGAGGACAACTTACTAAGGGCCAGTCAAAGGCGTTAAATAGCTCTGGTGAGTTAGTATTAACGCGTGATCATATTTTAGTAAATAAAGTAGCGTCATTATCAAAGAAACAGTTACGTAAATATGCACACCGTATCTCAGATGTTGTCTATGAAAAACTGACAGGTGAAAGAGGAGCATTTTTAACTCGTATCGCATATGTGGTCGTTAATGATGATTCACAGTATCCATATCAGTTACGAATTGCAGATTACGATGGCTATAACGAACGTTTGGTATTGAAATCAAAACAACCAATCATGTCACCTGCATGGTCACCAGATGGTAAGAAGTTAGCTTATGTAAGTTTTGAAAATCGTAAATCACAAATTTTCATTATGAACATATATACTGGAAAGAGAGAGTTAATAGCATCGTACCCTCGCCATAATGGAGCCCCTCGTTTTTCTCATGATGGTGAAGAATTAGCGATAGTTTTATCAAAGTCGGGAAGTTTACATGTTTATATTGTAAATTTAAAAACTAAAAATATGCGTCAAATTACGCGTGGAAGGTCGAATAATACCGAGCCATTTTGGGCTCCAGATAACAAGTCACTTATATTTACCTCAGATCGGGGTGGTAAACCTCAGATATATAGAGTAAATTTAAGCGATGGTTTGACAAAACGTTTAACCTGGCAAGGCAGTCAAAATCTTGGTGGGCAGATCACCCCTGATGGTAAATTTATTGTCATGGTAAATCGTTCAGAGACTGGATTTAATCTAGCAAAACAAGATTTAGAAACTGGGGCTGTTCAGGTCTTAACTAAGACATTACTGGATGAGTCACCGAGTATTGCGCCCAATGGTGGCATGGTGATTTACAGTTCTATTTATAGAAAACAAAATGTACTATCGATGGTATCTATAGATGGCCGTTTCAAAGCTCGATTACCAGCAACGAACGGACGTGTACGGGCACCAGCGTGGTCGCCATTTTTATAGCTACTAAATATTTAGGAAAATAAGGAAAATACAATGCAACTAAATAAACTTCTTAAGAGTCTTTTAATCGCACTGCCTGTGGTTGCTCTTTCTGCTTGTAGTTCTAGCGACAGCGCAACTGACAGTACTGCTGGCCAAGAAACGACGAACAAAGGCGCACAAGAACAAACGGATACAGCAGTAGTATCACCTATCGATGCTGAAGCTCAAATGACAGAAGAAGAAATCCGCGCTCAAGCAGAGCAAGAACTTCGTAAAGTTCAGACTGTTTACTTCGCATTTGATAACTCTACAATTTCTTCAGAGTATCAAGATATGCTAGCTGCGCACGCTGCATTCTTAAGCAAGTCATCTAATGTTAAAGTGACTGTAGAAGGTCATGCTGACGAACGTGGTACTCCAGAGTACAACATTGCACTAGGTGAGCGCCGTGCAAGTGCAGTTGCTAAATACCTACAAGCTCTAGGTGTTTCTGCTGACCAAATCTCTATCGTAAGCTACGGTGAAGAAAAACCACTAGTATTAGGTCAATCTGCTGAAGATTACGCTAAAAACCGTCGTGCAGTATTAGTATACTAATACGACAGTTTAAGGCTGAGTTAATATGAAATACAGTAACCTTAAGCGAATTATTCCGCTTACGTTGCTGGCTAGTGCGGCGACCTTTATGGTCGCCGCTGCTGCTCCAGTCACCGATCTCAATTCGAGTTCAACGTCTTCAGGCACTGCATCCTCTTCAAGTATTGAGCGTTTAGAACGCTTAATTAATAGCCGTAATCAGATTCAACTACAGCTACAGCAGCAGTTAGATGGTTTATCAGAAGAACTATCAGAAATGCGTGGTATGGTTGAACGCAATAGCTACGAACTTGATCAGATGTTAGAGCGCCAACGTCAGTTGTATATCGAAATAGATACACTGAGAACCGCTAAGCCAGCAGTAACCGCAACGACTCCTACAGATCCGTCAGATAAATCTACTGGTGCTTATGCAACAGATACTAATGAAAATCAGGCGTATCAAAATGCAGTTGATTTAATCTTAAAAGAAAAAGATTATGAAGGTGCAGCCAAAGCATTTAAAGATTTTATTGCTGGTTATCCTGATTCTGTTTATGCCTCTAATGCACATTATTGGTTAGGTCAATTATACTTTTCTCAAAAGAATGATATTGAAGCGGCCAAAAGTTTTGCTAAAGTTGTGAGCTATTCTGATTCAAATAAGCGCGCAGATGCGTTATTGAAGTTAGGAGATCTTGCACAACGTAATAGCAATACTGCAGCAGCTAAAAAGTATTATCAAAAAGTTGTGACAGAATATTCTGAAAGTACGAGCGCACAAACAGCAAGAAAACAACTAAAAAATCTATAAGTGTATTAGGTACTAATACTAAAACTAGATTGATATAAAAGGGGCTAATAGCTAATGCCGATCATTTAAGGTAAATATGATCGGTTGACCGATCCTTTTTAGATGTCAAAATCCAAGTGTATTTTATGCACTTGGATTTTTTTATGGATGTTTCTCAAGCTCTAAACATAATCAATG
>Ga0316197_10002985_pt1 | contig 12034 bp, 14 predicted proteins | sample OudBiesiAoxic_MG_FD_204939 | JGI IMG/M metagenome (GOLD analysis project Ga0316197, IMG submission 204939) | Coastal sediment microbial communities from Oude Bieten Haven, Netherlands - site A oxic | ecosystem: Environmental > Aquatic > Marine > Coastal > Sediment | place: Netherlands...
TATATCATTGATTCCAATACGTCTAAACTTTTTCTCATTTTTTTTGCCCCCTTATAAATTATCTATTTCTTAAATTTAGTATACCAAATAATCCGCTTCTACCCAATCTTTTTTTTATAAAAGTTTAGAACTTAAATCATCTATTATTTTCTTTTTTCATGCCATTCACTGGTTTTAGTGTATTTTAGAGGACAATTCATGGTGTTTTACACCAATTAACAACTACATTTTTATCTTAAAAAACAATAATTTTTACTAAAAAATAATAAAAAAATCTAGCAAAAATGCTAGATCTTTTTTTATTTTATTTTTGGATATATAGCCATTCCGTATAACGGTCCTGAATGAGAACCGATAGTTGAACCAACTTCACATCTTGATTGATAATCTACATTATCAAATTTTTCAACTGATTTTCTAAGTTCATCTGCATTTTCAGACTGATGTTTTGTTCCACCCCAGCCAGTATATAATACTATAGATCCATTCTTAGCTTCTTGTTTCAATAATTTTTCCATATATTTCATAGCACCCTTGTCTCCAATAGCTTTTTTCTCACTATGAACTTCACCATCTTCAACTTTTAATATAGGTTTTATGTTTAATACTCCTCCAATTTTAGCAGATGCTTTTCCTATTCTTCCACCTCTTTCAAGGTATTTTAATTCATCTACTACAAAGTATATTTTCCCTTTATTTCTCATTTCTTCTACATTTTCTATAATTGTCTCAAAAGATTCTCCTGCTTTAGCCATCTTAGCTGCTTCTAATACTAGATGTCCAGATCCTAGCCATACATTTTTAGAATCTAATATTGCTATATCTTTTTCCTCTGGCAGCATTCCACGTGCTACCTTGGCAGCCTGTTGTGTCCCACTTAGTTTACTAGAGATCAATATAGTTATTATCTTTTTATACCCTCTTTTTAACAATCTTTGATATAAGTTTTTAAATTCTGCTGGAGATGGTTGAGAAGTTTTAGGTATAGTCCCCTCAGTTATTATCTTATGCCAGAAATCACCTTTAGTTATATCTATACCATCTTTATAATATTTATTTCCATCGAATTTTATCTTTAAAGGAATGATATTAACTGAAAGATCCCCAATAAGTGTTGGTGTCAAATCTGAAGTAGAATCTGTAATTATTGCTATTTCAGGTTGATTTGGATCTTTATTTTCGATATATAAATAATAGTGATAATTATCCTGCTTCCCTATATATTCCTCATGTTTTATACCTTTAGTATTTATTATAGCTTTATTTCCTTCATCTGTATTTTCATTTCCTAATACTGCAAATATATTTAAGGTGTTTTCATCTATATTTTCCTCATATAGATCTGATATTAGGTCTGTTAAATTTTTATTTTCGTACATGATCTTTCCATTTACTAAAGCTATATAGTTTCCTTCATTGATTATTAGATCTCCAACCTTTGTATCTCTTACGGCTTTTGTAATCTCAATGGATTTATTTCTTCTGGCATCTTTCACTACCTGTTCCAAATTTTCAGATTTATTTTTTACATAAAAGTTACCCTCTAGCATAGTTTTAGTTTCATAAACTTCTACATCTTTAGATGCTCTTTCAGCCACTATTTTAGCTGCAGAAATAATATTTTTGTTATTTGGTAAAAGCACTATTTCCTCGGCATCTATCTTAGCTATTGCCATTTCCATATCTGCTACACTTGGGTTCTGTCCTTGTCCACCAATAAGCACACAAGTAGCTCCAGATTTAATAAACAACTCTCCCATCTCGTAGGTATCAGCTATTACAAAATAAGCTTTCTTTTCTGTGTTTTCATTTTGAACCATTACATGGGCCGAATTTTGATCCATTAGATCTCCCTCTGCCATGTGTAAATTTCTATGTTGTAACTCCATATTATCTATCTTGATATTATCCAATCCACCATATTTAATAGCTATTTCTAGTACTGCTCCTGGATTATTTGTATGAATATGAGTTTTAGTTTTAGTCGAACTTTGGGCTACTACCATTGAGTCTCCTAGTTCTTTTATCTCTTCCTTTAGATCTTCTATATTAAATTTACCTGCCTGAACAATAAATTCAGTACAATATTTGAATTCAATATCAATATCAATATTGGTAGCTTCTAGTCTTTCCTTTCTATGAGCTTGACTCTTTACTATTCTTTCTAGATCTTTTAACATTTCAGGATCAGTTATTGACTTTTCAAACCCTTCAATAAGATAGAAAACTCCCATTCCACCTGCATCTACAACTCCTGCTTCCTTCAACTTCAACAATTGATTAGGAGTTTCTTCTACAGCTAAAAAAGCCTCTTCTTTTACATATGAAAGATATGGAACAAAATTATCTTTTGGTCCATTGTACTCTTTCGCTTTTTCAGCTATAACTCTAATTACAGTAAGCATAGTTCCCTCTACAGGATTGCTTACAGCTTTATAAGCTAATTTAGCAGCTTGTTCAAAAGATCTTGTGATATCATCTATATTCAGCTCTTCCTTATCTTCAAATCCATTTAAGAAACCTTGAACAATTTGAGATAAAATAGTTCCAGAATTCCCTCTAGCTCCTAATAATATGGCTTCTGATAATAATTCACAAAATTCATGCATTGTAGGTTCATGGTTTAATTTTACCAATTCATTTTCTACAGCTTGCATAGTCATAGACATATTTGTTCCTGTATCTCCATCTGGTACAGGATATACATTTAAGTCGTTTAATATATCTGCATGTTTAGACATCCATCTACTACCTGCGATAAATAACTTAATTAACCTCGTAACATTCAAGTGTTCTATCTTCATAATTATACTCCTTCTTTTTTACTTTTTACTCTTATATTCTTGTATAATCTTACTCCAAATCCCGTTGGCTTTTAATATTGTCTCTATAAATTCCCTTACAGCACCATATCCACCATTATATTTACTTTTAAAATCTGCAAATTCATCTATATCTGAGACAGCATCTGCTGTTATACCTACATAATTTGCCCTCATCATAGCAGGGATATCATTGATATCATCTCCCATATAAGCCACATTTTTATAGTTATAGTCATATTTTTTAAGCAATTCATCTAGAGTCGCAATTTTATTTCCTACCCCTTGATATATATCTAAAATCCCTAATTCTATGGCTCTATGTTCCACCATTTTAGAGGTTCTTCCAGTTATTATAGCTACTTTTATCCCATATTTTATAGCTTGAGCTATGGACATTCCATCTTTTACATTAAATGACTTTGTCTCAGTTCCATTGTTATCATATGTGATCTTTCCATCAGTCATAGTACCGTCTACATCTAAAATTATTATCTTTATTTCATTTAAATTTGGTTTCATTTTTCACCACCTTAAAATGTTGGAGGAGTTACTACCCATATTGCTCTTGATAACCTGTCACCAACATTTCTAAATTTATGTTTTTGAGTAGATTTAAAATATAAACTATCTCCCTCTTCTAATTCATAGATCTTGCTCTCAATCTGTACTTCTAATTGCCCTTCTAAGACAAATATAAACTCTTCCCCATTATGAGTATAGTAATCTCTACCACTCTCTCCTCCTGGCTCAATCTCGTACAATATTGGTTCCATATGTTTTTCTATATTAGAAGTAGTCAATAGAGATATCATTGTTTTAGAATCTATACTTTCTACTTTATTTCTTTCCGCTTTTCTCACTACATCTGTATCTTTTTTTTCATCGTCTTCCTCTATCAACGAGCTTACTCTTACATCCAATTCATTCGCAATTTTCTTTAAGTTTTCGATAGACGGAGATGCTTTACTTTGCTCAATTTGTGATAAAAAACTAGCTGATAAGTTTACTTTAGAAGCCAACAATCTCAAAGAATACCCCTTATCTTTTCTACATTTTTTTATCTTTTCTCCTAATGCCATCTTCCTTCACCCCTTTAAAATTTTTAGTACTTCAAACATTGCTCTCATCATGGTAATTCTTCGTATTTTTTCTCTATTTCCATTAAAGAGATGTTTTTTTATGTTTTTTTTATCTCCTACAACTACCCCTATATATACAGTTCCAACTGGTTTTTCTTCAGTCCCACCATTTGGTCCTGCTATCCCAGTTACAGCTACCTTTACATCTGTGGTTAATCCACCTAACATCTCATTACAAGTTTCATAAGAAACAGCACCATGAAGATCTAAGGTCTCCGCTTTCACTCCTAATCTTGCCTGCTTGGATTCGTTACTATAACATACTATTCCTTCTTTAAATACAGAAGATATCCCATCTACTTCAATAAATTTAGAAGCTATCATCCCTCCTGTACAAGATTCTGCAAGGGATATTTGATATTTTTTATCTTTTAAATAATTATAGATTGAGGTTTCTAACCTCTCATCATCTTCACCTATTATATTTTCACCTATTACTTCATACAGACTTGTTGTTATTTTATCTACAATTGATTTATTAGAACTTATTGTCTGTAGTCTTATTATTATACCATAATCTTTCACCAAGAACTCGTAATGGATTCCCTTTAATCCAAATAAATGAATGACTTTGGTTTCTAATACCGATTCGGGTATACCCCATACTAAGATATCTTTTATATAGATATTTTCTTCTAATTTTTTTTCAGATACCAGTAATTTTAAAAACTTAGGAAATAAATTATAGAGCTCCCTAGGCACCCCAGGAAATGCTGCAATTTTGTCTATATATATCCCTTTACACATCCCAGCATCATTAATAATTGTTTGACTTCCATATGGCTTTTCAGCTTCCCTCAAATTTTTATCTTCCAGTACAAGGTTATGAGAATCATACTTTTCCTTTAGATCTAAATAGTCCTCTTTATCCACCACTAAGTCTACATTTAAAAATTCAGAGATAGCTAATTTTGTCAGATCGTCCATAGTTGGACCCAATCCACCACTTAATATAACTAAATCTGATTTTGAATTTCCATATTGAATAGCTTCTACAATATCTTTTATATTGTCACCAACTACCAATTTATGTTTTATCTCTATCCCATATTTATTCAGTTCTTCTGCTATATATATACTATTAGTATCCACAGTCATCCCATTTAGGAGTTCTGTCCCGACCAATATAATTGTTGCATCCATAATATCTCTCCTAGAAAATTATTGTCATCAACATTATCAATAAGAAATTTGCCACAACTCCTGCTAAAAAATCATCTAACACTACTCCTAATCCATATCCGTAATGCTGTGATTTATCTATAGGACCTATCTTAGTTATATCGAAAAATCTAAATAATAAAAATCCCAAGATTACAGCTACTATTGTTTCTTTAATTCCCACTGGGTTAACTAAAAACATCGTTACCATAAATCCTAAAACTTCATCTATAACTACTCTTTGTGGATCTTTTTCCTTAAATATCTCTCTTTCACATCTATCTGATACGTATATTGACAGGGCAAAAAATCCTATTAAAAATATAAAATAAAATGAATTATATAATCTCGCATCAGCTATTACTAATCTAAATGAGTTCAACATAAAAAATAATGGTATTGCGCCTAGTGTTCCCATTGTTCCCGGAGCTTTGGGTAACTCTCCCAGTCCAAACCAAGTACCTAAGCCTCTTACAACCTCTTTTTTCATAATCTTCTCCTCCATTTTTTCATATAGAAACTAATCCCCTCAGGGTGTTTCAACTAGTTATTATAACATATTTTAACTTTGAACTCAAAGTAGAGGGTCTTTTATTTAAAAGCTCCCATGACCTTGATAAGAAGTTATTTTGTTATTTCACTATATATTAGTTCCACTTTTTTTAATAATTCCTCTAAATTTCCATTATTTTCAATGTGTATATCTGCCTTTTTTTTCTTTTCTGCTAGTGACATCTGAGACTTGATTATCTTCTTTGCCATTTTTAGCTCTATTCCATCTCTTTGTTTCACCCTCTCTACTTGAATACTTTCATCTGTGCATACTATCAATACCTTATCACAAAGGTACTCTAAACCAGTTTCATATAGAAGAGGAATATCTAATATTATAAGTTTTTCTCCTCTATTATTTTCTATCCCTTCTATTATTTTTGCCACTATAACAGGGTGCATTATACTATTTAAAAGTTCTCTTTTTTCTTCATTCTCAAATATTATCTTTCTTAATTTTTGTCGATCTAAATGCCCCTGATCTATTATTTCAGACCCAAACTTTTCCTCTAATTTTTTTAAAACTTCTGTGGAATTAGAAACTTCCTTTGAAATATTATCTGCATCTATTATATAACTTCCTAGTTCTTTTAATTTTTTACTTACTGTACTTTTCCCACTGGCTATACCACCTGTCAGCCCTAATATCATAAGTTTTCTCCTTTTTTTCAAAACATTTTAACATCAATTAAAATCATTTTTTCGCCATTCTATGGACTATAACTATCTTATTATACCTTAATTTAACGAATATATTTTAATATTTTATATCAATTAAAAAGCCCCCAATAATTTTGGAGGCTTTTAATTTACAAACAACTACATCTTGTCATGTAGGTTATTACTAGTACTACATTTACACCCTAAAGCTATCTCTATAGACTGCTTTTCATCTATATATCTTACTTCCCACCCTACACATTCAGGATCTCCATCATCAAATTTTATGATTTCTTTTTTCTCTATCTTTAACTTTTCCTCTGTTGTTCCTATTGATTTTAAAAATTCTTTTTTTGTCATATATTTTATCCTCCTAATATCCTTTACACAAACTATTAACTGAAAAAGCTCCATAAAAGCTTTATTTTCAATAGAATTTTTACTTTTTTTATCCTCATACTAACTCTATGGTTAAATACTATTAAATTTGAATTCGAACTTATTATATCATATTTTTAGAAAATATTTGACACCTTACAAAAACTAGTGTACTATCTAACTAGGTCACTAGAACGTTAAAGAGGAGGAGATATGGAATTCAAAAAAAATATCCCTATTTATTTACAGATAATGGATAAATTAAAACAAGACATATCCTTAAAGACATTAAAACCAGGAGAAAAATTAATGTCTACAAGGGAACTAGCAGTAGAACTTAAAGTTAATCCTAATACAGTTTCTAGGGTATATAAGGAATTGGAATTAGAAAATATCGTTTTTACCAAAAGAGGGATGGGTACATTCGTTGTAGAAGACGAAACTATCCTGGAAAATATAAAAAAGAAGATGGCTAACGATATCACAGTTAAATTCATTTGCGACATGAGAGATCTCAATATCTCTACAGATGAAGCAATAAAAATGTTAAGAGAGATAGAGGAGGAAAAATAATGGAAAATTTAATTATAAATAACTTAACTAAAGGTTATTTCAAAAAAAAGGCCTTAAATAACTTTTCATATTCATTTAAAAAGGGGATTGTCTATGGATTAATTGGACCAAATGGAAGTGGAAAAACAACTTTGATGAAAACCATCTATGGACTAGTTAAACCAACTAAGGGAACACTATCAATGAATCATAATAAAATTTCGTACAAGACCAGAAAAAATATCGCTTTTATGCCTACAGAAGATGTCTTTATGCCTAATCTTATGGTTTCAGAAATTTTAAAATTTTACAATAACACCTTTGAAGATTTTTCTTTAGAAAAATCACATAAGATCTTAGAAAATATGAAATTACCCCTTGATGAAAAAATAGAAACATTTTCAACAGGGATGAAAATGAGATTAAAGGTAACTTTATGTCTTTCTCGAAATGTAGAGCTTTATATGTTTGATGAGCCATTAAATGGAATAGATGTTATCTCAAAAGATCTTATTAAAAATACAATTATTAGTATGACTTCAGAAAATAGTACCATCGTGATCTCTTCCCATGCTTTAAACGAGATGGAACTTATTTTAGAGCAAGTTTTATTTTTAAATGAAGGTTCACTTATCAGAAACATTAACTTAGAAGAATTTAGAGACACTGAAAATAAATCTTTAGAATCGCTTTATTGGGAGGTATACAATGTTTAATTTAATCAAATTTGAGATATTAAAACAGAAAAAAATGTTTTCAATTTTAGGAGTTTTATTTCTCCTAATGCAAGCATTCATTATTTATAAGACTTCTATCTTATCACCACTTAATATCAATATTATGGAAAATGGAATCCTATTAATTTTTATTAGTTATGTTCTATTTATATTTTCATCATTACTTACTTTTTCAAAAGATATTAATTCTACTGATAGAAGTGTTGTTTTTATGACTCCATATAGTGGGTTCACAATAGTTTCTTCTAAATTTTTAACAACAATTATTTTAGGCACTCTATTATTTTCTACAACTTTTATCTGGTTTGTAGCAAATGCTTTTTATGTCGATCCAAGAATTGGATCTCGTATTCTAGAATACTTTCAAAATGGACGTTTTATAATTACCCTTAAAACTCTCATGTTAGCTTTTGTTTCCATAGGAAGTTTCTTTGCTCTAGTATTTTTAAGTATTATTATCACTAAAACTTTTTTATCTAAATTAAAGTTTAAAACACTTATTGTTATTATTGTAATGTCTATCTTATCTAAAATTTTTAATCTTATTTTCTGGGATAACCTCAGCGATATTTCTTCTCTAAATGCAGGAATATATATTATAATAATAGCTTCAATTACTATTTTTATGCTTTGGATCAGTGGATGGTTGATAGACAATAAAACTGATTTTTAATATCAAATTAATTTAAGGAGGATAACATGAGAAAAATTTTATTAATATTAAGTATTTTGTGTTTTGGAGCATTATCTTTTGGAAATGAGATAAATACTTTAAACAAGAGCTATACAGGAGATCAAATAAAGGATTTGAGTCTAGAACTAGTAAATGGTGATATCCATATAATATCTAGTGAGGATAACAATTTTAAAATAGAGATGACTTCTAAGAATAAAATTAGTTATATTGAAAAAAAAGATAGGAAATCTCACGAATATAATATTGAAATTAAACCATTAAAAGAGAAAACCTTGTTCAACAAAGAGGGAAAGATAGATATCACTATCTCTATCCCCACAAATAATAGTAGAAATATCAGTATAGAAACTGTTAATTCAAAGATAGATATTATTTCAGTAAAAGCAAATCTAGACATCGACCTAGTAAATGGTGAGATAAATATTAAAAACTTAGATGGGAATTTTTTTGCTGAAACAGTAAATGCTCCTATCCATATAGATGGACTCACAGGAACCACTGAAATAGAAACTGTAAATGGTAATATTAATGGAAAAAACATCAACAAAATTGGTGATATTGAAAGTGTTAGAAGTTCGATAACACTAATGGGGAATGAGTTATTAGGAGGTTCTCAATTAGAGTCTGTAATTGGTAATATCGACCTCAAAATAAATGAAATTGGTGGTGGAAACAACATTACTACAGTCATTGGAGAAGTTTCATTAAATGTCAAAAATACAAAAAAAATTAAAAAATATGACGATGTCTATAATTTAGACGGTAGAAAAATAGTTATTGAAACAATGATCGGTGAAATAAACGTAAATAAGTAAAATTCTAATAAAAGATTATTGGATTTAAATCTAATAGTATAGCAATGGAGGTAACACAATGAAAAAAATTATTTTAATATTAATGTTAGCTATCTTTGGATTTTCTTACTCCAATAGTAAAAACTATAATATGACAAAATCTTATAATATCCAAAGTATCGATTCATTTTCACTAATTAGTAAAAATGCTAATATCAAGATTTTACCTACTGATTCAAAAGAGATAACTCTATCTATCACTAGCAATATAAAGTTAGAGATACATAGAGAAATTCAAGACAAAAGGTTAGAAGTTTCAATATTACAACCACGTAGTATTTTCCCTTTTTCTTTCTTTTCTAAAAGTGAAGATATATCTATAGTTATTAATATCCCAAAAGATTTTAAGAAAAAATTATCTATCTTATCTAGAAATGGTTCTATAAGTGCTTCTGATCTAGTTCTAGATTTTAGACTTACAACACGTAACGGAGGAGTTAACCTTACTAATATCAGAGGAAATACTCATATTGTTTGTAAAAATGGAAAAATCAGCGTTACTAATCATATAGGTAATATAAAAGGAATTACATATAATGGAGAAATTTATATAAATAACCTCAATGGAAATGTAGAAGCTGAGACACATAACGGTAACATCACAGTATTTGATATTGATGGTTTTGTTGATTTTAATACTTACAATGGCTCTATAGATCTTAAAAATGTATCTTTTATCAATAAACTTAAAACAAATAATGGAAATATTAATGCAAGAGCCAAGGTCCTTTCAAAAAACGGAAATATCAAAACATCTCATGGAAATATTGATCTTAATATTGATAAATTAGAAGGAAATAATGAGATCTCTACTTCTAAAGGAGAAATAACTTTAACGACTAAAAAAGAAGAATTTAATTCTGAATCTTTTTCAGAAAAAGAAGTTGAAGATATGTTAAAAAATATATCTATTAGAGCAAAACAAGCTAAAAATATTAAAATAATACAAAAATAATCATTTAATAAAAGGAGAGTGTTATGAAGAGATTTTTAAGTATTATAGGACTGATAAGTATATTTACTTTTAGCAATAATCTATACGCTGTAAAAGTAGTTAACTTTAAAGAAAATTTTAAAAACTTTTGGTCTGAAGCAAAGGATAAGGATTTTATAGATCAAGAAAAAAGTTGGAATAAAAATATTGAATCTATAGATCCTAGCTTTTATGAGATCAACGTTTGGGGAAAAGAATATAACCCTAAATGGAAACAAGCAAAAGAAAAGACACTAAAAAATTTATTTTCTATGTACTCCAAGATGGATATAGATGAGTATTTAAAAACATATGATGTATATGAAAAAACTATTACTAAAGTTTTAAACAACTACAAAAATCAAACTCCAGATTATAAAGCTAATATAACTATGATGATAGCTCCCGGTATAATGTGGGGTGGAAGTTATGTTAAAAACAACCAAAACAATAAAGAATATCTTGCTCTAGGAATTGATAAATACTTTGAAATGACTTCTCAGGGAAAATCACTACCCATAGAGCCCCTTATCACACACGAGATGTTTCATCATTACCATGCAAACATTCAAGGTGACAAAGTCAATAAATCTTTTGAAAATTATTTGAAAAATGGAAAATTATTTTGGCAGTTATGGGATGAAGGGATGGCTGTTTGGGGATCTGGATATATTGGACAAAATGAAGATTTATATTTTCTTTTATTAGGAGCTAACGGGACCTATGATCCCTCACAAAATAGTTATTACGCAAAGTTATTTTTAGAAGATTTAAATAATCCAGCAATAGATATGAAAAAACCTATTAACTTTAAAAAATGGTTTGGAAGTAATGTAAAAAATAACCCCTTAGGAAAAGACACTCCTCCAATGATTGGATATTATTTAGGATGGCTAGTAATAAAAGGTATTGAAGATCAAGGAATTAAGAGAGAAGAATTTATGAGTTGGGACTATGAAGAGGCTAAACCTCATATAATAGAACAGCTAAATATTATTAGCCAGAATAACTAATTATATATAAAAGCAAAGAGGACAATCCAAAAGGATTGTCCTCTTCTTATATGGTTTAAAATTTATCTATTTTCTACCATTCCTACCTTAGTTAAAGCTGATTCTAGAGCTTTTTGCGTTACCGCAATATCTCTATCCTCTTTTAATTTAGCTAATTTTTGCTTAGCTAAATCTGCTTCTTTTCTAGCTACTTCCACATCAATATCATTAACATTGATAGCTTCGTCAGCTAATACTAAAGTTCTGTCTTTAGAAACTTCTAAAAAACCACCAGCTACGAAAAATCTCTCTTCCCCAGCATCAGTTTTTATTTTCATCTCTCCAACAGCTAATTCTGCAACTAGGGGAGCATGTTTTGCTAATATACCCATGTCACCTTCAGAAGTTCTAAGAATTACCCTTTCAACTTCCATTTCTAATACTTTTTTCAGAGGAGTTATAACTTCTAATTTAAAAGTCGCCATATATTATTCCCCCTTCATTAAGTCTCTTC
>Ga0316197_10002986_pt1 | contig 12031 bp, 15 predicted proteins | sample OudBiesiAoxic_MG_FD_204939 | JGI IMG/M metagenome (GOLD analysis project Ga0316197, IMG submission 204939) | Coastal sediment microbial communities from Oude Bieten Haven, Netherlands - site A oxic | ecosystem: Environmental > Aquatic > Marine > Coastal > Sediment | place: Netherlands...
GCGCGGACGACGGTGGACGCTGAGAGCGCCGAGATGCTGCCACGGCGGCAAGTCGAGGCGCGTGGCCCGGCCTGAGGCACCTGCCGGACAGAGGCAGCAGCGAACCCCGCCGAACGGACGACGGGGTTCGTCTCTTTGCGATGTCGGGAGTGAGGTGCTCTAGAGGCGCTTCTCGATGGTGCCGCCGCGGCCCTTGGGCACGATGCGGTAGTAGGTCTTGTTGAAGAAGAGCTTGCCCACGTGCCACAGCCGGCTCGGCTTGGGCGGCTTGGGCGGGTTCTCATAGTCGAAGCGCAGGAGCGTGCCCTTGCCGTCACCGACTTCGAAGAAGCACATCACCTTGCCGGTGTAGATGCTGTCCTTCGGATGTGGCGTGCGACCCTGGATGCGGGCGGACACACGCTCAGCGATGACCGGAGCTTCGAAGTGCGCGGTCGAGCCGGCCTTCGAGAGGGGCAGGTCGGTGGCGTCACCGAGCGCCCACATGTGCTCGCGTCCGCCGACGTTGAGCGTCTTGTGATCCGTCGGCAGCCAGCCACCCGGCTCCGGCGCGATGCCGCTGTCCATCAGCACCTGTGCGCCCTTGTGCGGGGGCACCAGCACCAGCAGGTCGTACTCGAGCTCCTCGCCCTCCAGGCTCTGGACCATCTTGCGCTCAGGGTCGATGGTCTCGACATTGAAGAACGTGTGCAGCTCGATGCCCTTCTTCTCAAGCTCGGGCGTAGCCATCTCGCTGACCGACTCGATGGTGAAGGCACGGGCGATGGGGCTGCAGTAGTGCAGCTCGCTCTTGTCACGCAGGCCACGCTCGCGCAGCTCGGCCTCGATGAGGAAGGCCACCTCGAGCGGCGCTGGCGGGCACTTGTATGGCATCGAGGCGATGCCGACGACGATCTTGCCGCCGGTGAAGCTATCGAGGGCCGTGCGCAGCTTGGCCGCTGCCTCTTCGCTATAGAAGTGATGGGCCTCGTCCTCGAAGTGCTCGATGGTCTCCGGCAGGATGCGCGAGCCGAGGCTGACGATGAGCTCGTCGTAGTCCAGCTTCGTGCCGTCGGCGAGCTCGACCTGGCTGGTCTCTTCGTCGACCTTGGTGATCTTGCCGATGACGAGGTCGACGCGGTCGTCGAGCAGGCGACGCTCTGGCTTGCGCAGCGACTTGGGGTCCTCGTTGCCCATGGCGATGTACATGAAGCCGGGCTGATACAGGTGCTCGCCCGTTTCGTCGACCACGGTGACCTTGGCCTCGCCGGCGTCGATCTGCTTCTTGATCTTGCGACTGATGAGGTTGGCGACGAGCGTGCCGCCGACGCCACCGCCTAGGACGAGGACGTTCTGCATGTCAGTGACTCCTGGTGTTCCGGGGATCTACTTGAGCTTCTCGACGACGATCTCGTCGTAGCCCTCGTGGGTGAAGACGCCGACCAGCCGGTGGCCGGCCTTGTCGACCCAGGCGGGGATGTCGGTCTTGGAGCCGTTGTCGGTGGAGATGACGGCGAGGATGTCGCCTACCTGGCCCTCACGGATGCCACGGATGAGCTCCATCAGCGGGCCGGGGCAGAAGCTGCCACGCGCGTCGATCATCTTGGTCGGGTTGGTCTCGAGCTCGAGAGCGGTCATTCGGTGTACTCCTGGTAGTAGCGCGGGACCGGGGGGAAGGCCCCGCGCCGCGCTGGGGGTCTAGATGAAGAGGGAGCCGGTGTTGTTCTCGGTCATCAGCTCGAGCACGGTCGCGGCACCGACCGGGTCACCGAGCCCGTCGATCATGTCTTCGGCCTTGAGGCCGAACATGTCCATGGTCATCTGGCAGGGCAGGAACTCGACACCCATCATCTGGCAGGCCTCGAGCAGTTCCTGGGGGCTGGCCACGTTGTACTGATCGCTGAGCTTGCCGATCATCCACGGGCCCATACCCATGAAGTTCATCTTGGACATCTTCATGTGGCTGATGCCCGGGCGCTGCATGAACGAGAGCATCTTCTGCATCATGCCGTCGCCGGTGATGCGCTTGGAGTCCTTGACGAAGGGCAGCAGGCCCCAGAACGTCAGGAATACGGAGGTCTTGTAGCCGCTTGCCGCGCCGACGCTGCCCAGGATCAGGGTGGGCAACACCTTGTCGAACTCACCGCTCCAATTGATGATCACCAGCTGGCGCTCCAGCGGGGTGGAGTCATCGCTCGCGGGCTGGGCCGCGGTGGCGATGGCCTCTGTCAACTGCTCCTCGGCGGTCGCCTCGGGAGCGGCCTCGGGGGCCTGGGTGTCGGTAGCCATGGACGTCCCTTTCGTTGTCTGCGTTCGCCTAGGCGCGCTTGATGACGAAGCGGTAGACGCCGTCGTCTTCGGTCTGCTCGACCATGGAGTTGCCGGTCGAGCGGGTCCAGGCGGCGAAGTCCTTGACCGACCCGGCGTCGGTGGCGAGGACCTCGATGAGCTCACCGCTCGGCACGGTCTTGGCGGCCTGCGCGGTCTTGACGATGGGCATCGGGCAGGAGAGGCCCTTGGCATCGACGGTGGTGTGGACGTCACTCATGACGGGCTCCTTGTTGCAGTTGCGTGTGCGCTAGATGAAGAGGATCTGGCCGTCGCCGACGGCGATGTAGAAAGCGGTCACGCCCTCGGTGCCGTCGACCAGGTCATCGAGGTCGTCCTCGGAGATCCTGAGCACGTCCATCGAGAGCGAACAGGCCTGGACCTCGACGTTGCCGAGCTCCTTGGCCATGGCCAGGGTCTCGTACCAGGGGGCCTGGCCTTCCGCTCGGAGCGCATCGACCGCGGCCTTCCCCTCAACGCCGGCTTCGGCGGCGAGGCCATGATCGTTCTTGATACGGTCCGAGCGGAAGGCGTCGAGACCCCAGTACTGGAGGAAGATGTGTACAGGTCGGCCGAGGGCAGCGGCACCAGAGGCCATCACCGCGGCGGCGTTGAGCTTGTCGTCAGTGCCGCTGAAGAGCACGATCGCCAGGGGCTTGTCATCCATCGTTCGTTCGTTCCTTACGTGGTCGGGACCGAGCTGTCGCCGGTCTTCTCGATGGCGGCCGATAGCTCGGCCATGCGGGCCAGGCGGCGGCGCATGACGTCAGCCATGACGTCACAGGCGCCGATGACACCTTGGTCCGTGAGGCGGTAGATGGAACCGCGACCGTCACGCACGGCTTCGACCAGACCGGCGGAGCGCATCACCGCGAGATGCTTGGATGCGTTCGGCTGGCTGATGCCGACGGCCTCGGCCAGGCGTCCCACCTCGCGCGGCTCGTCGGCCAGGAGATGGAGCATGGCGATGCGTGCCGGGTGGCTCAGCGTTCGGCAGATCTCTGCCTGCAGCTCGTAGATCGGGTCCATGTCCATAGCATCGTCATATGCCCACATGCGCATGAGTGCCGAATGGCACAACGGTGTGGGCCGCTTTTCTATCTGCTTCGGACAGATAGACACGGTGGGCGACCAAGACATGAAGAAGCCCACCAGGCCCGAAGACCACGGTGGCCGGTGGTTCAGGCGGAGGTGCCGGATCCTGACGGTGGCGAGGCGGAGGGGCTGGCAGCGGGCTTGGCCGAGTCCTCAGGCTCAGCGGTGGGCTCCGGTTCTGCGGTCGGCTCTGGCGGTACGTACTCGCCAGGTGTGATGCGAACGGTCTCGATCAGCTCGCTGGCGGCGTCGAGGAAGCCGCCGAAGGGCACGCCCGGGAAGGTCTCGATGGCGATGACGATGACGTCACCCTCGACATCGAGGAAGAGAAAGCGCGATTGCTGGTTGGCCATCTGCACAAACTCGCCGCCCTCGCCCACGGGGATCGCCCAGATGAGCACGTAGGGCAGGGCGCATTCGGCATAGGCGGGCACGCCGACGTCCAGCGAAAGGCCGGTGAAGCCGTCCACGTCCGCGAGCTGAGGCACGCCCGGGTTCAGATACGGGTTGCCGGCGACGATCTCCGCGAGGCGCGCCACGGTCGGCTCGACGATAGTCATCGAGCTCGGGTCGCATGAGTCAAGGAAGGTCTCGCCGTCAAAGCGGGTGAAGCTCAGCACGCTGCCCGGCGCGCCGATGTACTCGAGGGTGAAGATGGGCCCGTCACCCGAAGGGCCCACGAGCCAATCCTCCCCGGCGCTGAACTCGATGTCCGGACCCACGAAGTCGCTGGTGTAGCGGCCAGAGTCCAGGATGGAGCCAGCCTCGGGCAGCTCATCGGCCGCAGTGTCCTGGGCCACCGTCACGGCCGGGAGCGAGAGCAACCCAGCCAGCACGATGGCAAACGCGCGCTTCTTCATCGTGAAACCCCGATTGCTCGCTTAGCCAGCCGTGGTGACAGCGGCCTCGATGGCGGCGTCGATCTCTTCCCACGTGGGTGCTACGAGAAGCTCGCCGTTGACCACGACGCTAGGCGTGCTGCTCACGCCCAGGCTCGACCCGCGTACTTGGTCCTCGGCGACCGCGTCACGCAGTGCCTCGTCATCGAGCAATTCGCTGAAGGCTTCGCGATCGAGCCCGACAGACTCAGCGATGTCCGCCAGCCACTCGCGTGTGAAGGGTCCGTCGGCGGCGTTGTGGTAGAGCGTGTGGTGGTAGTCCCAGAAGGCCTCGTCCAGTTCGTCTGCAGCGCGCATGGCGACGGCCGCGTCCAGGGAGTCTTCGCCGAAGATGATGTAGTCACGGTAGGTCAGCGAGGCGTTCCCGGGAGTGACGTGCTCAGCGATGATGAGCGGCTCGATCCGCTCGGTGAAGGTCTGGCAGTGAGGGCACTGCGTGTCCTCGAAGATCTCGACCTCCACGGTCGGCGAAGCACCGGCCGCGACGAGCGTGAGACCGTCACGCATCTCTTCGGCAGGTGCTGGACTATCCGGCTCTTCGATGGCTGTCGCCTCGTTGCCGAGGCCGCCACTCAGAAGGACCAGCGCGACCACCAGGACCAGGCCGATGGCGATGGCGCCGACGCTGATGATGGCGATGGAGGGTCCTGAGCTGCCACTCGAGCTGCTGCCCTTGGTGCTGCCCTTGGTGCTGCCCTTGCCATTCTTGCGGTTGGCACGCTCGGCGGCGCGTCGCTGCTTGCGCGTCATGCCACTGCTGGGAGGCTGGTTTTCGTTCGAGGTCATCGAGGTCACCATGCGGGGGTTCGGCTTGAGGCCACAGGATACGGCCGTGTGGAGGATGGCGCAGAAGTGGCAGCGGCGTGGTGAGCCAAAGTCGGAGAGGGCCCTGAGCTCGCGCGGTGGTCAGGCGCTCCCGTGGGGATCGGGGCCGAGCACGCGTCGCGCCACGACGACGTCCGCCCTGGCGTTTGCCGCCACGTGGGCAGTGACCGTGTCAGACCAGGAGTGGCCGTTACGACTTGGCCGGTTGCCGCCCACGACGATCGTGTCGTAGCCGCGTTCATCCGCCAGCCGCTCGATGGTCTGGGCCGGATCTCCGGCCGGCTCGATGAGTCCGGCTTCGATGCCGCGGCGCCGCAGGATACTACGAGCCTCGACCAGCTCACGAGCGTGTTCGACGGCGGGCTCCTCAGCCTGGCCGTCGACCGCACCGAAGCCTTCAGGCACGACGCTGACCACGTCCACTCGACCATCGAAGGCCACTGCCAGCCTGGCCGCCATCTCGAGCGCGCGCTGCCCCGCCTCCCGTCCGTCGTAGGCCACCAGGATCTTCTTCATCCGGCCGTCCCCTCCAGGCGCTCGCGAGGTCAATGCGGATCGGTGTCCCGTGATATGCGAGCCATGGTCCCGCGTTGAACGGCAGTCGGACAGGTCCGATCCGTCATGAGGGCCGGGCCGAAGGTCCCGTTCCGTCGAACTCCGCCGGACACGAAATCACGGCGTCCCGGGCGAACCGAGACGCCGCGTTGGGCAGCGAAGGGAGGTGGCACTCGCCCGCTCCCCCCGATGAGTTACCTCATCGCGGGCGAGCACCTTTCGTTCATGGACGACCGGTCAAGGAGTCCTCCACGAAAGAACGTAACGATCGTCGCCATTCTCCACCCATCCTGACGATGGCCGGATGGCACGTGTGGGTGGGGCCGATCGGCCCCACGCCTTGACGTGGCGCTCGTATGCGCGATTCGGTGCAAGCGTCACCCGCCCGCATGACGTTCGGACTTCCGCTACAGGGGTCGTTCGTGCGAAACTAAGAGCAATGAGGTTGGAATTGACGCATCGCGGCTCCTACGCCATCCGGGCCGTACTAACGCTGGCACGCGCTGACAAGGACGAGGTCGTGCCTGCTCGGCGCATCGCCAAGGAGATGGACATCCCCGTGCGCTTCCTGCCGCAGGTGCTGGGTGATCTCAGCCGGGCCGGCATCGTGGAAGCGCGCCTTGGACGCGCCGGCGGCTACCGGTTGTCAAAGTCTGCCGCGGAGATCAGCCTGCTCGACGTCATCGAGGCCGCCGAGGGGGATGCTCGGCGCCAGACGTGCGTGCTCAGCGGCAAGCCCTGCGACGGCGTGGACCCGTGCGATGTGCACGAGATGTTCTACGAGGCCCAGGAAGCCATCCTCCAGCGGCTCGACGGAGTCTCCGTTGCTGAAGTCGTGGCTGACGGCAGCAAGGCACCCGTCGCGCTCCACGGAGCACCGGACGCCGACTGAGCGGGTTCCACCGCGACCCGCGTCTCTCATCGCGGGCAAGATGCGCCGAAGCCTCAGGAGCTACACCTAGAAGCTTGAGCCTGGCTTGTGCTTGGCCACGTAGGCCGCTGCCTGTGCGCGTCGCTGCAGGTTCAGTTTGGAGAGGATCGAGGAGACATAGTTCTTGACGGTCTTGTCCGAGAGGTAGACCTCCGCCGCGATCTCCTTGTTGGTCTTGCCCTCGGCCACGAGCAGTAGGATCTTCTGTTCCTGGGCAGTGAGTTGGGCGAACTCGTCGGTGTAGGCGCTGGTGGCGATGCGACGCACGCGCTCGAGCACCTTCTCCGTGACGGCCGGGTCGAGCAGCGACTCGCCGCGTCCGACCGCCTCGAGGGCATTGACCAGGTCTCGCGCACGCACCTGCTTGAGCAGGTAGCCACTGGCGCCGGCCACGATGGCCGAGAGTACGGCCTCCTCGTCGGGGTAGCTGGTGAGCATGACCACACGCACGTCCGGATAGTCTGCGCGGATGTCACGGCAAGCCTCGATACCTGAACCATCGGGCAGGCGAATGTCCATGATCACGAGATCAGGGGCAAACCGTTCGACAGCGTTGAGCGCTTCCTCGACCGTGCCAGCCTCAGCCACGACCTGGAAGGCATCGCGGCGATTGAGCAGGGCTGCGAGTCCCTGGCGCACCACCTCATGGTCGTCGACCACGAGCAGGCGCAACTTCTTGGCAGGTGCGGACTTGTCATCCGCACCCGGGCCCTTGGGGATCCCGTGGGACTCGGTCGGGTCGGTCATCTATTGGACTCCTTGCCTGTGCCGCTCTCTCCGCGCGGCATCTCGAAGACGACCCGCGTTCCGTCGTCGTCACTCTCGATCGCGAGCGAGCCGCCGAGCGACTCTGCACGCGCGTGCATGTTGGTGAGGCCATGATGGCCCGGACGCTGTCCCTCGCTGGTGTTGAACCCGCGACCGTCGTCGATGATAGACAGCCTGAGCCTTTCGCGGCGATCCTCGACGTTGACCACGACCTGCGAGGCCTCGGCGTGACGAGCCACGTTGCTCATGGCCTCGCGTGTCAGCTGGATCAACTGCAGGGTTTCGTCGGGGTCGAGCGGGACGTCGGGGTCGCTCGAAAGCTCCACTTCGATGAGCGTGCTGCGCTCGAACTCGTCGGTGAGCGCCGCCAGACCAGAGAGCAGGTCGACCGCGGTCCGAGCGTCCGGGTCGAGGCCCATGATGAAGTCGCGAATCTCCTGGATGGTGCCGTGGATGGATTCGATCGCGTGGTCGATGCGGTCGGTCGCCTGCTGGGGGTCCAGAGACATCAGCTCCTCGGTGTCCTCGAGGGCGAGGCTTACCGCGTAGAGCGACTGGATAGAACCGTCGTGAAGATCCTGGGCGATGCGCTCGCGCTCCTGCAACACGGCCAGCTGGCGCAGCTCCTCGTGCATGCGTGCGTTGTGGATGGCCAGGCCCGCGTGGCGGGCGAACGACTCCACAAGCCGCTCGTCGTCCTCGTTGAAGGGCCGGCCGTCGAGGCGGTCACTGAGATAGAGGTTGCCGATGGCGCGCCCTTCCACCTTGACCGCCACGCTCAGGAGCGTGGTCATGGGTGGGTGTTCGGGCGGGAAGCCGATGCTGCGCGGGTCAGCAGCGATGTCGTCGATGCGAACGGTGTCGCTGTCGTGAAGGCTGACACCCAGCAGGCCCAGGCCTCGCGGGGGACGGCCGATGGCTGCTCGACGCTGCTTGCTGAGGCCACTGGTGATGAAGCGTTCCATGCCGCCGAGCTCGTCGGGGAGCCCCAGCGCGGCGTAGCGGGCACCGACGAGCGGCCGGACGCTGTCCACGATGATCTGCAGCACTCGCTCGAGGCTGAGCTCCTGGGAGATGGCCACGGTCGCAGCGTCGAGCGCTTCGAGGCGGCGCCGGGCTTCGTTGGCGGCGGCGGCCCAATCCTCGGCCTCACGGATGGCAGCGGCGAACTGCTCCGTGCTGGGAGTGGCGTCGGGAACGCTGGCGGAGGCGGGCGCGTGGTCCATCCGCTCCAATCTACCAGTGTTCACGTGACAAATGGCCCCCCTCGGGTGCCCTGTCGGCCCTGAAATGTCGAAGCGACATGGTTACCCTTCCGCCATGGATGCGAAGACCAATCCCCCTGTCTCCGACCAAGTCACCCAGAGCGACGATGCGATCGACGAAGCCATCGCATCGGCGGCCGCCAAGGGAGGGGCGGCTGATCCCGATCGCATGGTGCCCGTTTCACTGACGGCAACGAGCCGTCGTGGCTTCCTGCGGGGTGCGCTCGCCGTCGCCGGCGGGACCGCTGCTGCTGCCGCTATCGCAGCCTGCGCGCCCGCCAGCGGTAGCGCCTGGTCGTATGCGCCGCTGCGTACGCTCACGGCCGCTGCTGCCACGCCCGAGACTGCTGCGGCGGAAGAGGGGGCGGCTGAGGGTGCGGCGGTCGAGACGACCGAGCCGCTGACCGAAGAGCGTGAGACGACCGAGCCGCTGCCCGAAGGCTGGACCGAGCACGACATGGCGGCGCGCGAGAAGGTGCGCCGCTACGTGGGCAACCTGGCTGTGCCACTGGGCATGGACGGGTTCATCGGCACGCCGGAGCAGGATCCCGAGTTCACGCTTGTGGAGCACGGCAACCAGCCGCTCGAGCCGACGATCGACGGCGATTGGAAGGTCTTCGAGATGACGATCGACCAGATGGACTGGCAGATCGATGCCATGAAGGAACCAGTCAAGGCGCTCGGCTACAACAAGATGTGGCCCGGTCCGGCACTACGTGTCACCGAGGGCGACAAGGTCCGCATCAACGTCACCAACAACCTCGACGAGACCACGGGCGTGCACATGCACGGTATCGAGTTCGACAACTGGTACATGGACGGCATCCCGTTCCTGACCCAACCGCCGATCATTCCGGGCGAGACCTTCACCTATGAGTTCACGGCCACGCCGCACGGCTCACACATGTATCACTCACATCACAACGCCACCGACCAGGTCGGTCGTGGCCTGTTAGGCGCGCTCATCGTGGACCCCAAGGACCCGGCCGAACGCTACGACCAGAAATTCGGTGTGACACAGGAGTACATCTTCATCCACAACGACTCGCTGGGCGGCTTCACCATCAATGGCAAGGGCTTCCCTGCGACCGTGCCGATCATCGCCAAGAAGGGTGAGCGCGTGCTCGTGCGCTATCAGAACGAGGGCGCGATGATGCATCCTTGGCACTCGCACGGTTTCCGCCAGCACGTCGTCGCTCGCGACGGGGCGCAACTGGGGGATGCCTCCTTCTACTGCGACACCCTTGGTGTCAACCCGGGTGAGCGATTCGACGCCATCATCGAGTGCGACCGCGTGGGCGTATGGGCGTTCCACTGCCATATCCTTCCGCACGTCGAAGGTCTCGACGGCATGTTCGGAATGGTTACCGCCCTCGTCGTCACCGAATAGACAGGAGGCCCGCACGCGGCAGGCCTCAATGACCGCAGAAAGGGTCCATGAGTCTCTACGCGTAGACCTCGGTCACGCCCGAGGCTCATATGACGATGCGACCGATTCAGACGATCCTCCTCGCCACCGACCTGACCGCGGCTTCGCGGGAGGCGACCGATCGTGCCATCGACCTGGCCACACGCCTGGAGGCGCGTCTGCTCATCGTCAACGTGCTCGAGAAGCGTCGGTTGTCGGGTGGGGGGTCGCACGAGCGGGTCGACCAGGCGCGGAGCGAACGCGAAACGCTGCTGGTCAAGGTCGTGCGCGATGCCCGGGAGGCCGGCGTGACCGCGGAATTCCTGGTGTGGGATGGCGAGCCCGGTGACTCGATCGCCGCAGCTGCTGAGGCCGAGCATGCCGACCTGGTCGTGGTGGGCACGCGCGGACGGAGTGGCGCCGAGCGCATGTTCCTCGGGTCGGTCTCCGATCACGTGGTGCGCCATGCCGAGTGCCCGGTGTTGGTGGTGCGTCCGTCCAGGCGCCCCGCCGAGGGTGACTGACGGAACGCTAGCGACAAGAGCCCGCTCACAGACGACGATCGTGAAGGCGCGCTAGGGTGCGCCGCATGCGTGCGTTGATGGCCGCCATGGCCCTGCTGCTGCTGGCTCTACCCGCCATCGCTGCCAACGATGAGGCCGAGGGCGGGCTCGACGTGATCATCGGCTCCACGCAGCACTGGGTCGGCACCAACGACGTGCTCCTGAACGTCTACGACTCGACCACGGGGGAACCGCTGGCTGACACGGGCGTGGAGCTACGGGTGCGTTTGACCGGCCCCGACGGTCGGGGCATCACGGCCCGGCCGGCCGTGGAACAGTTCGCGACCTACGGGCGGCGGATGTACCGCGCGCGGGTGCCGCTCGAACAACTGGGCGCCTGGGACGTGCACGTGAGCGCCACCATCGACGGGCAGCCCTATGCCGGTGACAGCAGCCTGGAGGTGAGCCCCGACGAGGGCACACCGGCGCTGGGATCGATGGTGCCCGGTGGGGCCACGCCCACGATGCGCGACGCCCACAGCCTCATGCACCACATCAGTTCCGATCCGGAGCCGCTGACGGCGTTCTACACGTGGACCCTCGATTCCGCGCTGGCGCAGAACCAGCCAACGGTCTTCGTCCTTGACTCGTACGCCTTCCGGCCCAATGCGGCCTGTGGCGGAGCGCTGGGCATCCTGCACGAGGTCTTCATCGACTACCCGGGGCTGACCATCATCCACGCTGAGCCGTGGCACATGGCCATGGGCTCTGACGGGCATATGCTCGAGCTCGACCCGCCAGGGGGCCCTGCCGTCCTCACCGACTATGCCGAGGCCTGGGGCATCGAGGAGCCGCCGTGGGTCTTCGTGATCGACCGCGATGGTCGATTGCAGGCGAAGTTCACCGGCGTCATCGGGAGTGACGAGCTGCGCGCAGCGATCACGTCGGTGACGCCCTGGCGGCCGGTCGGTGGCTGAGACGCCGCTCTAGGCGGCGGCGTGCCCGTCGATGCTGAGCTCCACCTCTGCCTCTGCGATGCGGGCCACGATACCGTCGCGCAGCTGGTCCAGTCCGGCGTTGACCGCCTTGGCCGCCGTCCCGATGGTGGTCAGCTTGGTCTTGAGGCCGCGCACCGCGTCGAGCTCTGCTCGCACGCGCTCGAGTGCCTCGTGAACGGCCGCGGCGTCGATGTCTCCGTCGGTTTCGCGAGTGGCAGCCAGGGCCAGCAAGCGCGCAAGCCGCAAGGCCGCGTCAAGCGTCGCCGGCTGCGGGTCATCCCGGTCGATGGCGCAGTAGACATCACCCATGCGCACGTCGAAGGGTGCGATGCCCGCCGGTGCGTGCGCGGTGCTGAAGACGACAAGGCCCACGGCCGCATCGCGATTGCGCTTGGCCTCAGTGATCTCATCGCGCATGGCGCGGCCGCTGATGGCGCGGTCCTTGGCCTCGAGCACGATGCGGACGGCCGAACCCCG
>Ga0316197_10002987_pt1 | contig 12031 bp, 11 predicted proteins | sample OudBiesiAoxic_MG_FD_204939 | JGI IMG/M metagenome (GOLD analysis project Ga0316197, IMG submission 204939) | Coastal sediment microbial communities from Oude Bieten Haven, Netherlands - site A oxic | ecosystem: Environmental > Aquatic > Marine > Coastal > Sediment | place: Netherlands...
TCAACGTTTATGGTGGATTCTCTGGCATGCCTGTCAGTACCGATGGCGTACTGTTAGGTGCTTGGATTGACTCAGATCAAAGCAACGCTATTTTAGACATAGGTACGGGAACTGGCTTACTTACATTAATGTGTGCTCAACGCTTTCCACATGCAAAAATATCGGCGATTGAAATAGACTTAGAGGCCTATGATGCTGCGAAAATCAATTTTCAGCATTCAGATTGGACTGATAAAATTAGTCTTATTCATGGCGATATTTTACAATGGGAAGCCGTAAATCCATTCGACACGATTATTTGTAATCCCCCTTATTTCACTGATGGTGAGCAATCTCATTCACCCCACAGAGCGACCGCACGACATACTGATTCTTTATCGCACTCTCAGCTCTTGGTTGTATGTGAAAAACGACTAGCACCAGATGGAAAAGCGAACTTTATTCTCCCGCTAGTTGAGGGCATGGCGTTTATCTCTGCCGCGAAATCTTTGGGGTGGTCGGTTTCTCGGTTATGCCAAGTTGCACCAACGGATACCAAGCCCGTCAGTCGTTTATTAATAGAACTGAGCCTAAAAGAACACAAAATCGAACCATCAAAATTGATCATTCATCAAGCTGGGCAATACTCCGCAGACTTTATTGCTCTAACGAAAGATTTTTATTTGAAGATGTAAGATATAATGATGTTGATATAACCATTATTCCTCTATAATGCGCGACCGAACTTTTAACTACTGCTTGTGGAGATCCTACTGTGATCAATAATTTTTCTGACCTTGAGCTTGATGAAAACCTTGTTGAAGCTATTACCGAACTGGGTTTTGAGCGCCCGACTCAAATTCAGGCTGAGGCGATCCCACTAGCATTAGATGGCCGAGATATTCTTGCTTCTGCGCCCACAGGAACAGGAAAAACCGCTGCTTTTGTTCTTCCTGCTTTACAATTTTTGCAGGATTTTCCTCGCAGAAGAGCAGGACCAGCTCGTGTTCTTATTTTAACGCCAACAAGAGAGTTGGCAATGCAGGTTGCCGATCAAGCGCGTGCACTAGCAAAAAATACCAACCTGAAAATCATTACGATTACCGGTGGTGTAATGTATCAAGATCACGCTGACATTCTGGCAAAAACACAAGATATTGTCGTCGCAACACCGGGTCGATTGATGGAATACATCGATGGTGAAAAATTTGATTGCCGCGCTATAGAATGGTTGATTCTTGATGAAGCGGATCGAATGTTAGATATGGGCTTTGCACCCGTTGTCGACCGTCTTGCTGGCGAATGCCGATGGAGAAAACAGACACTGCTTTTCTCTGCAACATTAGAAGGCAAAGGCGTGGAAGGCTTTACTGCCGATCTTCTAAAGGAACCAGCAGAAATTGAAGCAGATCCTTCTCGACGTGAGCGTAAAAAGATAACTCAGTGGTATCATCGTGCCGACACACTAAAACACAAAAACGATCTGTTAAAGCATATCCTCAAAGAACAGGCTGACCGGTCTATCATCTTTGTAAAAACCAGAGATCGTCTAGCGGATGTAAGATCACAGCTAGAAAGTGCACAGATACCGTGTAGCTGGATCCAGGGTGAGATGCAACAAGATCGCCGCAACAATGCGATTCGTCGTTTCCGCGAAGGCGAGGTGAACGTACTCATCGCGACGGACGTTGCCGCTCGTGGTATCGACCTTCCTGATGTGTCTCATGTGATTAACTATGACCTACCACGTACTGCCGATGTTTATATACATCGCATTGGACGTACTGCTCGCGCCGGTAAAAAAGGTAATGCGATATCTTTAATCGAAGCACACGACCAATCAATGATGGCTCGTATTGCTCGTTATATCCAAGATGATGTGAAAGAACGTTTTGTGAAAGATATGCGCCCAACGCATAAAAAACCAAATGTTGGCAAGAAGAAGAAAGTAAAAGCGAAGACCGCAGCACCAGTGAAAAAGAAGAAGAAAAATAAAAAGAAAAAATAGCCATCAATAAATAGACTCTTTAGTCACTCTATGCACAAAAAAGCGTCATATCCATACTCTGGAAATGATGCTTTTTTATTCGATTAATCTTCTAATTTTGCTCTTCTCTCTTGAATACCAATTCTGTCGCTGATGACTCTTCTTCTACAAAATAATAACCTGCCACATCAAACTGAGTTAATGCCTCAATTGAGGAGATACGGTTATCGATGATATAGCGAGCCATCATGCCACGAGCTCTCTTGGCAAAAAAGCTGATCACTTTATACTGGCCGTTCTTGCAATCTCTGAATATTGGCGTAACAACAGTGCCATCAATCTGTTTGGTTTTTACCGACTTAAAATATTCATTAGACGCAAGATTAATCAGAACATTGTCGCCCTGTTCGTTTAAAGCATAATTAAGCTTATCGGTAATCACACTCCCCCAGAATTGATACAGATTTGAACCACGTTCATTCGCTAATTTACTACCCATTTCTAGGCGATATGGTTGCATAAGATCTAGCGGCCTTAATACCCCATAAAGACCAGACAACATACGTAAATGAGATTGTGCATAATCAAAATCAGCTTCACTCATCGTTTGGGCATCTAACCCCGTGTAAACATCGCCTTTAAAGGCCAAGATAGCTTGACGAGCACTCTCTGGGGTAAAAGTTTCACTCCACTGTTCGAATCTCGCCACATTTAAGCCAGCAATCTTATCGCTTACCTTCATCAAGGTAGAAATATCCAAAGGCGTTAGCTTCCGGCACTCTTTGATGAGTAATTTAGCGTGACCAATCAGTTCTGGTTGAGTATATTTTTCAATAGCTAACGGGGATTCATAATCCAATGTTTTAGCTGGCGAAACAACAATGAGCATAATTTTTCTTCCCTGGTGATTCTATTTGTTATGCGACTAGATTATAGAAAAAGTCGCGCCTAGTCAGCACGGCTTATTCTATTTATTTAATAGCTCCCAACAATGAATGGTTTTAATCAATCATCCCAAACATCTTTTTCTAGTTGAGCCATTAACTCTGGAAACTCATTCGGTTTAAATTTGGGCACTCGTCCCATAATTAATTGGCGGTTATAATCTTTGGCGAGTTTAATCACAATACCAGACAGCAACATTATCGCCATCAAGTTAACGATAGACATCATCCCCATAGAAACACTCGCCAGTGCCCATATCGTTGGCAATGCTTCGATCGATCCATACATCACCATACACAACACCAATACACGCAAGACCATACTGCTTGTTTTATGATTATGCTCTAGAAAAGTCAGATTCGTTTCTGCATAGGAATAGTTTGCAATGATGGAAGTAAAAGCAAAAAGAAAAATGGCAATGGCAATGAATGAACTTCCCCACTCGCCTACCTGAGAACTCAACGCCTTTTGAGTCAGTTCGATACCAGTAATGGATCCGTGAAGTTCGTATTCACCAGACACAAGAATAATCGCGACAGTGGCTGTACATATCACTATCGTATCGAGAAATACGCCAAGCATCTGTACATAACCTTGGGATGCAGGATGTGGAGGATATGGCGTTGCCGTTGCTGCTGCATTAGGCGCAGAGCCCATACCTGCTTCATTTGAAAACAAACCTCTCTCAACCCCATTAATGACAGCTTGAGAAATCGAATACCCAACCCCACCGGCCACGGCTTCCTGAACCCCAAAAGCACTCTTAACAATGAGAAACAGCGCCCCTGGCACCTTATCTACGTTTAAGACAACCACGACAGCCGCCAACGCTAAATAAGCAAGTGCCATTAAGGGCACAACGATTTCTGCAGTACGCGCAACCTTGCGAATACCACCAAAGATAACAAATGCCGATAGGATCACAACGAAAATACCGACGTACAGTGAATCCCAACCAAAAGCGGTTTCCATTGCACTCGCGATAGCGTTGGCTTGAACTGCATTGAATACCAAACCAAAGGTAATGATTAAAAACACAGAGAAAAGCGCGCCTAACCAGCGCATCCCTAATCCTTTCTCCATGTAGTAAGCTGGACCACCACGAAAATTACCGTCGTCATCTCGGGTTTTATAAAGCTGTGCCAAGGTGCTTTCAGCAAAAGAGGTCGCCATACCTAGCATACCAATCAACCACATCCAGAATATGGCTCCTGGGCCACCAGCCGTCAACGCAATTGCCACACCAGCCATATTACCGGTTCCGACTCGAGCGGCTAAGCTAGTACACAAAGCTTGAAATGAAGAAATACCTGAACCTTCAACGGTTCGGCTATTTCTAAGCACTTTGAATGTATGGGTAAAATGCCGAAACTGAATAAAACCTAATTTAACAGTGAAGAAGACTCCAACACCGACGAGTATATAGACAAGTATCGATCCCCATAAAAGATCGTTAAGTAAACGAATAGTTTCTGCCACAAGGTCCTCTCCGTGGATGATGGCGAATAGAATATTTTACCTACAACATTTTGGTTGAACTCATTCAGAAGTCAACTTACAAAACCAGAACTCGGGAGTAAGGTGCTAACTGATTAATTTTTAAACAGTTCAGCCGTATAAAACTGTGAATTAAGGTAGATTTCCTAATAAAAGCTTCATCAAAGGGTAACAAATGAGAAACACATCATAGTTATTCTTACCACACTTATGGTACTTAAAAGACTCCGCTAGGAGTACATTAAATAAGAGAGGTCAACATGGAAGGCTTTCTACTAGATGACATTATGGAATCGGACTCTAACCCAACGCGTTCTGGTCGTGCCAAGCCCGCGAAACGCCGATGGCGTGAAATAGAAGCAATTAAAGATCGTCAACGCCTACAAAAAGAGTTGATGGAATTAGATGTTTGCAATAGCTATGGTTTAAAAGAGAACGATCAGTATTAAATACCAAGTAAAATACAGAAACAGGCACTTAAGTGCCTGTTTGTAAAGCTACAATTGGTAATTATTTTTTATACTAAACCATCATTTTTACTCAGTTTTCACTTGCCTGACACGTTCCGCAAGCTGCTTATATTGGTCAGCAATAGTATTGCCAAAGACAGGATCATCATCGCTATGATCCCAGCGACTTTCCACTTCCTGCCAATCTTCTGTCGTAAAGGTACTTTTTATCAGCGGTAATATCTCTTTCTCTTCAATATCTAAATGACGCTTCTGGTTTTGTATAAAGCTTTCTAACTGATCCAAAAAGACATCCTGAGGTACCACAGCATCTTGAAGAATCATATCCACAATTAATATAAAATCTTGCGTTTTTTCAGACAACTTTTGATGCTCAAGTTCCAAATTTTTAATTCCAGAATTTACTGGATATTTTTCAACATAATAACGATAAAGTATATCTTCTTTTGGGTGGTGTACAGTTTCAGAATGGCTAGATAGGTACTCAACAATTTCTTTTATCAAACTGTAATTAATTGGCTTCTCATCCTTAAGTGCATTCCATTTGCTCCTAAGAATAGCTAACAAGCGTACCATATACCCGTGTTCGCGGTGGATCTGCTCCATCATCATTGCTTGCTTCTCCTTTTTAATTAACCTGAACTCAGGTTAGTTATATCCATACCCTTATTAAGTGTATATAAAGAATGGGAAGCGTGCTTTGATAGTGGTCGAAATTCAACCAATTAATTATCGGCTAGCAATATGGATATCAATCAAAGTTAGGTTGCCAGTCAATCGGTTTTCGACCTGTCTCAACCAGAATTTTATTGGTTAAAGAGAAGTGCTTACACCCCAAAAAACCACGATGAGCCGATAATGGTGAAGGATGGGGAGCATTCAAAACATAGTGCTTATTACGGTCAATAACTTTACCTTTTTTCTGTGCGTGAGCCCCCCATAACAAGAAAACGACGCCTTGGCACTCCGTATCAATCACGGAAATTATCTTATCTGTAAACGCCTCCCAACCCGCTTTGGAGTGAGAATGCGCTTTGCCTTGCTCCACAGTCAGCACGGTGTTAAGCAACAAGACACCTTGTTTAGCCCAACTTTGGAGAAAGCCATGTTTAGGTATTTCAAAGCTAGCAATATCTTGCGCCAATTCTTTATAGATATTAACGAGCGACGGAGGTGTCTTAACATCAGGTAAAACTGAGAAGCAAAGACCATGAGCTTGATTCGGACCGTGATAAGGATCTTGCCCTATAATCACGACTTTTACATCGCTAATTTCGGTCAGAAAAAAAGCATTATAAACATCCGCATCTGATGGATAAATAACTCTGCCGGCCTCTCGTTCAGACTGAATAAATGCTAAGGTTTGTCTGAAATAGTCTTTCTTTTTTTCTTGTTCAATCACGTCGTTCCAGGCCAATCTATCACTCATGCTTGCACTCCTTTAAAACAAGAAGTGAATAATATACAACTAAAAGAGAAACAGAAAGCGGGGTTCTTTGAACCGATGATCCCCGACGACTAAATTCGAGTGTGATCAAGCATGTCTTTGAGGGGTTCTAAAATGGCCCCTACCTTGTACATGACGGTATGGCACTGGGGTTCTAGGTCGGCTGTATAACAAAGGTGAAAAACGCATATTGGCATCCTCTTGTGGCTAGGTTTGTGTAGCAAACGATCTAAAGATCGTTTACTTAATCTAGCTATGAAAGAAGGATGCCAACTTTTTATTTTATTGTTAGCTCGTCATTCAACGCCTCAATTTAGCTTACTTTTGCATCTCTAAATGACGCAGAGCTTGTATTTCATCTCCCCATATCTCAGGTTCAATTGTTTCTAAAATCAAAGGTATAGAATCAAATCGGCTATCTTGAGCTATATATTCAAAGCAATCCCAGCCAATTTTCCCTTTACCTAAAGAATGATGACGATCGACATGACTATCAAAATCCACTTTTGAATCATTTAGATGCATCGCTCTTAAATAGTGCATACCAACGACACTATCAAACTCAGCAAACGTTTTTTCACATGCTTCTTTCGTACGCAGATCATACCCAGCAGTAAAAGTGTGGCAGGTATCAAGGCAAACCCCCACCCGTTCTTTATCCTCCACCTGAGCAATTATTTCAGCAAGATGTTCAAACCGCCAACCTAGGTTAGTTCCCTGCCCAGCTGTATTCTCAATAACAGCCACAACATCTGGCACAGCTTGGTGGGCAAGATTAATCGACTCTGCAATTGCCGCTAAGCACGCCTGTTCTGAGATTTGCTTCAAATGGCTACCAGGATGAAAATTGAGCAAATGTAAACCAAGTTGCTGGCACCTTTCCATCTCATCGATAAATGCGGCGCGCGACTTTTCTAACTTCTCTGGATCTGGTGCGCCAAGATTAATCAGATAGGAATCGTGAGGAAGTATTTTTTCCGGTCCAAAACCTAATTCGAGACAGTTCTTTTTGAACTGATTAATACTCTCTTCTGTTAGGGGTTTAGCTACCCATTGCCTTTGATTTTTAGTAAACAGGGCAAACGCATTTGCACCAATCTCTTTCGCTCTAATTGGTGCATTCTCTACTCCACCCGCAGCAGATACATGCGCACCAATAAATTTTTTACTCGCCATTAGAACTCTTTCTTTCATTTGTTAGTTTTTAACGACGTTATAGTAATAAGGGGAACAATACAAACACTCAGATTGTTAATTTAGTTAAGCAATACAGTTAGCGGTATGATATAGAAATGTAGTCAACTTACTACAATACGTAAGTGATAAAATTATCATATAGAACAGCATTTTACGGGAAAACACTGAAACTAAAGGGTTCTTGACCTACATCAATAAAATTAGCACAAAAAAAACAAGGTTTTTAGTTGTATTTTGACCTAAATCAATATTATTATGGCTGCAACAAGTTATCGAAATATGCTAATTAATTTAATCACGTAAGTGAACTAGGAGAAGTTTATGATCCAAGGTATTCAAATCACTAAAGCAGCAAACGATGAGCTACTAAACTCTATCTGGCTACTAGACTCAGAAAAAAACGAAGCTCGTTGCATTGCAGCTGTTTCTGGCTTTGAAGCTGATCAAGTTGTTTCAGCCTCTGCTTTGGGTCAATTCGAGAGCCGTGAAGTTGCAGTAGAGACAGCACCACTTGTTGAAGGTGGTCAACACCTTAACGTTAATGTTCTTAAGCGTGAAACACTAGAAGATGCTATCAAGAATCCTGAGAAGTACCCTCAGCTAACGATTCGTGTATCTGGTTACGCTGTACGCTTTAACTCGCTGACGCCAGAGCAGCAAGCAGACGTTGTTGCGCGTACTTTTACAGAGACTATGTAAACATCGTCGTTATAGACCGATAACGAAGCCGCAGGATAATCAAATATATCCTGTGGTTTTTTTTAATTAACTAATTATCCTTACTTGCATTGTATCTCACGCTTTCCCCCTTAATTGAGAATTTAAAAAAGTAACCTTTCAACCGGACGCTCCCTCATTTATCACCTCATCGTAAAATGACCAAGCTTATCTATTAGACAATATTGCCCTAAACGACGGTTGGTGACATTCAATGGATGAATAGACTGACTGGTGACAGAGGTTGATACTCTCGCGCCTACGTTATTTGGTTCAACCTTTATTAGGGCTATAAATTGCAGATTTTTTGATTCTTGCTAGGTTGGTCAGCCTTCTGCCTTGTCACCGTAAGATAAAATCGATAGGCTCCCACTAAGTTATTAGCCTAATACCAAACACGGAGCTCTATGTCATCCGCATTACACTATCAATTAGGCCTCTCTCCGGAAATCATTTTCACTCCAGAACAACATCTTCTGGTTGTCGGTGGAGAAATTTGTCATCTCGAACCTCTACAGTCACGTATGCTCACCTTTTTTATTCAACATCAAGGTGAAGTTCTAAATACCAAAGATATTGCCTCTCAAGTCTGGGAGCGTAGCCAAGTGTCCGATAATTTGGTCAGGCAAGTTATCAGTATTTTAAGATCGCAACTGCGAGACAAAAGCAGACCTTATTCCATTATTAAAACCATTCCTAAGCAAGGGTACCTGTTTGATATAGACGTTATTGTCTTACCATCAATATCTAAACCGGAACAAGATAACCTCTCTGATAATGAGGCGACTAACCCTGAACTGGAAACAGACAAGAAGAAAGAAAAAACACCTTATCGTCATAAAATGGCGGCAGTATTGATGCTTTTCCTAGCCATTACACTTGCTGGTTTGGCTCTATATTGGCAAGATCTTCAGCCCGATGTTAATCAACCTTCAGTCATGGACAATCAAATTATTCCTGTTGTATTTCATGATATTGTCTTGGATAAAAACCAGGATTTCACTGTCGCACGAAGTGTGTATGAATACATTTTCTTTGGCTTGAACTCATCGAAAAATATCGTCGGATATCGTTATTCTCAATTAACACCAGAAGCCATTGAACAGATTAATTCTGAAGGCATTGAACTGAAAAGTTGGATTAAACAGACCGATTCTGGTTATGTAATAAAGATGTCGTTGGAAAATCATAGGAATCCAGAATCTAGTTTGCAACTCGAACAACGTTTTACTATCGACAATTTTTTCTCACCTATTGGTGATCTTATTTTAGATGTTAAAACGCGTGTCGTGCCGGTTGAATCTAGCTATAACGTTGCCAGTCATAGAATTACGTCCATTCAAAATTATGACGACTGGCGAATCATCGCCAAAGGTATTTCTTTGTTCTATCAAGGAAAAGGTTTTCAAGAATTGGATGGCATTGAGAAAGAGCTTGTTGAGCTACGAGAACAAGGCAGAGATTACTATTTACTCGACTCTCTCGGTTCGTATATATCGTCGATGCGGTATTTAAATCAAGGCCAACTAGAAGACAAACATCGCGCTTTGACTCAGGCAAATAAGGCGTTTGAAAAGAACCCTCGTTGTAACATCGCCAATACGACATTAGGGTTAGCTCTGCTTCTAAACGATCGAAGTGAACAAGCCTATCCTTACCTATTTTATGCATCTGAAAACTCCCCTAGCCCACTGAGTTATTACCTTTTAAGTATTGCAGATCAACAATCCAATAACCCGAGAGGGGCGGAATATAACTATCAGCGATTTTCTGCATTAAACAAGAGTGATACAGGTCAACTATTTGGTCTTAATGAGTATTTACAAAAACCAAACCTTTTTGATAAGACTAAATCTGAACATTAAACTTCATGGCTCACCGATCTAGGTAGTAGAGGTTCCCCCTTTACTACTGAACTAATCGAATAGCCGTTCATCGCCATATCAATTATTTGATTTTTGTTTGCTTTACTCTCTGATTGTCTTGCATCAGCTCTAACACTTTCCTCATACCCCACAATCTCGTCATCGAATCATTCATATTCATTATTAAAGAAACATAAGCATCGAGGAATTTATATGAACACGTTGGTTTACGTATTTATGACCATGGTTGTCTGGTGGCTAATACGCTCGCCAGAAAAAGAGGGCCGATCTATCCGCTGGTTTGTTATTTCATTATTGACACTAGTGCTTTATATCGTCGCATACATTTGGAAACACCCATATTTATATGGACCACTATAAGGAGAGCGCTAAGATGATTAATATCAATGAAAAGAATTTCTACAACATCATTGCCATTGCAACCCTTATATTAGGCTTTGGTGTCTTCGTTGCAACGTTCTACGAACAACTGTGGCTAGGGGATATGCCGTGTGCCAGTTGTCTAATTACTCGGCAGTTAATCTTGTTGGTTATGATGGCTGCCTGCTTTGTATTGAGGTATGGTCCACGCTCACAGTTTGTTGGTTTCATTCTGATTATTGCTGCCATAGATATCTACATGAGTATGCGCCATTCAACCTTCCATTGGTTTGAATTCGAAGGAACAGAAGGTCGTTTCATGGGGGTTCACATGTATCTTTGGGGCTACTTCTTGCAAACTGGTGTTGTCGCCATGGTTGGTCTTCTCATGTGCGTGATGCCTAAAGTCTTTGATTTTTGCAAAACCATACCAGCGAATGGCCGAGTTTTAAATAATCTACAAAAGTTCACATTTTGGGCGGTATTGTTCCTTATCATAGGGAACTTGGTACTCTCATTTGCCTTAGTCGGCCCTCCACCTCTAAAAGCACCTTATCCTGCGGTATACTGGAGTTGGATTGAGAACGGCTGGAACTGGTAATATCACGATATAATAATGCCTTAACGAAAAGGCGCTACATTAGCGTCTTTTCTTATCTCTTTTTTATGCTCTAATTTAACGATATTTTACTCCCTACAATTGTTTCCCAACCCAATGCTCTGTAGGCTATAAGACCTTATCTACCTCAGAAGCGAATCAACACATGAGAGCGCCTACCCGAGTAAGCATTTTAATTATGCTAGGCATACTATTCTTAGCGCTCAATCTAAGAGGTCCATTTACAAGTCTGGCCCCTGTGCTCGCGCAGATAATGCATGATCTTGACCTAGCCTCATCCGCTGCTGGCTTCCTCACCGCATTACCTTTGCTCACTTTTGCCCTGTTTTCCCCAATGGTTACCCATTTGTCTCGCAAACTGGGCTTAGAACCGAGCTTGTTGCTTGCGCTATTGCTCATCTCATTTGGTATTGGTCTACGGTCATGGGGATTCATTTCAACATTGTACTTGGGCACCATTCTCATCGGTATCGGCATTGCCATAGGGAATGTACTTTTGCCTGTGGTCGTAAAAATCAACTATCCGACACGCATCGCGGTCGTCACCTCTATTTATATATTCACGATGGGAATTGGCTCAACACTAAGTTCTAGCCTAATGGTGCCTCTATCTGAACTTACTTTTTTTGGTTCAACAGGGTGGCAGCTTGCTCTCTTTATGAACGTATTATTTCCTATCCTCGCTCTCACCATCTGGTTTCCAAAAATCAGAAAAAAAACGTCGGAAGTGAAAAACCAACATACTGTCGAGAGTTCGACCTCAATACGTAGTTTGCTAAAAAGCCGTGTCGCATGGCAAGTTACATTGGCCTTAGGTCTAAACTCATTCACTTTTTACTCTTTAGCAGGGTGGCTGCCAAAAATATTAAGCGACCTTGGTTACAGTGAGATTGATGCCGGCTATATCTACGGATTTTTACAGTTCTC
>Ga0316197_10002988_pt1 | contig 12028 bp, 9 predicted proteins | sample OudBiesiAoxic_MG_FD_204939 | JGI IMG/M metagenome (GOLD analysis project Ga0316197, IMG submission 204939) | Coastal sediment microbial communities from Oude Bieten Haven, Netherlands - site A oxic | ecosystem: Environmental > Aquatic > Marine > Coastal > Sediment | place: Netherlands...
CAGTACCCATACCGGCCTCAATAACAACTTCAGCGCCCATGCGAACCAGCTTCTTGGCCACATCGGGGATGATCGGCACCCGGTTTTCACCCGGATGAGTTTCCTTGGGAATTGCGAGACGCATAGCGATTGGTACCCCATACCTGTTTAGTGTTCGGGTTGTGCGATCCTTTTCCTGCCGGATCTTCGGACAACCATTAACAGCTGCCTAAACCCCGTTCCCGGCCAAAATCGGCAGCTATTGTGCGGACCCTGGCAAAAAGGGATGCAGACTGTAGCACAGCAACCACGCCGCCGGAACAATGGCTGATATTCAGCACATGAATGCTCTGCGGAGGCTGCCGTTGCTGGATTTTGCGTTTGCGATGGCCTGACGGCGCTACTTTAATTGCTGCACCAGCTGGCGCAATGGCAACACGCGCCAGAAAAATAGACCCTGGCGCTCCAGATGGCCACTATTGAGTCGGCGCGGTTGGAAAAATCTATAGTTTTCAAGGATATAAAAAAGCCCCACTATCAAATTTAGCAGGGCTCTCGCTTGATGCCGCTACCGCGGCACTTACTTCAGCTGGCTTACAGGTGGATTTTAGCCCGCTTGCAGGCGCAAGAATGGGTTCATCCAGCGGTATTTCCAGCCGGTGAACTTCAGTGGGGCATCAAGCACAGCCACGCAAATACAATCTTCCGACTGCAGTGCTGTCGGAGCATGGGTATCATCGGCTTCCCGGTACAGGAAATCGCCCACATGATAGCTACCGTTGGCGTCCGAAAAGCCCCCTTGCAGTATCAGGGTCATTTCAGAACCGCGATGGCCGTGATCGGGGATCCGGCCACCGGCCTTGATATGGTACAGGGCGAATTCGTAGCCGCTATCTCCCGTCTTCAAGTAGCTGATGCTGAGTGCTTTGGATACTTTTTTCCAAGACAGGTCACTGAAGTCGCCACTCATGAGCCGGCGGAGAATGGCCGGGGTCCGGCTTACAGCGATCTCTTCGGAACGCACGTAGCTTAGCGGCGGCTCCTCATCAAGACGGGCCAACACTGCATCGAGCATGGCATCGCCTATGGGAGTGGGGTCAAGCTGTTCGAGCAGAACCCCGCCCAGGTCCTGGAGCTGCGCAACCGAACGGCTACACTGCTCGCAGTAATGCATGTGCGCCGAAACGCAGGCCGACTGCGCCAGCGGCAGGTTACCGGCCGCGTACTCGGTCAAAAGGTGTACTTCGGGGTGAAATTTAGTCATAAGGGTCACTGTCTTTCTATCTGGATTTGTAATTTCTGGATTGCCAGCCTGACGCGGGATTTCACCGTGCCAAGGGGTAGATCCAACTCTCCGGCTGCCTCAGCGTGAGACTTGCCTTCCATATAAACCTTGGCGAGTATCTGAGCCTGGTCTGAAGGCAGACCGGCCATTAACTCCCGTATCTTTTCGCTGCCGCGCTTGCTCTGCAACATCGAAAACGGCTCTTCGCTCTCCGACTCCGGCGTGAAATCCTCCGCCGCCAAAGGCGTGTCGAACTTTTGCAGCCGCCGAAACATGTCCGTTCGGCAATTGCGGGCGATGGTATATACCCAGGTACTTGCCGCGGCTTTCTCCGGATTGAAGGCCTTCGCTTTCTGCCAGGTCTTTAACATCACTTCCTGCACCAGCTCGTCGGCGTGCATCTGCGACATCGTCGACCCTGACAGGGCAAATGCCTTGATCAGGGGGGCAAAGTGACGGAAAAAGCGTGTAAACGCCGCCCTGTCCTGATTTTGGGCGATCAAAGTCAGACACTCGCTCCATTCATCGGTCCTGCGACCGGTGGGAACGTCCCAACCCCCTTTTTGCCCGCCTGTTGTTTCCACCACTGCCACAATCCTGCTCTTTGTCCGGATTTTCTAAGTATACGCCACTACCGACCAGCTGGATCAATAAAGGTGAATGCTGATCCGTTGCCGTCCCTGCGGCGTAATTTGGACATATAATCGACAGAACACCGCCAGGCGCTGTTCGCCATTGGAGACACTACAAGTGAAAATAGCCGTCATTGGTTCAGGCATCTCAGGGTTGGCATGCGCCCACTACCTTAGCCCGGCGCATACCGTCAGCGTTTTTGAGGCCGGCGCGAAGATCGGTGGCCATACGGCCACCGTAGACGTCAAATTGGGCACCCGCCGCTATGCCATAGACACCGGCTTCATCGTCTTCAACGACTGGACTTATCCCAACTTCATTGAGCTGATGACCGAGCTAGGGGTCACCAGCAAACCGACTGCCATGGGCTTCAGTGTGCACGACCTGGACACGGGTCTGGAATATTCGGGCACCAACCTCAATACTCTTTTTGCCCAGCGCAGCAATCTGTTATCACCAAGATTCCTGTCCATGGTGCGGGGCATACTGCGCTTTAATAAGGAAGCCGTAGCAGACCTTGAATCGGGCAAGCTGTCCGCCGACGAAACGCTGGCCAGCTACCTCGACCGCAACGGCTACAGCGAAAGCTTCAAGCGCGATTACCTGATCGCCATGGGCAGCGCCATCTGGTCGGCAGATTGCCAGACCATGATGGACTTCCCGGCCAGCTTCTTTCTTCGCTTTTTCAAGAATCACGGCCTGTTATCGGTCAAAAATCGGCCTCAGTGGCGAGTCATTGAAGGGGGCTCGCGGGAATACCTCAGACCCCTGATCCAGCGATTCGAAGAGCGAATTCACACCGACGCGAAGGTCGCGGGGATCACCCGTCAGCCCGGGGGTGGCGTCACGCTGGCATTGGCCGATGGCCGCAGCTTTGAGTTCGACCAGGTAGTGATCGCCTCCCACTCTGACCAGGCCCTTGCCATGCTGGCTGACCCCTCTGACGCCGAACGCGATATTCTCGGTACACTGCCCTACCAGTCGAACGAGGTCGTGCTGCACACCGATCACAAAATGCTGCCTGCCAACCGCAAAACCTGGTCCAGCTGGAACTATCGGCTAGGCCGCGGTGAAGATCGGGCCGTTGTGACCTACAATATGAACATTCTACAAGGTATAGAGGCTCCGGAGACTTTTTGCGTGACCCTGAATGACACGAGTTCAATTAACCCCGATAAGATCCTTGGCAAGTTCAACTACGACCATCCGGTATTTTCACTGGCTGGCATCGCCGCCCAGGATCGTTGGCAGGACATCAATGGGGTGCGCAATACCTGGTACTGCGGGGCCTACTGGCACAATGGCTTTCACGAAGATGGCGTGGTGAGCGCGCGGCGCGTTGCCAAGGCCATCAACCAGTCTGGCGGAGCCAACAAGGCCGCCGCATGAAATCGAGGATCTACTCCGGTTGGTTGCGGCACCGCCGTCACTTACCGCGATCACACAGCTTTGGCTATCGGGTATTCATGCCCTTTATCTGCCTGGACGAACTCCCTGAACTGTTCGCCAGCAACTGGCTATGGTCGGCAACAAAGCCAGCGCTGGCGCGCTTCAAGCGCAGCGACTTCCTCGGGGACCCGGAAAAACCACTGGCGGATGAAGTGCGACGTCGCATCCGTGAAGAAACCGGCGCCGAACACACAGGGCCTATCTACCTGCTGGCAAATATGCGCTACTTCGGCTTTCAGATTAACCCCATCGCCTGCTATTACTGCTACAACGACGATGAAAGTGCGCTCGAGTTTCTGGTCGCAGAAGTCACCAACACGCCCTGGAATGAGCAACACAGCTATGTGATGCGCGGACCGGAAAGCGGGCGCTGGCTGCGCACCGAGTTCGCCAAGCAATTTCATGTATCGCCGTTCAACCCCATGGCCATGCGTTACCACTGGCGCAGCAGCACCCCCGACGAGCGCCTGATTCTGCACATGGATACCACCACCACCGAGGGCAAGGTTTTTGACGCCAGTCTTTCGCTATCGGCGGAACCGATGAGCCGCAAGGCCCTCAATCGGATTCTGCTGCGCTACCCTCTCATGACAGCCAAGGTAGCGTTGGCAATTTACTGGCAGGCCCTGCGCCTGTTCATCAAACGTATACCGTTTTACCCCCACCCGGGAACAAGACCCACTGGAGCATGAAATGAGCAATATGAGTGTCAACCGGATCCGGATACTGCCACAGGCGCGTCGCCTGTGGTCCAGCGAGAACCTGTCGCGCCGGGTCCTGTTGAAAGTGCTGGATAACATCGCCGTTGGCAGCCTGACCATCAACGACGGCAATGACGTCCACCACTTCGGCACACCCGGCCGGCCAGGCGAACCGCAGGCACAGGTCCACGTGCACAATCAGCGGGTCTACAGCAAGGTCCTGACCGGCGGCACCATAGCGTCCGGTGAAGCCTATATCGAAGGTGACTGGTCCTCGCCCGACCTGACCGAGGTCACCCGACTGTTCAGCGCCAATATGAGCACGATGGAAACCATGGAGAGCCGCCAAAACTGGTATGTAAAGCTGGGGCTGAAACTGGCTCACAGCATGAACAAGAATACCCGGGAAGGCTCGCGCAAAAATATTTCGGCCCACTACGACCTCGGCAACGACTTCTTTCGCTTGTTCCTCGATGAGACGATGATGTACTCATCGGCGATCTATACGCCCCAGGCCACTGAGCTGGAACAGGCCGCGGTGGAGAAGCTGGACGAAATTTGTCGGCAGCTTGAGTTAACAACCGACGATCATCTGCTGGAAATCGGGACCGGCTGGGGTGGCATGGCCATACATGCGGCCAGTCACTATGGCTGTCGCGTGACCACAACGACCATCTCACAGGAACAGTTTGAGTTTGCCACCGCCCGCGTCAAATCGATGGGCCTTGAAGACCAGGTCACTGTGCTGTGCGAGGACTATCGCAACCTGACCGGCACCTTCGACAAGCTGGTTTCCATCGAAATGATAGAAGCGGTCGGTCACCACTTCTATGCCAACTACTTCCAATGCTGCAGTGCACTGCTCAAGCCCAACGGCAAAATGGTCATTCAGGCGATTACCATGACCGATCAGCGTTACGACCGGGCGAAAGATACCGTCGACTACATCAAGCGCTATATTTTCCCGGGCGGCTGTCTGCCCTCGGTCAGCGTCATCGCCAATCACATCGCCGTGGATACAGACATGCAGATCGTCCACCTGCGCGATATCACCATGGACTATGCCCAAACCCTCGCTGACTGGCGCAACCGCTTCATGCAGCGTTTGGACGAAGTAAAGCAAATGGGCTTTGACGACCGCTTCATTCGCATGTGGGAGTTTTACCTGTGCTACTGCGAGGGCGGCTTCCGCGAGCGCATCATTGCCACCGCGCAGTTAACCTTCGCCAAGCCCGGTTACCGGTTTGACCAAAATTCGCATTGACACCATCCCCGGCACTACTCAACGTAGTGCCACCACGGTGCCAATAACTGCCGATATTCCGGATGCCCGTAGCGTCCGTCGATCAGTAGCGCGCGGCCACGGTCATCGGCACCACGTATTACCCTGCCCATCGCCTGGTTGACCTTTTGCAGCCCGGGATACAGGTAGGCGAATTCAAACCCCCGGTGGTACGACTGCTGGAAATACTCGCGTAGCTGCTCACTCTCTCGGTTCACCTGTGGCAGCCCTACACCCACGATGACTACCGACGACAGCGCCTCGCCGGGAAGATCCACCCCCTCCCCGAAAATGCCGCCCAGAATACAGAAGGCCGCGACATCGCGCCGGCTCTGCAACAGCGGCAGCAGCGATTCCCGCTCAGCAGGATCTGCGCCTGCACCCTGAATCCAGGTAGTACGGCCAGCGGCCGTCAGTTGGTCTGAGCCCAGAAGAGCAAGGCAATCCTGTAAGTAACGGTAGGACGGAAAATATACAATGCAGTTTCCGGGTTGCTCTTCCAGCCATCGGGCGATACGCGCTGCCAGCGTCGCCAACGTGGCTGCCCGCTGCCGGTAGCGGGTGTCAATGGAACACTCCAGGCTGACAGCCAGCTGCTCGGGGGCGAAGGGCGAGTCGAGTTGACGACATACAGCCGATTCGCCATAGCCCAAACCGGGACGCAGCCAGTGTGTCGGTGACAGCGTTGCTGAAAAGGCGATGCTGGCATGCAGTTGCTGTTGTCGCTGTGCCAACAGTCTCGCTGGATCCAGGCAATTAAGCGTCAGCCGCAGACTTTGCTTACCCTTGCCGCGGGTTTTCTCGAAACGGAATTCTTCACCCCACTGGTCCAGCACTCGCAGAAACTGCAGCACTGAGAAATAGAAATTGAGCAACTCGGGACTGCGTTGCAACAGCAGCGGATCGGCGGCCATGGCTTCCCCGGTCGCAGACACGAAGTCCTGCAGTACTGCCGGCAGGCGCTCGGGAACCGTGTCCACGCAATCGTAGTCATGGTCGCACCATTGGTCCTTCTGTAAACCCAGTAATACGCGATTGACCCGGTCCAGCGAAGACTTCACCGACGGCGCCGCGACACCTCTGACCAGCATCAAATCTGCCTTGGCAATGCTTGCACGGTACATATCACGGGCCCTGCCCGGCAGGTTGTGGGCCTCGTCAACCAGCACGGTCCAGCGCTGAGTGTCGCCGGCAATCCGATCGCCAAGGGCGGCGGTCAAACTGTATATGTAGTGCAGGTCGGCAATGACCACATCCACCCAATCCACCATATCCATAGCAAGTTGGTAGGGGCACACTTCATGATCCCGGGCCAGTGATTCGATCACGCCCCGGGTCAATTGCCCCGCTGTTACAGCGGCTTCACGGGCCGCCGGCAGCTTGTCGTAGTAACCGCGGGCAAACGGGCAGTCCTCGCCGTGACAGGCTTTGCCAGGTGAAAAGCACACCTTGTCCCGCGCCGTCAGGGTCAGGCTGCTTCCGCGCCAGCCGCTGTCCCTGAAGTGCTGCAGGGTATCCTCGGCGGTGCGCCGCCCTACTTCCCTGGCGGTGGTGAAAATAATGCGGTCGTGTTTTCCGGTAGCCAGACCCTTCAGCGCCGGAAACAACACCGCCGCCGTTTTACCAATACCGGTTGGCGCCTCCAGCAACAACTGACCCGACTGATCAATGCACTTGTAGACCAGCTCGGCGATTTCCCGCTGGCCGGCGCGAAAATCGGGGAAGGGAAACACCATCTTCGCCAGACTCTGGTCTCTGGCGCGCACACCCTGAGCCATCAGTGCCAGCCAGGTGCTATAGGTGGCCAGGCTCCGTTCAAGAAAATCATCAAGCTCCGCGCGGCTATAGTGCTGTTCGAGGGGATACTCACGATCCTCGTCCAGCTGCAGCCAGGTCAGTTGTACGGTGACCTCGGCGAGGTCTTCCTGGCGCGCAATCAGGGCGGCGTAAAGCCTGCCTTGCGCCAGGTGCAGGCGAGTCACGCTGTCGGGGATGCGAGCGGGGTCAACGCGGCAGGTTTTGATTTCTTCCACCAGGCTGCGCTGCGGATCGTAGCCGTCGGCCCGACCGCGCAACTGCAGGCTGCCAATCTCCAGTTCGACCTCAAGGGCAACGGGAAACTCCGGCTGATAGGACGGCGGACGGCGCCGATAGCTGCGTTGGTGTCCCTCGGTGCCCTGAGCACCGGTGGGGGAGGGTGTGAACCGATGGTCGATATCACCCCGACGGTGACAAAACTCGGCCAGCGCTTTGACCGCCAAGGTGTACTCAGTCATCAGACCAGCTTACCTGGGCAACGCAGGCCGGTATGTCATTGGCAGCGAAAAAACGTAACCAGCGCTTCTGGCTTTCCTGTAAGGCGTCGCCCGGCCCCTTGACCTCGATCATCTGATAATCGCCCGGTTGATCACCAAGGGCGATCAGGTCTGGAAAACCACGGCGATTTTCCCCCGGGTCAAACAGCATTCGCTGCCAGATCTGTAACAGGTGGTCGGCAGGGATGATGCGCCCGGCAGCCAGCACCAGGTCTTCATCGAGTGCTCGCCAGTGTAGCCAGCGACACTGGTGACCCCGGTAGCGATGGTAAGCACCGACCAGCTCCGCCGACAGGTCGGCGTCGGCCAATTGCTGCAGCCGAAGAGCAACCCTGCTCTGACGCCTTTGGCTGAAGCCCTGCTCGTACATATCCATCGGCACACTCTGGTAGGGATTATGAAAGGCGCCGGGAATAGCGGCGAAAATCTCCTCCCAGAAAGCGAGGCCAAACAAACTGCACATCAGCTTATTTTCCACATAGTGAACCTGCTGCCAGTCCGGGGTCAGCGCTGCCGCAGTGTCTCGCTCTACAGAACCGGTGACGGGACTTACGGTCAGCTGCAGTTGCGCAAACTCGTCGCGACGCCGCGGGATCGCTGTCAGTCCTGCCTTCCTGTGGAGACGCGGCAGCATGCGCATTGCTGCCTCCCGCTCGTCCTCACACCAGGCATTTTTTCTGATACGTTCACACAGTGCGATCGCCGCAGGCCAATCTTGCAGGGCCTCCAGCACCCGCGCGCTGCGCTCCCGCGCCGGGTGCAGCTCGCTGCGACGATAGAGCGCCAGTGCCAGCGCCAGCTCCCCCGCCCGCTCCAGATCCCGACCGATCCGGTTGCAAAGACGCTGCCAGCGCCTCGCGCTGGACGGGTGCTCGAATGGCACCGACAACAGTTCCTCGGCAAGCAACTGCAATGACTCAAGATCGCGGCTCTCGCGCCACTGGTAGTGCGCATCCGCCAGCTGCCCACAGACAAGGTATTCCTCTACCGCCGCGCGACTGGCAAAAAAACGCTGCTCACTATCTATTGCGTAGGGATAATAGTTGGCGACCCCGAGGTCACTGAGCAGAAAATCAGTAAGCCCCTGGCGACGATTGCCAAAAAACAGCAACTCCAGCAGCGCCAGTACCTCACCGCCCAGCGGAGCGATGAACTCATCCTGTACCGCCTCATGGGCCAGCTCCCAGAGCTCCGACGGTAACAGTGCCAGGGCCGCGATCTGCTCAGCCAGCTCCGCCTTGCGGCCGTTCTGCAGCTTGCCCGCCAGCCTGCCCGTAAAGATATCGGCAAGCTCCTGGCGAGTGAACAACTGCTGTAAATCCTCTACCGACAGTTCATCGGCCCAGCAGGCAAAGCCGGCGTCGACCAGCCCCCGTGCCACCGGTTCGATCGCCCCGATCTCTTCATAAGACAGTGCCGATAATCGAAACCAGGGGCCGACCCTGGATACCAGCCGCAGGTACAGGCACTGCTGGGCACTGTCCAGCGTCGCAAAACGCTCCAGAAAGTCGAGCTCTGTATTCGTCAGCACATCGCGATACTGCGACAGCACCACGGCACACAGTCGCTCGAAATTATGGAAATAGTAGCGCGGCTCCAGCTGAGCCGGCGCGGTCTGCGACAATGGCGGCACCACCCGGGGTTACACCTTCGCTGGCTGCGTTTGTTGCAGCAGCACTGCCGGGAGAATCAGCGCCAGACCAACCAGCGTCGCCGGGTGAATGACTTCGCCCAGCACCGAGGCGATAAGCACCAACGAAATCAGCGGCGATAAAAAAATAAGGTTGCCAATGCGTGCCACACCACTGGCCAGTCGCAGGGCCGTGGACCACAGTGCAAAGGTCACCCCCATTTCGAACAGGCCTATCCATGCTGCAGCTATCGCTCCGCCAGGGGATGGCAGAACAAGTGTTGAAAAGATCGCACAGATAGCCAGCGCAAAGGGCGCCGCCAGTAAAAAATTGAGACAGAGACTGACCACCGGATCGCGAGGGTTGCGCGTACTGAGCAGCCAGTAAAGCGCCCAAAGTACGGTGCTGGCCAGGGCAAGGATTACCCCTTCCAGGCTGTCAAACTGCATGTCGAGCAGATTACCCCGGGTGGCGATAATAACGACACCGCCATAGCCCATGATTATGGCCAATACATCCCGACCGCTGAGCTTCTGGCCAAGCAGGGGCACGGCCAGTAAAGCGAGAGTAATCGCCCAAGTGTAGTTAATGGGTTGCGCCTGTTGCGCCGGTAAAAGGTCGTAGGCGCGCAAAAGAACAAGGTAATACAACAGCGGATTTAACAGCGCCAGTGCCAGGTAGAAGAAGAAGTGATCGCGCGCATAATCCTGCAGCAGTGCCAGCTTGCCCTGTATGACCACCAGCAGAAGCAAGGCCATTGCTGATATCAGCACGGCATAAGCTACCAACTGGAATACATCGAGCTCCCGCAGAGCCAGTTTGAAGGCCGTCGCCACAGTAGACCACAGTAAAACCGCAGTCAGTCCCAGTAGCAGTGCCTTGCGGTCCCGGGTCACTGCAACCTGATAAGTCTGGAGCCGCCCGCCAGCGCGTATACCAGGCCATCGGGCCCGACCTGAACATCCCGTATTCGCAGCTTCAAATCAGCCAGCAGGCGAGTTTCATGCCCAAGGCCGTCACCATCCAGCTCCAGCCGGCTGATGCGGGTCAGCCTGAGTCCCGCGACCAGCAGCGAATCCTGCCAATCGGGGTAGTGGTCTCCGTTGTAAAACGCGATGTTGCCGGCCCCTATAGAGGGTAGCCAGTACACCAGTGGCTGCTGCAAACCGGCACCGTGTGTACCCTGGCCAATTTTCCCACCCCCGTATTCCTCCCCATAAGTAATCAGCGGCCAACCATAATTGTGACCGGCGGTCAGCACATTCACCTCGTCGCCGCCCTGGGGACCGTGCTCGGCTACCCAGATAGCGCCATTGTGCGGGTGCAGGGCTATACCTTGTGGATTGCGATGTCCGTAGGTCCAGATTTCCGGCCGGGCTCCTGGCGTGTCCACAAAGGGGTTGTCGGCAGGCGCGGCACCGTCTTCGAGCAGACGGATAACTTTGCCATTGTGAGTTTCAAGGCTCTGCGCCAAATCGCGGTTGCCGCGATCGCCAACGGTGATATAGAGATAGCCATCCGCCAGTAACAAGCGCGAGCCGAAGTGCCTACGCTGCTCAAAATAGGGGAGTGCCGTAAACAGGTCGACCTGGTCCACCAGCTCATCTCCAGCTAAACGCAGGCGACTGACACGGGTCGTGTAAAGACCATCGAGCTCGATTGCGTAGCTCAGATACAACCAGCCATTATTCGCGAAATCCGGGTGTACCAACACATCCATCAGTCCACCCTGCCCCGCTTCTGCCGACACGGGCACGTTGGCAATCTTCTGTCGCTGCCAGTCCCCCGGGGTAAACATGTTAAGGGTGCCCGCTTTTTCGGTGACCAGCAGGCGGCCGTCGGGCAGAAAATCCATACCCCAGGGTTCACGCAGATCGCTTACCAGAGTTTTGACTATTACAGGTGTAGCCTGGCTTGGCTCAGTACTCTGGGCGTCTGCCTCTCTAAGTGCGACCGCACCGGCGGGGCCGTCGTCGCCATAGCCCGCGCAAGCGACCAGCGCCGTCAGGCACAGCAGGACACAAAAACCGATAAGTCGGACAGGTAACATCGTTGGATTTGGCAAGACAGCAGCTCGTTTTTTCCGGGGCGCCATTATCTTACGTGAACCCCCGAAAACTACCATAGTCGACTGGCTGACTTGTGCCGGCAGTCTGTTTTAGGGCATTCTGCCAGCACTAAAGCCAGCGCTGATCTTCGGGGCCCGCCGACAATTGGATAACAAACGACACGAAAATCCCCGGCTCACACCGGCGCTTGCCCTGATACCGATTCTGTTTTTGATCGGCCTGCTGGCCTGCTCTGTCTACCTCTTTGGTGCCGACTCATCCTACGGTGCAAACCAGATAGCACTGGTGATGGCAACCTGCGTTGCGGCGCTGGTCGGCCAGCGGACCGGCCTGAGCTGGAAGATGGCGCAGGAAGGCATCATCACCGGTATCAGTGTTGGCCTGGGGCCCAGCCTGATACTGCTGTCGGTGGGTATGCTAATCGGCACCTGGATTCTTAGCGGCACCGTGCCAGCCATGATTTACTTCGGTGTCGAGGTACTCAACCCCGGCATTTTTTATGCTGCCAGCGCCCTCATCTGCGCCATTGTTGCCATCAGCATCGGCAGCTCCTGGACGGTCGCCGGCACCCTCGGGATTGGCTTGATGGGGATCGCTGGCAGCTTCGAGTTGTCTCCCGCCATAACCGCGGGCGCTATCATCTCGGGTGCCTACTTCGGCGACAAACTATCGCCCATGTCAGAC
>Ga0316197_10002989_pt1 | contig 12026 bp, 10 predicted proteins | sample OudBiesiAoxic_MG_FD_204939 | JGI IMG/M metagenome (GOLD analysis project Ga0316197, IMG submission 204939) | Coastal sediment microbial communities from Oude Bieten Haven, Netherlands - site A oxic | ecosystem: Environmental > Aquatic > Marine > Coastal > Sediment | place: Netherlands...
TAATTATTTTTATAGTGGTTCTTTCCACTGTACACCTTAATCGATTGTTTAAAACAAAGTTTTAAACGACAATTGAGTTTTTAATTTACAATTTCTTTCTCTATTTAATTGCTAATGTCCTATTGTTTTGTCTCACTATAAGTAACTTTCACTTTTTCTAGCGGACAAGAAGAAGTATACCGCGTTTACAACTTTCTGTCAACACTTTTCTAATTTTTTTTAAAACTTACATTGTATAATTAAATGCAATAAAAAAAGATCCATAGAAAAATCCTGCCCAATGTATGTACCACCAAACATTAAAGGAGATTTCTATGAATCAAAAACATTTTACCATTTTAGAGAGAGAAAATATATTAGAATTTTTAGCGCATGGATTACCTAAGGCTGAAATAGCTAGAAAACTTAAAAAACATAGATCAAATATAGGAAGAGAGATCAAAAGGAATACTATTGATGGGAAGTATAGCCCTTTCAATGCTCAATTAGCTTATCAAGAAAGAAAACAAAAATGTGAAGCTAAGAATATTCTTAAAGAAAGTATTCTTTTAATTGATATTTAAGAAAAATTAGAATATTCTTGGACTCCTGAACAAATATCAGAAAGAGCAAAATTAGATAAGTTATACAGCATATCATTTAAAACTATTTACAGAGCAATAAAAGTAGGTTTTTTACTCGAAGATGCTGTTAAACTACTGCCTAGAAAAGGTAAAGTTAGAAAGAATGGAACTCAAGAAACAAGAGGCAGCATCCCTAATAAAAAGATGATAGAAGAAAGACCGCAAGAAGCGAATGATAGAAGTGAAATAGGGCATTACGAGAGTGAGACGATCGTAGGAAAAGATCATAAAGGCGCAACAATGAACTATGTTTGTAGAAAAACGAGGTTCTTAATAGCCGAACTAATGCCAGACAGAAAAGCCAAAACATTTAATAATGCAACTCTAGAAAATTTCAAATATATACCCGAGGAATTGGTAAAAACATTCACATCTGATAACGGAAAAGAATTTTCAGGATTCAAAGAATTAGAAGAAAAATTAGGAATAAAAACATATTTTGCTAATCCATATCATTCATGGGAAAGAGGCACTAATGAAAATACAAACGGATTATTAAGAAGGTTTTTTCCAAAAGGAACTGAGTTTCTAAAATTAACAAAAGAAGAAGTAAATATAGCAATACAAAAAATAAATAATAGACCAAGGAAATGCTTAAATTGGAAAACTCCCCAAGAAGAATTCTGGGAAGAACCAAATGTTGCATTTAATTTGACAATCTAGGAAATAATATCTTTTGGAAAAAAAAAAGTTCCTATGATAATTTTTAATACGATAAAAAATTTATGTTTTTTATTAATTTAAGTATAATTTTAAAATTTAAGCATGTCAAGCAAGCCTCAAGAAAAAAGGCTTCTTGGCATATTTTTTTTACTTTATTCCCAAATTCTATCCGCATACATTATTGATAACTCACCACAAACCCTTCCCCTATTTCGAGGTGGAAAAGCCCATTTCTTTGTAGCTATTTGAGTTGCTAAATATAATGCCTTAAGTAGTGCAGTGTCTGAAGGGAAAACGCTTCTTTGACGATTCAGGCGCTTGTAAGTACTATTTAAACTTTCTATTGCATTGGTAGTGTAAATCACTTTTCCTAACTTTGAAAAAAATTGGAATTAATATATCTAAATTATCATTTCAACTATTCATAAAATTAGTGTAAGACTTATTTCACTTATTCTTCTCTATCCTCGATACTTTTTTTTTGAAAGACTACCGAAATACACTTTTTCATTCCAAATAATTTATCTGTACATACTATTAAAAAAATTCTTAACTAGTATTTACTGCTTTTATTTTAAAGAATTTATTAATAGTGATCTCAGTTCACTATATTTAATTAGCAAGTTTTTAATTTTTTGCCATTACTATATTATACTAACTACTGTTTCTTTATATTTTCTTTACAACTAAAAATTTAAAAAAAATAAAGTTAATATTATCTGTGTGTTAGCATTATAATTCAAATTTTGTTTTAACTCTATCAATTTTTCTGTATACTTAGGAATTTTCAATCTCACTATGAATATCTGTATTAACCTTTTTATTATCTTTCTTTCGTGAGATTTATTTTCTACCCATTTTTCATTCTGTAAAACAAATAAAAGATCAAAAATTATAGAAATTTTTTCTGATTTTTCTATCTGATTTGTATTATATATATAGTCATCTATACTCTTCAATAAATCAATCTTATATTTCAATTTTTTTTCTTCAAGATATAAACTCAAATATTTACCTAAGTTAGAATAAGATCTAATTTCATTAAGATCAAGCCTTTCCTTTTTCCACTCTAATATTTCAGACATACTACCCATAAAAAAATCATACACTTTCTTAGTAACTCCAAGATCCTTCGCAGATGGTTTTTCAACCTTTATTACTATAGATCTAGATAAAATAGTAGGCAAAACATTTAAAGTATTAGATATAAGAATAAAAAATGTTCCTTTTGGGGGTTCTTCCATCATTTTTAAAAGAGCATTTGCAGAATACTTATTCATACTATTAATATCTTTTATAATAAAAATTTTTTTTCTTCCTTCATAACTAGAACTATAAGCTTTATATATAATATCTTTTATTTTATCTATTCCAACCTTGCTTTCTCCCTGTTGAAGACTAATAACCTCTAGATCAGCATAATTTCTATGCTTTATTTTTTTACACACCTCGCAAACACCACAATAATCATTTTCTAATTCCGGGCAGTTCATAGCCATTGTAAACACCATAGCCAATCCAAATAAGTCTATTCCTTTATTCCCATATAAAAGATAAGTTCCTGCCTCTTTATCTTGTTTTAATTCATTTTTTAGAAAAGACTTAATTTCACCACCAAAAGCTAAACTACTAAACATTATCTTTCAGCCTTCTCTATTTTTCTAAGAACATCTAGTTTATCAAGAGCTAAACCTGCACCTAATACCACTGATTCTAAGGCATTTTCGGCTAAAATTACTTTTAAAAGAGTATTTTTAGCTAATAATTCTGGAAAATTTCGAATCATCGATCCTCCGCCTGCCATAACTATTCCTTTATCCACTATATCAGCTGATAACTCTGGTGGAGTCTTTTCTAAAACTTGCTTAACACTAGTTACTATAGCATCTAAAGAATCTTTTATAGCTTCTAATATTTCACTAGAACTAATTTCTAATGGTTTAGGTAACCCAGTCATTAGATCTCTACCTTTTATTATCATTGTTTCATTTTCTTCTAAAGGAATTGCTGTACCTATTTTGATCTTGATTTCTTCAGCTGTTTTTTCTCCAATCAATAGATTGTGTCTTCTTTTTATATATTTAATAATATCTTCATCAAAGTTATTTCCTGCAATCCTAATAGATTTACTTACAATAGTTCCACCTAAAGAAATCACAGCAATATCTGTAGATCCTCCACCAATATCTACTATCATGTTTCCCTCAGGTGCTGAAATATCTATCCCCGCTCCTAATGCTGCTGCTCTAGCTTCCTCTATTAAATAAGCTCTTTTTGCTCCTGCAGAAATTGCAGCTTCTAATACAGCTCTTTTTTCTACCCCAGTTACTTCTATAGGAACACAAATCATTACTTCTGGCAATATCATATTATACTTACCGAATACTTTTTTTATAAAATACTTTATCATTGCTTCTGTAATATCGTAATCTGCTATTACTCCTTCCCTCAAAGGTCTTACAGCCATTATATGATCAGGTGTTTTACCCAACATATCCTTAGCTTCTTTTCCTACTGCTAAGACTTTTTTTGTTTCCCTGTCTATAGCTACTACAGATGGTTCATTTAAAACAATTTTTTCTTTTTGTTTATCATATACCAATGTATTTGCTGTTCCTAAATCTATTCCTATACTTTTTTGAAATCTAACCCCTGGAAAACTAATATTAAATTTAAACTTACTTTTTTTTTTCATTTTCTTTTTCTCATCTCCTTTTTTAATATCATTTTCTTCTTTATGTATAAGACCTTCTTGAATTTCTTCCTCTCTTTTTTTTTCTTTAGCCGCTATAGCTAAGGAGTTTTTCCTATTTTCATGTAGCAACATCTTTTTATTTTCCATTTTTTTCCTTTCCAAATACATGATTTTCTATTATTTTTTCTATTATATCTTCCCTTTTATTTATATAACACACGGCAATAAGTGCTTCAAATGCTGTAGCATTTTTATATTCTTTCATGGTACACGATTTTGGAAAAGTTGAAATCTTTGAATTTCTAGCTCTCCTAGCACAAGCTCTATATTCATCTTCTAGTTCGCCTACTATACTTAAATATATTTTACTCTGTGCTACTGCACTTACATGAGCCTTTACTAATTTATTCAAGTCTTTTACCTTAAGATTTCTTGCCACAAATTTTTCCCTAAGTCTTAATTCCCAGACAGCGTCTCCTAAGTATGCCAACGCTAATCCGTTTAATTCTTTTACATTTATATTGTCCATGTAGTTTTTTCCCTTCCATCTTTTATTTTCACACCAATTTTAGCCATCCTATCTCTAATTTCATCCGACAAAGCAAAGTTTCTATTCTTTTTAGCATTCTTTCTCTTTTCTATTAAAAATTCAATCAATTCTATAGTTGAATTCCCTGTATTTTCTTCTAAAGGATTTTCTATATTGACTTCTTTTATAAGTTCAATCAATTCTACACTGAGATCTTTTATTTGATTTTCAACTACAATTTTTACCCCTAATACACCTATCAAAATAGTTTTTATAAACTTATATATATCTTTTAATACTAGTTTTCCATCATTATTTAGTTCTTGGTCCATAGTTTTATTCGCTTCTTTTATAAGTTCAAATAATACTCCAATGGCTTGCGCAGTATTAAAATCTTCATCCATGGCTTCTACAAATCTTAATTTAGAATTCTCTAACAAAACTTTTAATTTTCTCCCGCTATTACCTTTATTCTTAGATGAAGTTTTAGTGTCAAATTTTTCAAGCATAGCCAACATACTATTTTCAATCCTATTTATTGCACTCTTAGCCATATTTAATTCTACTTCGGAAAAATCAATTGGTTTTCTATAATGAGACGAAAGCATAAAGAATCTAACAACTTTACCTTCATAATCTTCTAAAATCTCACGTAGAAGGAAAAAATTTCCTTTAGATTTAGACATCTTTTGACCTTTTATATTGATATATCCGTTGTGGATCCAATATCTAGCGTAATCTCCACCATAAGAACATTTTGATTGGGCTATCTCATTTTCATGATGTGGGAATATAAGGTCTTGTCCTCCTCCATGGATATCAAATGATGCTCCTAAATATTTTTTACTCATTGCACTACATTCAATATGCCAACCGGGTCTTCCTTTACCCCAAGGAGATCTCCAATAAAGTTCACCTTCTTTTGCTGCTTTCCAAAGTGCAAAATCCACTGAAGATTTTTTTATATCAGTAACTTCTACTCTGGCTCCAGCTTTTAAATCTTCAATTTTTTGACCAGATAACTTTCCATAATTTTCCTTATATTTTTCTACATCAAAATATACATCACCTTGAGATTCATAAGCGTATTCTTTGCTTATTAATATATTAATAGATTTTATCATCTCTTTGATATGATCGGTAGCCTTAGGTCTTATCATCCCCTCTTCCTTCAAATTCACTTTTTTTGTATCTTCTAAGTATGCGCTGATATACTTATCAGCTATATCCTTCACTGTTACTCCTTCAGAGTTTGCTTTTTCTATCATCTTATCATCTACATCAGTAAAATTTTGTACATATGTAACCTTATAATCTCTATATTCAAAGTATCTTCTTACTGTATCAAAAAAGATTGCAGGTCTTGCATTTCCTATATGAATATAGTTATATACCGTCGGTCCACAAACATACATTTTTACCTTACCAGGTTCTATAGGAATAAACTCTTCTAATTTTTTAGTAAGTGTATTGTATATCTTAATCATTTTTTTTCCCCTCCATCCTATTATATATTTCAAATAATTCTTCATCTGTAATAGTTGTTCTTATTTTTATCCTATTTTCTTCTACTTTTCCTGCCATAGATATATATATATCTTTTAAAATCGGATCATACAATCCTAAATTCAAAGACGCATTTATAAATTCATCTCCTTTAGGAGTTATTGATCCTTCTGACATAATTCCATTGTAATAAATAACATTATTTTTTATTTCTATTGTTTCTCCGTTGCTTAAAATATATTTGTCTCCATCTTTTTTCACAAAAACTTCTATAAATTTCTTAAAATCTTTTACCTCTTTTACAGGAAGAATCATTTGTTTTTTTACATAGTCATAAACAATTTCTCCATCTATTTTATCCATATAATCTTCAAAATCTTTTCCTGTAAACATTTTTATTAAAGATAACATTGAATTTATTTTTGGATTTATATTTCCCTTGATAAATCTAGCCAAACTTTTAAAATCAGTGCTAGTAATATATATCTTATCCTTACCCATATATTTATCAAATTTTCTATCTTTTTTTTCTATCCCGTTAAAATATTTTGAAAATTTCAAATCACCATATAAATATCCATTCATAGATAATTCATTTTTTTCATAATCAATATTTATTTTTATACTATCCAATCCTTGGGTAATTCCTTCTAAATCTATCACTGCTTCTCCTAAAGTATCACCTTTTATCTTAGAAGATATATTTTTATTTATCTCTTTTTTTATAAGGAATTTAATGTAATCAGATAATTTCATTATATCATCTGATATAAAATAATACCCTTTATAGTTCGTCATATAAATTTTTTTATCAACATCATACTCTTTTTTTAATTTTTTCTGATAGACATCTTTTAAAGAAAAATAATTTTTTTCTAGTTTATCAAAATATTCTTCTTGCTTAAATTTAGCAATGGGGTATAGCCATCCTAAATTTATAACTATTATTTCTTTATCTTCTTGATTTTTAATTTTAGAATCACTGTAATAAATAAGATCTAATCCTTTTATATGTTTCATCCATTTTTTAGCATCTTCAAGATCTGTTTGAGTGGTTTTTTCATAAAGTTTATAATAGTCATTTATTTTTTTACCATTTAGATCTCCAATAGATATAACTGCCTTACTTTGCTTTATTATCAACCTATCATGAGGCAATTGAAAAGTTAAAAGATAAAAAGAAACTAATATTATTAATAAAGCTATTGCTCCTATTATATTCTTTAAAATTTTATTCATAGTATAACTCCTCCTATATATTCTGAAAAAATAATAACTTATTAGTTCTAATAATTAATGAATTATTCTTAATACTATTATTAATTATCCAATTATTTTATTTAAACTCCTCATTACTAACTCTGGTTTTTCATCTCTCATCACAGGATTATTTATCCTAGCTCTTCTCAAAGCCTTCTTATCTAAATTTATAACTATCATTTCCTCTTGGAAATTTTTAGCTTCACATAATATATTTCCATCAGGAGAATATACCCTAGACCCGCCAAAGAAATTAACTCCATCTTCATAACCTACCCTGTGAGCAAAGATATAAAAACTTGTTAGTAATTTAGAATAAGTTTTCATCATCTCATCCCAAGTTTGGTCCGGAGATAATTTTGATTCCTGAGCTCCTCTTGAAGGACTGTTTGCCAAAATGAATACATAGTCAGCTCCATCCATACTTAACACGTATGGATTTGAAAGATGCCAGGCATCTTCACATATCAACATACCAAATCTACCAAATTTTGTATCAAATGCCTTTATTTCATTTCCAGGTTTTAAATACCTTCCCTCATCGAAAAGACCATAAGTAGGCAGATATATTTTTCTATGGGTATGTTGTAACTCTCCATCTTCTAAATAGAAAGCTGAATTATAATAGTAATAGCTTCTGCTTTCCTCAATCCCACCAAATAAAATACTTATCTTCTTGCTCAATTCATAAAATTCTAACGGTATCCCCGCCACATCAAAAGTTAGATCTTCCAACAAATATCCAGTCAAAGATAGTTCTGGGAAAATTACTAATTCCACACCTTTTTTTATAGCACTCTCTATATATGATATCATCTTTATCTTATTTTTTTCTATATTCCCAAGCGTTGGATTTATTTGTGCTACCGCTAATTTCATACTCCACTCCTTTTATTTTTTCTACTTTTCTTCACTAAATCTTTTTCTTACCATTTTATCTTCTATTAATTTAGAAGAAATTTATTAATAGGACACATGAGATTTAGTTTTTATTATTTAAACACAAAAAATTCTCCTTATTTTTTTTTGTTGTTATTTTATTAATTCTTTCTTTAGAAAAAATTAATAGGTCTTCTGGTGTAGTTATCTTTATATTTTCATAACTACCTAGGATAGTTTCTACACATCCACCAGTTTTTTCTACTAATGAGGAATCATCTGTCCCTAAAAACTTTTGTTTCTTAGCTATTTCATAACTTCTATGTAAAATTTCTCCTCTAAATACCTGAGGTGTTTGGGCTGCAAAAAGCAAGTCTCTTTTAGGAGTCTCTACTATTTTCCCATCTAAATCTACTATCTTTATGGTATCTTTTATAGGAACTCCCACTACTATGCCATCTAAATTAGTTTCCTTCATCAGTTTAACATAAGAATCCTCTATATATCTATCCTCTATAAAAGGTCTTACACCATCTTGAACTCCTATTATACTATCCTTTGGAATTTGTTGTAATGCATTATAGATAGAATCCTGGCGCTCAAATCCGCCACTGACCACATCTATCACCTTAGTTATTCTAAAAGTTCTACACATCTTCTCTACTTCATATATATACTCTTCGTTAGTAACAACGATAATTCCCGTCACCCTATGATTTTTTTCAATCACTTCTAAAGTCATTATAAATATTGGTTTCCCATCTACTTCTAAAAATTGTTTAGGATAAGTGAGTCCCATCCTCTTTCCAATACCTGCTGCAGCTACTATATAATAATAATCTATTTCAACTTTACTACTGTGCATCCTAATCCACCTTCATTCATATTTGCATCTCTAAAGCTAGCCACATATCTGCAAGTTTTAAGGTATTCTTGGACTCCCTTTCTCAGTTGTCCTGTTCCCTTACCATGAATTACTTGGATATCACTATGCCCACTTAATGTAGCTCTATCCATATAGTTTTCTAGTTCATGTATCGCTTCTTCTACCATCTGACCTCTCAAATCAATCTTGTAGGTTGCGCTATTTCCTTTATGGCTATGCATCTTTATGTAAGTTTTTTTCTTTTCTTCTTTCATCAATCCTATATCTTCTAATGCTACTACCATTTTTAAAATCCCAGCTTGTACTTGAGCCTGATCTTTATTCATAAATAAACGAAGAATTATCGCATGTTGTTTTAAACTTTTTACAAAGACTTTATCTCCTACTCCATATGATATTTTTCTAATAACTTTTGGCTTCATCATTAATTTTTTCTTTTTTTCCTCCACCATTGAGTTTCTTAGCATATTCAGACTTTTTTGAACATCTTTTATCTCATCTTTCTTATAGTCTTCTCTCAAAATCTTATCAACTAGAGCTTTCGCCTTAGCCTGCATATTTTTCATCATCTCTTCTGATTCTTTATATGCTTTTTCCAGTATTTGCTGTTTTTCTTTTTCTAACAATCTTACTTTTCCAGCATATTGATCCTTTAGTTTTTCAGCCTCTATTTTTAAATATTGTACCTCTTCGTTAGCTTTTTCTAATTCATCTGACTGTTCCTTTATGTTAGAGATCATTCCTTCTACTTTTTTATCATCTTCACTGATATAACTTTTTGCTCTTTCAATTACTTCAGGTAATATCCCTATCCTTTTAGCAATAGTAAGAGCATTACTCTCCCCAGGTATTCCAATAAGTAATCTATATGTAGGAGACAATGTTTCCGAATTAAATTCCATAGATGCAGTTTCTATCCCATCCTCATTATATCCATGAGCCTTTACCTCACTATAATGGGTAGATATCATTGCTTTACACTTTTTTTCTTTTAGATAATCTATAACTGCCATGGCAAAGGCAGATCCCTCTATGGGGTCTGTTCCTGAACCTAATTCATCTAATAACACTAAACTTGCCTTCGTTACTCCTACTAATATATTTTGAATATTTTTTAAATGTGCTGAAAAAGACGACAGATTTTGTTCAATACTCTGTTCATCACCTATATCAGCATAAACACTGCTAAAGTATCCTATATCTGTTTTATCACTAGCAGTAATTGGTATTCCAGATAATGTCATAACAGTCAATAGCCCTGCTGTTTTTAAAGCTACGGTTTTACCTCCTGTATTTGGTCCAGTAATAAGTAAGCTATTATAATTTTTTCCTAATTCAAAAGTTAAAGGAACAACTTCCCTAGGATTTATTAATGGGTGTCTTCCTTCTACAACTGAAATATATTCTCTCTGATTTAATTTAGGTATTACACATTTGTTATCCAACCCATAGCTACATTTAGCATTTAAATAATCTAAAGTTAGAAGAGTTTCTCCTATTTTCATTACCCCATCTAGTTTATTCCTTAAATTATCAGTAAGTCTCAGAAGAATTTTTCTAATTTCTTCCCTTTCCCTTACCTCTAGTTCTCTCATCTTGTTATTTAATGAAACTACACTTATAGGTTCTATAAATACCGTTTGTCCGCTAGATGACCGATCATGTTCTATTCCTCTAATCTGACCTTTAAATTCTGTTTTTACAGGTATTACACTCCTACCGTCCCTTACAGTTACTATTTTTTCTTGAATAGCTTTAGCATAGGTCGGATTTGAGATCAAGTCATCAAATTTTCTTTTAATATTATTTTGAATTAATTTTTTACTATATCTAATATCTTTAAGATCAAGAGAGGCTGTATCTTTAATTTGTTTTTTATTATCTATAACCTCCTCAATTAATTCTTCTAATCCTTTATACGTAGGTATATCTTTAAATCTCATATGCAATCCTCTATATTTACCCTCTAACTCCTTAAATTTAGTTTTTATCACTCTGAATACTCTCAAGTTTCTAGCAATATGATAAAGATCCTCTACATCTAAATATGTTCCTATTAAACTAGTTTTCTTCAAATACATAATTATATTTTTTATCTCAGACAGTTCTATCCCACCATCATATTTCAACATATCCATAAAATCTTGTACATTTTCCAATTCTTTTTTTATACTATTTATATCTTTCATTGGAATAATCTCTAATATTTTACCCTTAGTTTCATCCAAAATAGCATATTCACTTATGTTTTCTTTTACTTTACCAAACTCCAATACACTTAAACTATGTTCATTCATTTTACGACCTCTTTATTATTCGACTTTTATCTATAATTATACATTTTATTATATCATAAGAGTTTTTTTTTTTACAGGAAACTATATCTTTATTGTTGAAAAAGTCTTGCTTTTTCAATTACTTTGTGCTAAAATTTAAGCCGATGTTTTAATAAATAGGAGGTGCAATATAATGAAAAGATGTGAAATCACTGGTAAAGGAATTACTTTCGGACACAGTATCTCTCATGCTCATAATATGAACAAGAGAATATGGAAACCAAACTTACAATCTGTTAAAGTTGAAATTAATGGTCAGTTAACTAAAATTAAAGTTTGTGTTAAAATGTTAAGATCTTTAAAAGCTGCAGATTCAGTTGAAGTGGATAGAATTTTAAAGAAAAATGCTACTACTTTAAGCCCTAGAATTAATAAGGTTTTAAACAAGTAATAGAAATAAAAAAAGACAGCCATTAAGGATCTGTCTTTTTTTATTTTTTGTGTATAAATACTTTGTATATTTCTATCTATCTTGTTAAAATAAATTATTACTTAACAATGGGTAGATAATTAATTAAAAAAACTAACTATATGAAGTCAAGCAAAAATAATTGTTTGTTTTTCAAGTCCAGCTTTTAAAAAATGGTATTACAAAAAGGGGCTGAACTTCTAATTTTTTTTAAAATTAGCTACCGATGGTTTCTTCTTC
>Ga0316197_10002990_pt1 | contig 12024 bp, 9 predicted proteins | sample OudBiesiAoxic_MG_FD_204939 | JGI IMG/M metagenome (GOLD analysis project Ga0316197, IMG submission 204939) | Coastal sediment microbial communities from Oude Bieten Haven, Netherlands - site A oxic | ecosystem: Environmental > Aquatic > Marine > Coastal > Sediment | place: Netherlands...
TACGATTGCGCGCTAATATTCCAGCGTTTGAATGCGTAAAAGGATGCCACGACTGCTGCGGGCCAGTAACAACGTCTTCAGAGGAAATGTCGCGCTTACCGGTAAAAACAGATGCGGAGCTGAAGCGGCGTTAAACGAGTTCAATTGTGTGCATCTTGGCCCCAATGGCTGCACTGTATATGACGAGCGCCCATTAATTTGTCGCTTATTTGGTACTACGCCAAGAATGCCTTGCCCGAATGATCGTCGACCAGATGAGCCTGTTGACCCTAAAATTGAGCGCGAAGTACATCACTTTATAGCAAACACGCGTCAAGTATTAGTGTAAGTATCGTATTTATTAAAGTAATAAAGCGCTTATTAAGCGCTTTTTTTATGTGTGTTATACACGTTGCTAATAATTTAAAAACTATCAATAAATTTACCCAAAATATTATCTTAGTTATTTTTACAAAAATACTATCAATACATATTAAATATATTGCGAGATTAATTATGCATTTGACTATTAATATACTTAGCCTTATGTATCTTGTTCTATCGCTGTACTTTCCATCTCTTTATTTATATTGCTATTTCTGTTTTCCTAACCCCTTCAAAATTGTTGTTTTATATTTGTTTATTATTAAAAATAGCTGTAAGCAAGGCTTTACTATTGTGTAAATTCACTATTAATAATTAGAGTACCGTTGGATTAGGTGGCTGAAAAGGGTAAAATATTCACAAGTTGGCAGTTAAGATATTTGTTATGGCATTTTCTAAACTCGAAATAAAGCAAGATCGAAAGATAATTTAACCTTTTGATTCGCGTCGCTTCATTGCGTAATTTCGTATTTAGGGTGGGTGTTGTGGTATGTCGCTATGTCGGTAACTAAAAATCCATCAAGAGACGATAAATGAGTACTACTGGAGTAACAAAACAACATGAGGATGAGCATTCATCTACAACAAAGTATTTGGCAGGGGTTGATATACCGGTATTTTTAATCAGTGGTGGCATTCTTTTGCTATTTGCTGTGCTAGCACTTTATGATATTGATTTGATGTCGGGCTGGATAAATACCGCTTTTGCTTTTTCTACTAAAACGTTTGGTGCCTTTTGGCAAATATTATTGCTTTCGACCTTTATAATTGGGTTGTTTTTAGCCTTTGGACGTACCGGAAAAGTGGTATTAGGTGGTTTAAAAAAGCCAGAGATTACCACCTTTAAGTGGATCAGCATTATTATGTGTACACTCCTTGCTGGTGGCGGGGTGTTTTGGGCTGCTGCTGAGCCAATGGCACATTTTATTTCGCCGCCGCCAATTTTTGGTGGTGAATCAGGCACTAAAGAGGCTGCATTTAATGCTTTAGCGCAAAGCTTTATGCATTGGGGATTTTTAGCCTGGGCTATTTTAGGCAGCCTTACAGGCATAGTTTATATGCATTTACATTACGAAAAAGGTTTACCGCTTAAGCCGCGTACTTTGTTGTATCCGGTATTTGGCGATCGCGTAATGAAAGGCTCATTTGGTGCTATTGTCGATTCGTGTTGTGTTATAGCTGTAGTAGCAGGCACGGTAGGCCCTATTGGTTTTTTAGGGTTGCAAGTAAGTTTTGGTTTAGAAAAGCTATTTGGTATTCCAGATACTTACACTACTCAAGTGGCTATTTTATTTGGTTTAATTGCAATTTATACTCTATCTGCTGTAAGTGGCGTCACTAAAGGAATTCAATTACTCAGTCGCTTTAATGTAATTTTAGCCGTAGCGTTAATGATGTTTATTTTGCTGATGGGGCCTACAGCTTTTATTTTTGATAGCTATATTCATTCGTTTGGGCTTTATATTAATAACTTTATTCCTATGGCCACTTTTCGTGCCGATACTGCCTGGTTAGACTGGTGGACGGTATTCTTTTGGGGCTGGTTTTTAGGTTATGGACCTTTAATGGCTATGTTTGTTGCACGAATTTCACGCGGCCGTACTATTCGCGAAATGATCACGCTTATCTCGATAATTGCTCCTGTTATTACTTGTTTTTGGTTTACGATAGTGGGTGGTTCAGGTATATTTTTTGAGTTAGCAAACCCGGGTGTTATTTCAGAACCCTTTGCGGGCTTAAATTTACCCGCTGCACTGTTGGCCATTACTGAGCAGCTGCCTATGGGCTTTGTTATATCGGTGTTGTTTTTAATTTTAACCACAATATTTGTAGCAACCACGGGTGACTCCATGACCTACTCGGTATCTATGGTAATGACGGGTAACGATCATCCGCAAACACCCGTTAGAGTGTTTTGGGGCATTATGATGGGGGTTATGGCAGCAATATTAATTTCGATAGGTTCAGGTGGTATTTCTGCACTGCAGTCGTTTATTGTAGTAACCGCCGTACCGGTATCATTTGTGTTGTTACCATCACTTTGGACTGCCCCACAAATTGCGAAAAAAATGGCTACTGAGCAAGGTTTATAAGCAATAGGTATTAAAGCTAAAAAGGATTGATTGCCCAACGTGAGGCAATCAATCTTATTTATAGGTTAGCGCCCCCTGCATCGAGTCTAGAGTGGTCGGGGTTTTCTACCAAGACCCCCACACCGAGATAATTTATTTTTAGCCAAATATCTTCGTCAATTTCGATCCCATGATTAATACCAATCTGCATAAATCTTTGATCAATTTAACGAATTAAATTGCACTATAACGTTGTTAAAAATTTTTTATTTAGAATAACTAGATACAAAAATTTTTGCCTAGTTCTAGCGTAATTTTCTTAACGTTAAATAGACCCCGTATATAAGCAGATTGGTATAACTGAGTGATTTTTGTTTTTTCAATTTTTTCAGCGCTAATCATATAACTGTTATCACTTTGAAGTGAGGTAGTTATACCAATTCCATTAAGTATGTGATCTAAATTTGACGCCGAAAAAAGAATTCAGTTCTAGGCGTAAATTGATGTAAATGGTTGTTCCCTTTGCGAAATTTACAACAAAGAAATGGGTTGTTTTAGCAAGTAAAATAGATCAGCTATTTATTGGAATTGGTATCATACCAACCTGCATAAATATTTGATCAATTTAACGAATTAAATTGCACTATAACGTTGTTAAAAATTTTTTATTTAGAATAACTTGATACAAAAATTTTTGCCTAGTTCTAGCGTAATTTTCTTAACGTTAAATAGACCCCATATATAAGCAGATTGGTATAATAAAATTAGTGATTATAGTAAATAGCATGCTGTAGCCAAATAATACGACCAAACTGCGATTGGCCACATTAACCACTCGGGTAGTATGTTATTTATGTAGCTAAAACAGTCGTTTAACCAGAAAAATAAAAACAACGAGCTACTAAATAGTAAAATATTAATTAAAAGCGGGATAAGCACAAAACGCTTTAACCCTTTTTGGCTAATTAATTTAAATCCTGAAAAAATATTCCATACCTTGTGTGATCTGCACTGTAACCTCAAAAATATTTTCCATTAGTGACAGTTATAAATAGCTGAGTAATTTTAAACAGTATTTTTAGGTAACAAAGTGTTAGCTTTAATGTTGCTATTTTGGTTATATGGTAACTACAGATGTTTAGTAATATGCAATTATGATTGATCAAAATAGGCCAGATTAGTTTTTTATTAATAAAATAATAAACTTACTAATCATGACTATACTGAACTTTACTACATAGTAAAAAAGCATCTGCTTGAGGCTTTTGTTGTATCAATATGTATAAATAATGCGAGCAAGTAAAAATGGGTACGGACAGGTTAAAAAAGTTATTATCTCACCAGCAAGGCATTTTATCTAAAATTGCATTAGGGGCACCTTTAAATGAGGTGCTTACTGAAATTTGTTTATCGATAGAAAAAATTATGGATGATGAATCTGCTAGATGCTCCATTTTATCAGCTAAAGGCGAGCAGCTTTTTCATTGTGCAGCCCCTAATATTCATCCAGAGTACTGTGGTTTGCTTAATGGAGTTTACATAGGGCCAAAAGTGGGTTCATGTGGTACTGCTGCATTCACCAAATCGCGCATAATTGTAGAAAATATTGAAACTTCACCACTGTGGGAGGACTTTAAAGACTTAGCGTTAAAGTTTGATCTTAAGTCATGTTGGTCAACGCCTATTATGTCAACTCAAGCTGATTTGTTAGGCACCTTTGCTATCTATCACAGCAGCCCTAAAGCCCCATCAGAGCAAGAGTTAGAATTAATAGATTTTTTTGTACACTTTTCAAGTATTGCTCTTGAGAAAAGTAACGAATTTGAGAAGGCAAAACAGCTTGTCGCTAATTTACAGCACAGTAATGAAAAATTTAAAGCCTTTACCAAAGTAATGCCCGATCTCATCCTTATTTTAAGTGAAGACGGCATATATACCGATGTTTATGGTACTTCTAATGAGTTACTGCTTGATTCGACCATGGATATTATTGGTCAAAATGTTAAAGACTTACTTCCTCAAAAAGATGCGCAAATGATAATGGCAGTCATTGCAAAAACGTTGTCGACTAACGATATGCAAATCTTTGAATATGAATTAAATGTCCCGAAGGGGAGTATAGTTTTTGAAGGGCGAGCCGCTACTTTAGATCATTACCACCCTGAGAACCCGACAAAACGGCATATTGTATGGATGGCCAGGGATATTTCAATAAGGAAAAAAGCAGAGCAAGAAGTCCATAAGCTCGCATTTTATGACCCACTTACTAATTTGCCAAATAGAAGAATGCTTAGCGATAGGTTAAAAACGTGCGTAGAGAGCATCAAAAGTATAAAAAATATTGGAGCTTTGTTGTTTTTAGATTTAGATAACTTTAAGCGTATTAATGATTCGTTGGGGCACAGTGCTGGAGACGAAGTGCTTGTAGAGCTATCAAAAAGATTAAACGCCATAATCAAAAGCTCAGACACGTTAGCTAGAGCCGGTGGCGATGAGTTTATTATTTTACTTGAAGATATAGGTGAAAATACAAAGCAGGCAATTTATGAATGCGAATCCGTGACTAAAAAAATTCAGAGCGTGTTTCATGATAATTTTGAAGTCGGCGAACTTGCCTTTCAAGTAAGTTGCAGCATAGGTATTTGCCTAATAGACAGCGTAAATGCACAAACTGACAATATATTAAAGTTTGCCGATACTGCTATGTATCGCTCTAAAAAGAAAGGCGGAAACAGCAGTAGTTTTTACGATCCAGCGTCGCAAACTCTGCTGGAAAAGCAAACTGAGCTTGAAACCGACATTGTTAGAGCTATTGCTTCTGATGAGTTTTGTGCTTATTTTCAACCACAAGTTAATACTTGCGGAGATATTATTGGAGCTGAAGCGCTAATTAGATGGAACCATCCGCAAAGAGGCCTGATAGCACCAAATGAATTTATACCTATAGCCGAGCAGTACGGACTTATACAAAAACTACAAAATGCAGTATTACGCGATATATGTATTTTAATTAATGAACTTAAAGAAGCCAGCGCTATTGACGATTCGTTCTGTGTTTCAATTAATATTAGCCAAAGTCAGTTTAATTCATCAAATTTAAAAAAGGAGCTGTTTAGTACTATAAGCGAGTTTGATATTCGAGCTTCACAAATTAAGTTAGAAATAACCGAGTCGATGATCTCAAGTGATGTAGAGTATACAATTAAACAAATGAAAGAGCTTATTGCTGCAGGCTTTTTGTTTTCGATTGATGACTTTGGAACTGGGTATTCTTGCTTAGCTTATTTAAGTGCGTTTCCTGTTAAAGAACTAAAAATAGATAAGAGCTTCATTGATAAAATTTTAGACAATGACATTGGTTTTAATATCGCGCAAACAATTATCAGCTTAGGAAAAAGCCTAAACTTAGCGGTAGTGGCAGAAGGTGTAGAAACCGCTGAGCAGTACAATTTACTTAAACAAATGAATATTGATTCGATGCAAGGTTACTTAATCGCAAAACCAATGGATAAGGAGCGCTATTTAAAATGGCATAACGCTAAAAATAAGCCTCACGATCTAATTACTTAAAGCTCAACGCAATTTAATAGCAATAATCTAACTGCTCATTTTGGTACTGGATTATTTATTGCTCTTAGTGATGAAATTTCACAATGCAGTCTCCCCTAAAGATTTTTTTGTTAAACAGTGCTAAGCTACGCCCGCTTAAATATATTATTTAAAGCTTAATCAACTTATAACAATGAATGGAAGCTTTATGCAGTTAGTCGATTTGAACCCTAATGACCCCGATGTAGTCAATGTATTTGATGATATAGACCGACTTATAAACTCTTTATATCCTGTTGCTACCGCACAGTCTCTGGAGTTAGACGAATTAACCTCACCTAATGTATATGCTATTGGTTTAAAAACCGAAGAGGGAATTATAGCCTGCGGTGCGATTGTAGAGAAATTTGATACTCAACCTTATGGCGAAATAAGACGTTTATACGTTAAACCAAGCCATCGTGGTAAAGGGCTATCGAGACGTATTATGCAAATTTTATTGCATCAAGCTGGTGAAAAGCAAATCCCGTTAATACGTTTAGAAACAGGCCCAAAGCAAATAAAATCGATCAGTTTATATGAAAATTTAGGCTTTAAACGTTGTGGCAGCTTTGGCTCATATGTCGATAATCCACAAAGTGTATTTATGGAGTTAGGGCTTAGCCAATAAGCTTATTAACGCTACGACATGTTAAAGCTTAATGTGTCGTAAATATCCTTCCCTACAATCACCCATTATTACCTTGCAATAAACGCTATTCTTAAAACTAATCACTATAAAAACTCCTTTTATAGTTAAGCAAAAAATACTTCACTGTTTTTAACACCTGTCTTCGTATAAAATCTGTCTCGATAATTAGTAATTAACTTACAAAGCGAGAATTTTTATCTTTTCTAATAGTAGCGATAAACCAATGAGCGAAATAACAGTAGTAACCCACAATGGTAATTTTCATGCAGACGACGTTTTTAGTATTGCGGTACTTAAACATATTTTGCCAGCGTTTAAGCTTGTTCGTACTCGCGATAAAGCGCTTATAGAAAGTGCTGATATTGTTGTTGATGTAGGCGGCGAATATAACCCAGATACAGGTCGATTTGATCACCATCAACGCGGTGGTGCGGGTGAGCGTGAAAATGGCACTCCTTTTTCATCATTTGGTTTAATTTGGAAAAAGTACGGTTTAACGCTTTGTAATGATAATCAAGCAGTGGCAGATAGAGTTGACTCTGGTTTAGTATCGACTATTGATGCCATTGACTGCGGTTACGTAAAAGGTGTGGTTGAGGGCATAACGCTGAGTCAAACAATTTCAATGTTTAACCCTACATGGGAAGAAGAAAGTAACTTTGATACCTGTTTTGATGAAGCCGTTGAATTTGCAGCGCGTATGCTAACGCGTTTTATCGCTTCAGCTCACGGTAGTGTTAATGCAAAAGCGATTGTTGCTAAAGCAATTGAAAGTGCAGAAGATGCTCGAGTAATTGTGCTTGAAAAATACACACCGTGGAAAAAAACAGTGCATATTTTATCAAGCGATGCGTTATACATGGTTTATCCGTCGCATTCAGGGCAGTGGATATTACAAACAGTGCCAGTTGAGCCAGGCTCATTTGAAGATAGAAAATCGCTTCCTAAAGCATGGTCAGGTCTATCTGATGAATCTTTTGTAGATGAAACAGGTATTGAAGATGCCGTGTTCTGCCACAATGGTTTATTTATAGCGGGTACTAAGTCGTTTGAAAGTACAATGAAGCTTGCTGCAATGGCATTAGCTGAATAAGTAAAATAGCTAAGTAACAACATTTGTATGTTACTTAGCTAATTAAATTACGTGAGAACGTTATGTTTGAAGTAAAAACTATTGCGCTATTTGTCATAACTGCTCTTGCCGAAATTATTGGCTGTTACCTCCCTTATCTTTGGCTTAAAGAGGATAAAAGTATATTACTTTTAATTCCTGGTGCTTTAAGTTTAGCTTTATTTGCTTGGTTGTTATCTCTCCACCCTGATGCAGCAGGTCGTGTATATGCAGCTTATGGCGGCGTATATATTTGTGTTGCGCTATTATGGTTATGGGTTGTTGATGGCGTAAAGCTCACTATGTGGGATGCTATTGGTGGAGCTGTTGCTTTACTGGGTATGGCCATTATTATTTTTGCACCTAAAAGTGTTTAATCTCGTCCAATTTCCTTTTGTTAAAATATCCTATACTCAAATAAATTAAACTGCAGAGATAGGAAGCCAACTATGAATATTTACAAATCACTGCTTTTACTCTTTGGCTGCCTTGTTTTGATAACTGCTTGTAGTAAAAATCCTTTAAAAACCAATGTTACTACCTCGATACCTATGCCTTGGTGGGAGCCATTAACGCCTGATGTTGTTATTAATAACAATGAATTTTATTTACAAGGTTGCTCGTCTATCACTCGAGTTGCTAGTGAAGGCAGTATAAAAACAGCAAGCATTATTTTGAATATACCTACTCGGTTATTGTCTAGCTGCCCAGAAAATCAAAGCAAGAAACGCCTTAAATACGATGGCATGTATCTTACATTGACGCTTTGCAGGGTGGCATTTGGCGCTGGTGGCTGCGCAGATGAGCGCTATAGAACTCTTAATTTTGTTAATTGGGAAGAGTATATAGGTATTACATGGCTCAAAAGTGAAAAGTACGAAGCATGGCGCAAACTTGGATCTACATCTTCAAAAGCAGACTCAATAACCAAAGTAACAAGCAATTAAGCAATAATTTATATACTTCTGGTAGTAAAACTCACCATCATAACCCGCTATACCCTGCTCAATCATAAAGTTAATTAGCAGCTAAGCCTTATTAATTAAGGGCTCGTTGGCTGTGTAATAAAGTGGGTATTTATAATCTTAAAAATCACTCGTTACGAGTAAAAATACTTGTTGGACTTGAGTCCCTATTTTTCTTTTAATGCGCGCAATCAGCCGATATTCACTATTGGCATTCATCAAATAAAAGAGAAAGATAAATGAAAGAAACAACATCACTAGAACAAGCTCGTACGAGCTACAATGTTCGTCATTGGAGCCAAGGTTTTTTTGGTATTAATGATCAAGGTGATGTGTATGTGGCGCCAAAGGCACATGCCCCAGAGCAAACCATTGCATTAACAGATATCGCTAAACAGCTGCAAGACAAAGGTTTAAGCCTACCTGCGTTAGTTCGTTTTCCGCAAATATTACACCATCGTGTACACAGCTTATGCGGCGCATTTAATACTGCGATTGAAAACTACGGTTACCCTAAAGACTACCTATTAGTTTACCCAATAAAAGTAAACCAACAACGTGAAGTGGTCGAAGAAATAGTAGCAAGCCAAGCACAAGTAGAAAAAAAGCAACTTGGTTTAGAAGCGGGCAGCAAGCCTGAGTTACTAACAGTATTAGCATTGGCAGAAAAAACCAGCGCCGTTATTGTATGTAATGGCTACAAAGATAAAGAATACGTACGTTTAGCACTGATTGGCGAAAAGCTAGGTCATAAAGTGTATATCGTACTTGAAAAGCTTTCTGAGCTAGACATGGTACTTAGCCAAGCGAAAGAGCTTAACGTAAAACCACGCATTGGTATTCGCGTACGTTTAGCGTCGCAAGGTAAAGGAAAATGGCAAGCAAGTGGCGGCGAAAAGTCAAAATTTGGTTTATCTGCATCGCAAGTTTTACACGTAGTAAATCGTTTAAAAGACGCAGGGCAACTTGATTTATTACAACTAGTACATTTTCACTTAGGGTCACAAATGGCGAACATTCGTGACGTACGTTTAGGTGTAAGCGAAGCTGCGCGTTTTTACTGTGAACTACGTAAGCTAGGCGCAGAAATTGATTGCCTTGATGTAGGCGGCGGTTTGGCTGTTGATTATGACGGCACGCGAAGCCAGTCACATAACTCTATGAATTACAGCTTAGCTGAATATGCAAATAACATTGTGTACACCATAGGTGATACATGTAAGCAATATGAGCAACCAATGCCGACTATTATTTCTGAGTCGGGTCGTGCGCTTACGGCGCATCATGCTGTGCTTATTTCCAATGTTATTGGTACTGAAAGCTATACGCCAGAAGAGTTAGTAGCGCCAGCAGTAGATGCACCACTTTTATTAAAAAATATGTGGGCGTCGTTTGTACAGTTAACTGATTTAACGGATGACCGTGCATTAATTGAAATTTATCACGACAGCCAAGGTGACTTAGCTGAAGCGCATAACCAGTTTGCATTAGGTTTATTAGACTTATCGCAACGTGCATGGGCTGAGCAAATTAATATCCGTATTTGTTACGAACTTAATAAGCATATGGATAATAAAAACCGTTTTCATCGTCCTATTATTGACGAGTTAAACGTACGTTTAGCCGATAAGTTTTTTGTAAACTTTTCGTTGTTTCAATCGCTTCCAGATGCATGGGGTATTGATCAAGTGTTTCCGGTATTGCCATTAAGCGGATTGACTGAAGCGCCAAAAAAACGAGCCGTATTACTTGATATAACCTGTGATTCAGACGGTGCACTTGAGCATTACGTAGATGGACAAGGTATTGAAAGCACATTACCAGTACCAGAGTTTAGTGCTGATAAACCATACTTAATGGGCTTTTTCTTGGTGGGTGCTTATCAAGAAATTTTAGGTGACATGCATAACTTGTTTGGCGATACGCACAGCGCGATTGTTAATATGGATGAGCAAGGCGTTGCAAGTATTACCGAGATAAACCAAGGCGATACGGTTGCCGATATGATGCGCTATGTACATTTAGATGTTGAAAGTTTTCAGCAATCATACGAGCACTTAGTAAGCACTAAACTTGAAAAACATGAACAGCAAAGCGTTTTAGACGAGTTGCAAAGCGGCCTTGATGGCTACACTTATTTAGAAGAGTTATAAGCAATGTCGACTTTGTTTGGTCACGCAGATCACTCATTGTACTCAAATGGGATGACGTTTTTGCGTCGTCCTATGGTGCAAAACATTAATGCAATTGATGCAGACGTAGTGGTTTTAGGCTTACCATTTGACTTAGCAACATCGGGTCGCCCTGGCGCACGTTTAGGTCCCGATGCAATTCGTCGTGCATCGGTTCATTTAGCATGGGAAGACACTAAATACCCATGGACGTTTCCGTTATTTGAACGCTTAAAAGTGGCAGATGCGGGGGACTTTACTTACCCTGTTGGCGATCCTGAGTATTTTACTGCGCAACTAGAAATGGCTGCTGAGCAAATACTTCGCCAAGGTAAAACGCTATTAGGTTTAGGGGGGGATCACTTTGTGACGCTTCCACTATTACGTGCTCATGCAAAAATACATGGCAAAATGGCATTAGTACATTTTGATGCGCACACAGATACCTATAGTAACGGTTCGCGTTTTGATCACGGCACTATGTTTTATCATGCGCCAATGGAAGGGCTAATTGATGTTGAACGCAGTATACAAATAGGTATTCGTACCGACTTTGATCAAAGCAAACATGAGTTTGCTGTGATTGATGCAATGCAAGCCAACGATTTACATGCAAATGATATTGCAGCGCAAATACTTGAGCGAGTAGGTGACCTACCTGTTTATTTAACATTTGATATAGATTGTTTAGATCCTGCGTTTGCGCCTGGTACAGGCACTCCTGTGTGTGGTGGTTTAACGTCAGATAAAGTACTTAAAGTACTGCGCGCGCTAAAAGGCATAAATATGGTAGGTATGGATGTGGTAGAAGTATCACCTTCGTATGACCAAAGTGAGCTTACCGCAATTGCCGCAGCAACCATTGCGAGCGAATTACTGCATTTGTGGACGCATAAAAATAAGTACTAATTTTATAAATTTTGTACTACAAAAAAGGTATGCGCTGGCATACCCTTTTTTAGTTAGAGGTATCGATTATTCTGCAGTTTAATTTCCTTTAACCAAATAACGCTTAGCCCAATAAGAGGCAGGTTAGTAGTTACAGGGTTAAATGCTTCAATAAGTAATTGTGGCTGCATTACAACTACAGCGAGTAAAAGGC
>Ga0316197_10002991_pt1 | contig 12023 bp, 8 predicted proteins | sample OudBiesiAoxic_MG_FD_204939 | JGI IMG/M metagenome (GOLD analysis project Ga0316197, IMG submission 204939) | Coastal sediment microbial communities from Oude Bieten Haven, Netherlands - site A oxic | ecosystem: Environmental > Aquatic > Marine > Coastal > Sediment | place: Netherlands...
CCGAGTTCCTCTTCGATGGCGGCGCGCCGCTCCTTTGAGCTCCTGTCCTTTTCTTTGGCCAGCGCTCGTTTTTCGATCTCGAGCTGGAGGGCGCGCCGATCCAGTTGATCGATATCCGTCGGCATCGAGTCGATCTCGATGCGCAGTCTCGAACCCGCCTCGTCGACGAGATCGATGGCCTTGTCGGGCAGGAAGCGATCGGTGATGTAGCGATTCGAGAGTGCTGCTGCCGCCACTAGAGCCGTGTCCGCTATTCGGACGCCGTGGTGAACCTCGTATTTCTCTTTGAGTCCGCGCAGGATGGCGATCGTCTCTTCGACCGACGGCTCGTCCAAAATCACCGGTTGGAAGCGCCGCTCGAGGGCGGCGTCCTTCTCGATGTACTTGCGGTACTCCGTGAGGGTGGTGGCGCCAATAGCTCGGAGCTCACCGCGTGCGAGCGCCGGTTTGAGAATGTTGGCGGCGTCCATGGCACCCTCTGACGCACCTGCACCGACCAAGGTGTGGAGCTCGTCGATGAAGAGAATGACTTCGCCGTCAGAATCGACGACCTCTTTGATGACCGCCTTGAGACGATCCTCGAATTCGCCGCGGTACTTGGCGCCGGCGATCAGGGCTCCCATATCGAGAGAGACGATACGGCGGTTCTTGAGGATCTCGGGGACGTCGCCAGAGGCGATACGCTGGGCAAGTCCCTCGGCTACAGCGGTCTTGCCGACTCCGGGCTCGCCGATCAATACCGGATTGTTCTTGGTGCGTCGGGTGAGAACCTGCATAACCCGTCGAATCTCGTCGTCGCGTCCGATGACCGGATCGAGCTTGCCGACGGAAGCGAGTTCGGTCAGATCTCGGCCATAGTTGGTGAGGGCGTCGTACTTGTCCTCGGGATTGGCGTCAGTCACGCGGTGTGATCCACGGAGCTCCTGGATTGCGGTCAGCAAAGACTCTTTGGTCACTCCGTGCACCTGAAGTGCTCTTGCCGCCGCAGAGTCTGGCACCGAAACGATCGCCATCAGAAGGTGTTCGACCGAGACGTATTGGTCCTGGAATTGGGGGGCGAGCTTCTGTGCCTGGTCGAGCACCTTACGAAGGCTGCGCGAGGGTTGTGGGTCGGCACCGCCCTCGGCTGCGGGCAGGCGATCGAGAACGTCTTTGAGTTCGGATTCGAATTGCGAAGCGGGCACACCGACCTTCGCCAAGAGGCGTGGAACGATGCCGGCCTCCTGCTGCATCAATGCGAGCAGAAGGTGGGTTGGCGTGGTTTCGGGGTTGCCGCGAGCACCCGCGGAACGAAAAGCCTCTTGAAGCGCCTCCGAGGCTTTGACCGTGTATTGGTTTTTCTCGTTCATTCAAGATCTCCTCTTTGGAAAGGTCCGTGGGACCTATAGATAAGATAATATCTTAGTGCTCTCTTGTCAAGTATGAAAATATCATATCTGATAAATATTTTATCAGATTTCGAATTTACTCTGACATCACAGACCTCGCAGGCAAGTTAAGAGTAAAGAGTCAAGAGAAAAGGGGTCCGGGTGCGCTGAACCCATCACTCTTAACCCTGAACCCGTAAGCGCGGAATGGAGCGATCGCATCCTCACTTACAAGGAGTACAATAACCTCCGAGAGAAAAGGAGTCTCGAAAGCATCTATGGGTGAACAAGACGTTCGCGAACAATCAAGGGCCGAGGAGTTACGGGTCTTTCTCCGGCACCTCCTGAAGGACGTGCGGGCGTTCGAGCAAATGCTCGAAGAGGAGCGATTCGAGACCGGTGTCCGACGCATCGGCGCCGAGCAGGAACTTTTCCTGGTCGATCATCTCTGGCGTCCAGCGCCAATTGCCACCGAGGTCTTGGAAGCGTTGGACGATCCCCATTTCACCACGGAGCTTGCCCGCTTCAACCTCGAGTTCAATCTCGATCCACACGTGTTTGGCGGTTCCTGTCTCCGAGACATGGAGTGGCAGCTCGGCGAGTTACTCGCAAAGGCCCGGGCCGCAGCACAGAAATGTGGCGGCGATGTTGTCTTGACCGGAATCCTGCCGACCCTCAAGAAGACTGATCTCGAGCTCGTGAACATGACCCCCAACCCGCGATACTACGCGCTCAACGACGCGATGAACCGACTCCGCGGCGGTGCCTACGAGTTCTACCTTCAGGGACTTGATGAGCTCCAGTTGCACCACGATTCGATTCTCGTTGAGGCGGCAAATACCAGTTTTCAGGTCCACTTTCAGGTTTCGCCCGACGAGTTTGCACGGCTTTACAACGCCGCCCAGGCGGTTGCTGGACCCCTCTTGTCCTCGACAGCCAACTCGCCGATGCTTTTCGGCAAGAGACTGTGGGCCGAAACCCGCATCGGTCTTTTCCAGCAGTCCATTGACACCCGTCGCAGCACTCCACATCTGCGTGAGCAAATGCCACGCGTCAGCTTCGGCCGTCAGTGGGTCAAGTCTTCAGCATTGGAAATCTTCCAGGAGGACATCACCCGCTTCAGGGCCCTGTTGTCGACGGAAATCGAGGATGATCCCTTCGAAGAGCTGCAGAACGGCCGCGCGCCGAGCCTCAAGGCCTTACGGCTTCACAACAGTACCGTCTACCGCTGGAACCGCGTCTGTTATGGAATTTCTGATGGCGTGCCCCACATCAGGATCGAGAACCGCCTCCTCCCCTCGGGGCCGACGCCGCGTGATGAAATGGCCAACGCGGCATTCTGGTTTGGGCTGATCAGCGGAGTTCTCGAGCGCTACGGGGATATAGCAGAGCATATGCCCTTTGATGACGCGCGCAGCAACTTCCTTGCCGCCGCACGCCACGGCATCGATGCCCAGTTGACGTGGTGTGGTCGCGATCCTGCGCCGGCCGACAAGTTGATCTTGGATGAGTTTCTCCCGCTGGCCCGCGAGGGGCTCGAGACCGCCGGCCTTGATGGCGAGAACATCGATCTCTACCTCGGGGTGATCGAGGAGCGGGTTCGTTCGCGTCGAACGGGAGCTCAGTGGCTCCTGCAGTCGATGGCGGCGCTCGCCGACAAGGGCCCGCTCGCGGAACGGCTTTCGGCCGTCACTGCGGCGACTGCTCACCGCCAGCGTGAAGGAAATCCCGTCTCCACCTGGGAGCTGGCTCGATTGGAAGAGGGTGCCGGCTGGAAGCAGAGCTACGCGACGGTGGAACACTGCATGGACACCGACATTGTCACCGTCGACGAGCACGAGCCCGTCGATCTGGTGGCCAAAATGATGGTCTGGAAGAATATCCGTCACGTGATGGTCGAGGACGCGGAAAACCGTCTGGTGGGCCTCGTTTCGCAGCGCAAGCTCCTCAACCTGGTCGGAACCTACCACCCCGAAGAGCTTGACGATCCGATGCCAGTGAGCGAGATCATGCAGCGCGATCCAGTCACTGTCATTCCGGAGACACCGACAGTCGACGCGATCGAACTCATGCGGACCAACGGATGGGCATGTTTGCCGGTCGTCAAAGACGGCCATCTGGTTGGAGTGCTCACCGAAAGCCAGCTGATGTTGATTGCCGGCGAGCTGCTCGAACAAAAACTTCGGGAGTAGCTGCCGCACTCCCTCACAGCGGGGCTTGAGACCTGGGGCTTGGGGCTTGATCGTCGCCTCCTGTGATTTGAGCCCGCGGCAATTGATTTTTATCTCAAGCCTCAAGCCACAAGCCTCAGGCCTTTTCGGGCACGGAGACGGAGACGGGCACGGGCACGGGATGAGCTAGAATCGGTGCGTTCAATCCCGTGGAGGTGGCTTCGATGGCCGAGAAGAAGTTCGTTCCGTACGTTCCGGCGGAGACGACGATGCCGGAGCTGACTTTCAAGGCGGTGTTCCTCGGCGTGGTGATGGCGATCGTGCTCGGTGCCGCCAACGCCTATCTCGGGATGAAGGTCGGGATGACGGTGGCCGCCACTTTCCCGGCGGCGGTGGTCGCCATGGCCGTTCTGCGCATCTTCAGGGGCAATATCCTCGAGGAAAACTTGGCGCGGACGACGGCCTCGGTCGGTGAGGCGTTGGTGGCCGGCGCCATTTTCACGATCCCGGCCTTTGTCATTGCCGGCGCCTGGACCGAGTTCAATCTCCGCGACGCGATGCTGATCATGGGCATCGGCGGCGTGCTTGGGGTGCTCTTCGTGATCCTCCTCCGTCGACCATTGGTGGTCGAGGCCGAGCTCCCGTTTCCGGAGAGTGTGGCCGCGTCAGAAATTGTCAAGGCGGGCCAGAAGGGTCAGACCGGGGCCGGTCTTGTATTCGGGTCGATGGGAATCGCCGCGGTGTGGGAGTTTTTCAAGAACGGCGCCGGGCTGCAGTTGATCCAGGACCAGGCCCAGCACTTCGTCCATTTCGGACGATCGACCATCGATATACTCGGGCGCAAGATCGAGTACACCGGAGGCATGCTGCTGTCGACCCCGGAAGCCTCGCCCATGGTCATGGGTGTGGGTTTCATCGTCGGCCTTCGAATCTCGGCTATTGTCTTCTGCGGCGCGGTGACCGGCTGGCTGGTGCTGGTGCCTTTGGCCATCTTCCTCAATCCGGCACTCGCCACCGTCGGCGCCGAGACCGGCTATACAGACCTGGCGTGGGACGTGTGGTTCAGGCAGATCCGGCCGCTGGCCGTCGGTACAATGATCGTGTCCGCCTTCTACACCCTCTACACGCTGCGCGTCTCGCTGATGAACGGCGTCCAGAAAGTCCTCGCCATGTTCGGCAGCGGTGGTGCCTCCACCGACGTTGAACGCACCGAGCAGGACCTCAACTTGAAGTGGGTGCTCGTGGCCATCGGCGTCATGGCGATCCCGATGTTTTTCCTCTACCGGTATTTTTCGGCCTCGACCGGAGGGGCCCTGGTGCTAACCATCGTCATGTTGGTGCTCGGCGTGCTCTTTGCTGCGGTCGCCGGTTATCTGGTCGGTCTGGTCGGTGCCTCCAACAACCCCATCTCCGGTCTGACGCTGTCCGCGCTCGTCATCTCCGCCGTGCTCATGGTGGCGATGGGTATTACCGGGGTCGCTGGAGTAGCGGCGGTGCTTGGGGTTGCCGGCGTGGTGTGTTGTGCCGCGGGGGTCGCAGGCGACATGATGCAGGATTTCAAGGTCGGCCACATCCTCGGCGGAACGCCGTGGAAGATGCAGACCGGCGAGATCATCGGTGTGGTGGCGGCGGCCGCTGCCCTTCCCGTGCTTCTCATGGTCCTCGATCAGGCATACACCATCGGATCCGCCGAACTGCCCGCGCCGCAGGCGGGTCTCATGGCGCTCATGGCGCAGGGAATCGTCGGCGGTGATATGGCGTGGCCGTTGGTCATCGTCGGTATGTTCCTCGGCGTGGCTCTGATCCTCATCAGGGCGCCGGCGCCAATGCTGATCGCGGTTGGTATGTATCTCCCGTTTTCGACGACCGCGGCGGTTTTCGCGGGCGGTCTCATGCGCGCCGTCCTCGATTGGATTCTGGAGAAGAAGGAGGCCACCGACGAGCAGAAGACACATGCAGAGAACTCCGGAATCCTTGTATCTTCGGGCCTCATTGCAGGACAGTCGTTGATGGCCGTGGTGCTGGCCTTTGTCGTGCTCTATGAGCAGGCCAAACTCGGCATGCCGGAGACCGAGCATCTGCTGCCCCAGCTCGCCCACAGCTTCTGGGGCGGTCTCCTGGTCTACCCACTGCTGCTCGGATTGTTGGTGTGGTTGCCGTTGAGCAGGATGCGGAGAGCCTCAAGTGGCTAGCCGCGCCCCCAAGGTCGTCGATTTGCTCGAACTCACGCCAATGCGACGGGTCCCGTGGCTCGAGCGGGACGATGGCAGGGTGGTGATCGACAGGCCGCGGCCACCGATCGACAGCCTCAGCGGCCTCTTCCGACGTGCCGGCTGGATGATGTCTTCTCGGCGGATACGGCTCGATGAGGTCGGCAGCTTCGCCTGGCGGAGGCTGGACGGTGCAACCAAGGTACGGGCCCTGGCGGGGGTCATCCGTGACGCCTTTCCGGACAGCTGCGATCAGCTCGAGGAGCGGCTCGGAGAATATCTGCGGGCGATGCGCCGGCTCCGTCTGATCTCATTCCCGGGCTTGGACGAAACCCGTCCCTGAGGTCGTTGTGGTACTTTTCGCCTGGTCGGTGCCCAGGTATTGAAAGTCTCTCTCATTGTTGTCTGCCATCATTCTTCGCGAGTGCTCGCGCAGTGCGTCGACAGCTTTCGCCGTGAGGCAGCAGCGGCTGGCCTCGAGGCGGAGGTGGTTGCGGTCGAGCATTCGGAAGATGACGCCGAGTTTGCCAGGGTTGAGGCGATTGGCGTTGACAGGCTGCTCGAACGACCCAATCGCGGTTACGCTGCCGGACTCAACTCCGGCGCCTCCGAAGCAGGGGGTGAGGTCCTCCTCCTGGCCAATCCGGACATTCGTTTTTTTCCCGGCAGCGTCGGTGCGCTGGTCGTCGGCGTCGAGAGTGGTTTCGATGTGGTTGGTCCGCAATTCGTTTGGGATGACGAAGGACAGGTCCTACTGCCGGCGGCCGAAGATCCGGCGCCCCGTGCCGAGTTCAGTCGTGCCGTTCGCCGACATTCACCACGGCTGTGGAGGGCCGGGCTTGGCCGAACGCTCGACGAGACCTGGCGGCTGTGGACGGCTGAGGAGACTCTTGCAGTTGCGGGTTTGCGCGGCGCGCTGCTGACAGTCACCAAGGAAACTCTGGACCGGTTCGGATCGTTTGACGAGGGATACTTCCTCTACTACGAGGAAACCGAGTGGTTGTGGCGGGCGCGCCGCCACGGCGCCCGCCTCGGTCTCGCGGCGGGCGCAAGGGTCCAGCACCGGTGGGGTCACGCGACCGGTCGGAGCGACGGTGCCGCAGAACACGAGGAGCTGTCGCGGCGAAGGTTTGTGGCGCGAAACTACGGCGGCCTTTGGAGACGGGTTCTGCGAGCCAGCAGCGGCAGCAGTCGTGAACCCATGAAGGTGGTTCGCCTGGACGATGAAGACAGCATCCCTGAGGCGGTGAACGATCTCTGGTTGGCGTCACCCTTTCCACATCTCATGCCTGCCCTCGGCACGATCCGCGCGTTGGCGATGCCGTCGCCCTTCTTCGACTTCTGCCGTGCCTGGCGATGGGTGGTGGCGTCGGCTACGCGATCAGAAGGTAAATGGCGCATGACCGGCGCCTGGACGTGGGGGGGTTAATGGGCTCCGGTGCATTGAAGATCCGCCCTTTTCAAGAGGGTGATGAGGCGACGATCCTCCGCATCCTGAAAGAAGAGTCCGGTCTGGGGTGCTCGCTGGATGAGTGGGCTTGGCTCTTCCCGCCCGAAGAAGACGGCCGCGCGATCGTTGTCGGTGAGCGGGACGACGAAGTTGTGGCCGTGTGCGCTGGCACTCCGGTGGACGTTGTTGTTGACGGTCGAGGTGTGCCCGCAGTCGAGCTTCGCAAGCTGGCGGCGCGAGATCGCGATGATATGCGTAGAATCGTCGAGCACTTCGGCGAGGTTTTGAGTTCGAGCGGCCGATTTGCGCTGATGACTGCGTCTTTCGCCAGGGAGGGGGAAGCGCCGCCCGGTTTCGAGGAGGCGCCACATGCCGGGCTGGTGGAACTGGTGCGAACCAAACCTGTTTCGGGAACTCTGCGAAGAATTGTTTACCGGGCCGAACCCGGACGGGATTGGGAACCGCGGCTCGATGCTCTGTGGGATCGGGTTCAACCGGCCTACGCGGTTTCGGTTGTGCGGAATGCAAAATACGCCTTGCGTCGGTTTGCGGGCCACCCGTCGATGCGTCACCATCGGTTCCTGGTCTTTCCCAGGCATTCGCGCTATGCGGTAGCATCCGCGGTCTTTGTCGACGACGGGTCCGCTTGCTGCTGGTTGGATCTGCTGTGGGACCACGATCACCCCGGAGCGCTCGAGCTACTGGCCCACATCTCGGGTCGGCTCGTCAACCAGTGGGGGAGAGACGGCGAACAGATTTGGCTTACCGGTGACGACGCAGCAAAGACTCTGTTGATGAACCGTGGTTTTCGACCGCAGGAATCATCGCCACGTGGCGTCGCAATCCGGTCCCTGGCCTCGAAACTCGATGCCCGGGACCTCGTGATTCGTGCCTATCTGACCGCCGCCGATACCGGGGGGCTCAGCTCTTGACCGAGGTGCGCCTCTACCGGCAGGGTGACGAGATCGCCATCAACGATGCGTTCAACCGGATTTTCGGCAAGCGGAGGAGCGTCGAGGAGTGGGCGTGGAAGTATCGGGCTCATGAACCTCCGTGCCCGATTGTCGCGGCATGGGACGGCGATCGCCTGGCCGCCCACAACGGTGGCATCGCTGCCGACTACCAGGTTGATGGACGTCGGATGGTCGCGCTGCAGGGCGCCGATACGTTCTCGTTGGCGGTCGCCGAACACCAGCCGGAGTGGCGAGATTCTTGGCAGCAGGTGATGGATCATTTTGGAGAGATCGCCGCGAATCGTTTCGGCGCCTCGCTACTCTACGGTTTTACGGGCGGCAAGGCCATCAGCCACATGGTCGCGCGTGCACGGTGGGATTCGGTGTCGCCGCGCCGGATTCCGCTCCTGGTTCGACGACGTCGCCCACCAACCAGATCCATGGCATCGAGATTGTTCGGGGCGCGTCTGATCGACGGCGACGAATCCGGGCTCGACCGGCTCTGGGAAAAGGCCGGTCGCCGTTACCCGGTTTCGGTGGTCCGAAACGCCAATCACGTACGGCGCCGTCTCAGTGGTCACCCGACGGTTCGCTACCACCGCTGGTTGATCAGACCTCGGTGGTCGTGGACGCCGGCGGCTTTCGTCGCCTTCCGCACCGATGGTGGTGTTGTGCGGTGGGTCGAGCTGGTATGGGACGGTCGACCCGGTGCTCTCGAGTTGGTAGACCATCTGTCGCGGCGCTTGACCGAGCAGACAGGCGCCGAGCGCGAGGAGCTGTGGTTGGACGGCGACCCCGAAGCCGCCGAGTGGCTCGAGCTCTTTGGATTCGAGGGCGCGCCCGACCCGAGCGGCGTGGTGCGAGTTACGAAATTCCTCGATAAAGATCTGGATCCTGAGGCATTTGCGCCCGGCAGCGTCTACACCACGATGGCGGATGCCGACCTCGTGTGAACGGGTCAAGAGAAAAGAGTAGAGAGTAAAGATTGTGGAGTTCAATGCCCTGGGGGGCTGGGTAGGCTTAACCCTTTACTCCTAACTCTTTACTTCTGGGCCCTACGGCATTGGGCAACCTTCATTGCGGAGTGCCTCTTCGAATCGCGTGACCAGCGAGTGCGGTCGGAATTCGTCTGCCGCCGAGAGACCTCCACTTCGCATGCGACCGCGAGTCTCGGGATCGGCCAGGTGGCTCACAGCGTCAGCCATAGCTTCGGAGTCACCGGCCGGGAATCGAATGGACGCGTCCTCGGGCAGGTCGTGGAGGGACGGGATGTCGCTGTGCGCGACCGGCACTCCGCAGGACATGGCTTCGAGCACCGGCAGGCCAAATCCCTCCTGCTCTGTGGAGGGGAAGAGAAGGGCGTCGATGTCGGCGTAGAAGCCCGGCATTTGAACCGTTGGCAGCCGGTGATGAAAGTGGTCGGTGATGCCGAGGGCGGTCTCCTCATCCTGAAGTGGTTCCGCCGACGCCCGGTGGACCTCGATCTCCAAACCATGCTCGCGCGCGATGCGGAGGCCTTCGAGCCCCTCGCGAATTCCCTTGACTCGCGCCGAGAAGGTCCCGACGAGGCCGACTCGCAGCGGGGTCGCGTCCTTCCGGAAACCGAGCGGGAAAAAGATCCGGGGATCGATCGCCTCACCGATGTAGTGGCACCGAATATCGGGGTAGTTCTCAGCAAGTACTCCTTCGAGGTAACGGGAAACCACGAGTTTCGGGATCGGCTCGCGGTAGGCGGTGTCGATTGTGTCCTTGATGTCTGCGTACTCTGTGAACAGCCCTTCGTAACCCTGGCAGAGGTGGAAGGTGAACGAAGATCCGGACGCCAGGGCGGGTGCGACCGTCGTATGGAAGGTCGCAATGGTGATGTCTGCGCGAGGGACCGGTTCCGGCCCGTCGAGGTCGCACGTGAACCACGGCACAGCGGTCCGGTGCCAATCCGGCCGCGGACCCGGACCAACCATACGGGTGACCCATCCACTGTCCGCCAACCATTCCGCCATCTCGAGCGGGATTCGAATGCCGCCGTGGAGCTCTGAGGTAGGGACCACGAATTGCAGGCTCAGGGACATTTCATTCTCCGCTCAGGGCAAAAATACATTTGCGGCAGATGAAATCGCCTGGCGCTTCATCGACGCCATAGATCATGCGTCGCAGGCGGGCCGTTTCTTCGCCCGAAAGCACGTCGTCGATGGTCTGGCTGTTGAGGTCTCCAACTTTGTGGAACTCGTCGTAGTCCTCACAGCACAGGACGCACTGGCCCTGCGGGTTGATGTGGATGTGTTCGATTGGTCGCGAACCGGTGTTGTTACAGCCTCTCAGTTTCTCGAAGGGTTTGTCGGGTTTGAGCCCGATCGGCAGATAACCGGCCCGGTCCATGATTTCGAAGTTCCGCACATTGAAGCGACTGCCGCCGAACTGCTGGCGGAGAGCCTCGGTGTCGGCCCTGTGCTGATCGTCGTCCTGACCGAGGACGATGAGGTCCATGGTCTCCGCCACCGCCTTGTCCTTCATGTAATCGAGATGCTCGAGCACCTTCGGAAGATGGTCGCGTTGGCGCTCCCGGGCGTATCGTTCACGATCGAGGCCCGAGATGTTGATCGACATGTAGGTGATGGGTCCCATCGCAACCAAGGCGTCGACCTTGTCGGGGGTGAAGGTCGAGCCGTTGGACAGCACAGCAACCGGGAGCCGGTGCTCCATGAGGGTCCGCACCTGGTCGGCGAAACGGCGGTCGGCGGTGGGCTCGTTGTAGTTGTTGAGGGTGACCGCCTCGATCGTGTCCCGGAAGTGGGAGATCTCCTTCACCAGACGGTTGAAGAGCTCGGTCTGCATGTAATCGGGTTTCCGGGGTGCGATGGAGACAGGACAGAACGAGCAGGCCTGGGTGCACACGGTGTGGGTCTCGAGAGAAACGTAGCGGAGACGGTACCGGGTCGAGAGATCTTCGGTCTCCGGAATCAACCAGCCGTCGGCGGCGAGTCTTTTCTGCACTTCGTCGAGTTCGTCGAGCTTTACTCGACCTTCGATGAGCCGCTTCAGTTCGCAAAACGCGGGATCTCCAACAGCGATCCCGAGACCGTTGTGTGGGTTGAGAATGACGTGGTCGTGGAGGTGGAGGTAGGGGCTCGCCATCCACCGATCGCCGTTCGATGAGGCGCTCATGAATCGTCTCCAGCGACCCGCCATTGATGGCCGATCGCGACAATCCCAAAGGGGTAGTCGTCGTACTCGACCGAAAAGGCGTTCTCCAGAATCCGGGTGTCGTAGATGTGCAACCCGTCCTCGGCGAGCAAGAAGACGTAGAGCTTGAATGTGTTCTTCACCAGGGGCAACTCCGGTATTTCGAGTCTCACGGTGTGGTGCGTGTTGCCCGTCCACGGCCCTGCGTCGGAGCGGTGGGAGAGGAAGGAGGCGACCTCGACTTCGTCGGGGCGGTTGAGGCCGACACCGAGGTGGAACGCCATCTCGGGGTCGTTACAGCTCCAGCTGATCTCGAGTTCGAGGGCACCCTTGTGTCGGTAGGTGTCGCCGGTCAGCAGGCGAACGGCGTCGATCCGGGCCGGAGAGGCAGTGGCCGCCTTGACGATCTCCGGACCCTCTTCCGCCCGATTTGTCTTCGAGTCGAGGTAGGCCTCGTAACGTGGGACCACCTCCTGGGTCGGACCGAGAGCCTCGACCTTGCCTTCGTGCAGCCACAGAGCGCGTTTGCAGAAGGCCGAGATGTAGTACATGGCGTGCGAGCAGATGAGCAGCGTGCCGCCGTTTTCGACATAGCTCTTGAGGTGGACCATGCACTTCTTCTGGAAATACCCGTCGCCGACCGATAGCGCCTCGTCAATGATCAAAACGTCCGGATTCACCTGGATGGCGAT
>Ga0316197_10002993_pt1 | contig 12020 bp, 10 predicted proteins | sample OudBiesiAoxic_MG_FD_204939 | JGI IMG/M metagenome (GOLD analysis project Ga0316197, IMG submission 204939) | Coastal sediment microbial communities from Oude Bieten Haven, Netherlands - site A oxic | ecosystem: Environmental > Aquatic > Marine > Coastal > Sediment | place: Netherlands...
CCACGCGATCCGTCGCGGTCGAGGTAGTCGTTGACCCCACTGGCTTCGTCGACGATGAGCGGGACCTGGACCATCATCAGGCCGAGTTCGCGGCAAAGGTTCTCTTCGATGTACGTCTTGACCGCGAAGAGAGCCTCCATGGTCTCACGGTGACTCAAGGCTGAGGTGTAGTCGTCGGGAAGATCCGCTGCGAGATCTTCGTAGTTGCCAATGCCGGGACCGGCCAGGTCGGCGGTCTTGTCTGCCATAGCACGCGCCTCCTGCAGCCTTCGCTGCGTTCACCATGACCGTATTCGCTGAACCGCATCTGTCATAGGGCCCGGTGCCTCTACGGTGAGGGGCTTTCGGCGGTTTGGCGTTTCAGACGGGGAGTCGAGCGAGGCCGACGCCGCATTCTCGAGAGCATGAGATCATCGCCCCACCTGAGACGCAATCATCACAGCCTCGACGAGCGACCCCGTTACCGGCACGCCGACGTCCTCGAGGGCGTCGAGATGATGCGAGCCTCCGTCGTAGAGGACACACGCCGTTCCGACGACGCCTGATGCCGCCGCATCGTCGAGGGAGTCACCGACCATCACCACGGAGTGCGGTTCGAGGTCAAGCGACGCCAGGTGCTTCACGAGGTGGTGCGCCTTCTCCCCGCCAGGGTCGTCGCGGTTCCCTTGTACAAGGCTCATGCGGTCGAGGAGGCCATGCTGCGCCACGACGTCCAGCAGTTCGTCTTCCCACCACATCGAGAGGATCGATTGGCTCCATCCGCGATCGGACACCAACTCGATCGCCTCCAGGGCGTCGTGCGAAAGGGGGACCCGGTCGAGGGTCGCCCGATAGTGCTCGTGAAATACCCGGTCGAGGGTGTCCCACTCCTCGGTCGTGACCTGTCGTTCGAGGAGCCGTTCGTAGAATCGCTCGACCGGTCGGGCGAAATACGCTCGGTAGTCTTCTTCGGTGATCGGAGGCTCTTCGATCGCCCCGAGTGCCGCGTTCACCGACTCGACGACCACCGGGAGGTCTTCGACGAGTGTGCCGTTCCAGTCCCAAACCACGTGGATCATGTCGCCAGAGATTAGGTTGACTCCCGATGCGACCCTATGACGTCGGCGATCCCGCGATCGACAAGGCCCTCGACGATCTCGTCGCGAGCGCTGCCGAAACTTCGAGCGCCCACGGAGGGGACCTGGTCCGGGAACTCGTTGTCACCTCGATGAAGATGCTGCGCGACGGCACCGAACGCGGCGATCTCAAGTTGATGAACAGCATGCTCAAGGAGATGCGCTACTCGTTCCTGGTCTTCCAGCACTACCGAGAGGTACGGAAGGTGACGATGTTCGGTTCGGCTCGTGTCGAACTGCATGAGCCCAACTATGAACTCGCCGCGGCGTTCGCTGCCCGCATGGTCGACCAGCACCGGTGGATGGTGGTGACGGGTGCCGGCCCGGGAATCATGGAAGCGGGAAACCGCGGAGCTGGGAGCGATTTCTCGTTCGGCGTGAGTGTCCGCCTTCCGTTCGAGGATGGCGCCAATCCGTTCGTGCATGAGAGCCGCCTCATCAACTACAAGTACTTCTTCACACGCAAGCTCACGTTCGTGAAGGAGTCGGACGCGTTCGTTCTCTTCCCCGGGGGCTTCGGGACGCTCGACGAGTCGTTCGAGTTGCTGACGCTGATGCAGACTGGCAAGTCTGATCTCCATCCCGTCGTCATGCTCGAGGCTCCCGGCACCGGCTACTGGGCACCATGGCTCAGTTTCGTCAATACTCTCGTCGACCAGGGCATGATCGCCGCCGACGACCTCAGTCTGTTCACGGTGACGAGCGATCTCGACGAGGCGATCGACGAGATCCGGTCGTTCTACGCCGTGTACCACTCGCAACGGTACGTCGACGGCGACTTGATTCTCCGACTCACGACCGAGCCGACGGACGGCCAGGTTGAGGAACTCAACGCGGAGTTCGCAGACATCGTCCGCATCGGCCAGATCACCAAGATCGGTCCGACGCCCGCTGAGATCGCATCTGACGACTTCGTGGACCTTCCGCGCCTGCGATTCCGCTTCGACCGGCGGCAGTTCGGCCGCCTACGCTGTCTCGTCGACCGACTCAACGGCACAGAGCGGGTCCGAGCGAACGAACCGAAGTAACCGCAGCGACTCTAGAATCCACCCTATGCGGGAGATTCTGTCCGACCTCGTCGCCGAAGAACAGCACCTGGACCAATTCCTCCAGGGCCTTTCAACGCGCGATTGGAAGAAGAAGACGCCGGCCACCGGCTGGACGATCCAGGATCAGGTGAGCCACCTGGCCCACCTTGAAGGTTTCGCCGCCGAAGTCATCGAGCAGGGCCAGTCGAGGATCGATGAAGAGAAGATCAACGACTTCGACATGTGGACCGCACAGGGTCCCGAAGAGGGTCGTCCGCAGCGCCACCAGGAAGTCATCGAGTGGTGGCGGCACGGCAGGGCCGATGTCGTCGATGCGCTCTCTCGAATGGTTGCATCCGACCGCATCCCGTGGATCTGGGGTGACATGAGCGCTCGAAGCTTCGCGACGATGCGCCTGATGGAGACCTGGGCGCACGGCCTCGACATCAAGGCAGCCGTTCTTGGCAGGGTGATTCCTATCCCGGAAGACGACCTTGAAGAGGAAGAGGAAGACCCGATCGCCGATACACCCCGCCTGAGGCACATCGCATGGCTCGGTCACAAGAGCCTGCCGTTCGCATTCGAGCAGGCCGGCGAGACGTTCCCCGGCAAGGGGATCCGCGTCGAGTTGATGGGTCCGAAATACGCTGCCTGGCGGTTCGGACCCGAGGACACTGACGAAGTCATCCGCGGAATGGCAGCAGATTGGTGCCGCGTCGTGACACTCCGGCAGCAGGCGTCCGAGACCGGGCTGAAGGCGGTTGGTCCGTCGGCAGAGCTGGCGCTCGAAATCGCCCGGGTCTACTAGGCCGTGTCGCTCCCCCGCCTGATCGGCATGGTCCATCTCGAACCGCTTCCAGGTGCACCCGGGTTTTCTGGGTCCATGAGCGCCGTGCTCGAACGGGCACGCACCGACGCCGAGGCGCTCGTGGTTGCCGGCTTCGACGGCATCATGGTTGAGAACTTCGGCGACGCCCCGTTCTACGCAGACGATGTCCCAAAGGTCACGATCGCAGCGATGGCGCGTGCGGTAGCGGAGGTCGCCGGCGCCGGTCTGCCGACCGGGGTCAACGTGCTGCGCAACGACGGACTCGGCGCCCTCGCAGTCGCGGGAGCAACCGAGGCGGCCTTCATTCGGATCAACGTGCTCTCCGGAATGATGTATACCGATCAGGGGCCGATCATCGGCCGCGCTGCAGACATTGCGCGATCCCGCCGCGAGCTCTGTCCTGACACGGCGATCATCGCCGACGTCTTCGTCAAGCACGCGACCCCGCCCGCCGGGCTCGAACTCGTTGACGCCACCAACGACCTCGTTGAGCGGGCCGGAGCCGACGCCGTGGTCGTCTCGGGAGCAGGGACCGGGTCTGCGACCAGCCTCCATGATCTCCAGGTCGTCGCCGACCATTCCCATCTCCCCGTCTACGTCGGGTCGGGTGCGACCGCAACGACGATCGCTGAGATCCTGTCGATCGGAGACGGCGCCATTGTCGGTTCCGATACCAAGATCGACGGTATTGCCACGAACCCGGTCGATCCGCAGCGGGCCGTCGCCGTCGTGCGCGCCGCTTCCCGCTGATCCTCGCCCAGGCAAGCCTCCCCGAACGCACCGACGAACGATCCGCGTCTCCCGAACGACATTCCGCGTCCACGACACGCGATCTCTCCGACACCGGTTCTTACCCACCACGGCGTGTGTAAGACGATTTTGTAGTTCTGAGCCACCTCAAGTTGATCTTGAAGGTTGAGCCGCCAGACCTACTGGTTGAGCGATTCAGTGGAGTCTGTAGTAGCGCCTGAGGGTTCACGTCGACCGGGCAGAGTGTGCATTCGTTAGCCTGTCGGCATGTTCTCGCCCGAACGCTTCTCCGAACCGACCCGCCGCTGGTTCACAGAGTCGTTCCCGGACGCAACCGACGCGCAACTCCGCGGATGGGAAGCGATCGAGGCCGGATCTCACACGCTGATCCATGCCCCAACGGGCTCCGGCAAGACGCTCGCGGCGTTCTTGTGGGCGATCGACGAACTCGCGAACGAGGCGACACCCGCGCCTCCAGCACGCTGTCGCGTTCTCTACATCTCTCCCATGAAGGCACTCGCCTACGACATCGAGAAGAACCTCCGTTTGCCGCTTGCCGGAATCCAGACCGAGGCGAAACACCTGGGGACGCTCCTCTCCCCTATCGCAACGGCGATGCGCACGGGAGATACGCCACAATCGGAACGCCGGGCGATGCTGCGCACGCCGCCCGACATCCTCATCACCACACCCGAGAGCCTCTACCTGATGCTCACCTCCCAGATGCGGTCTGCGCTCGCCAGCGTGCACACGGTGATCGTCGACGAGGTCCATTCGCTCGCGGGAACCAAGCGTGGCTCGCACCTCTCGCTTTCGCTTGAACGACTCGAAGCGATCACAGCGCACTCTCCCCAGCGGATCGGTCTCTCCGCCACCCAGCGTCCGCTCGATGCGATCGGCGAGTTCCTCTCAGGCGGGACAGTGAGCGATGGAGAGTGGTCACCCCGTCCGGTAGCCATCGTTGACGCCCCAGGTGAGAAGCGACTTGATCTCGAGATCGTGGTGCCCGTCCCCGATCTGACGAGGCCGGACGTTTCGGGCTCCGGTGCCGGCGAGGAACGACCTGCACGATCCATCTGGCCTGCCGTGTATCCGCAACTGCACCAACTCCTGACACAGAACCAATCGACCATCTTCTTCGTCAACTCGCGGGGCCTGGCAGAACGCCTGGCCGGGGAACTGAATCGACTGGCCGGCGAGGAGGTCGTGCGCAGCCATCATGGGTCGGTCTCCCGGGAGCAACGGACCGAGATCGAGCAGCGCCTGAAGGACGGCGATCTGCGGGGTGTGGTCGCAACCTCAACCCTCGAGCTCGGCATCGATATGGCAGCCGTCGACCTGGTGGTGCTCGTCGAGGCCCCGCCGTCGGTGGCGAGTGGCCTTCAGAGGGTTGGCCGGGCCGGCCATCAGGTGGGTGCCACGAGTGTGGCGAAGGTCTTCCCGAAACACCGGGGAGACCTCCTCGAAGCAGCCGTCGTGGTTGAACGTATGTACGAGGGTGCGATCGAATCGACGCGCATCCCCCAGAGCCCGCTCGATGTCCTCGCCCAGCAGGTCGTCGCCATCGCCGCGGATGAGACCGTCGGAGTCGATGCCCTCTTCGATCTGATTCGGAGCGCCGCGCCGTATCGCGATCTAGGCCGCCCGGTCTTCGAGGCGGTTCTCAACATGCTCGCCGGCCGCTACCCCTCCGACGAGTTTGCGGAGTTGCGGCCGCGGATCGTGTGGGACCGGGTTGAGGGGACCATTTCCGGGCGAAGCAACGCTCGAATCCTGGCGGTTACCAACCCCGGCACCATCCCCGACCGCGGGCTCTATCGCGTCACGCTCCCCGACGGGACCCGGGTGGGCGAACTTGATGAAGAGATGGTCTTCGAGAGCCGGACGGGCGATCGGTTCGTCCTCGGTTCTTCGACGTGGCGCGTCGACCAGATAACCCAGGATCGGGTTGTGGTCACGCCGGCGCCTGGGAGCGGGGCGGGCAAGATGCCGTTCTGGCACGGTGACATGGCGGGCCGGCCCCTCGAACTGGGTCGCGCCATCGGCGCGTTCACGCGCCGCATCAGTGGCTTCGACCGGGAGGAAGCCACGTGCGTGCTCCAATCCGAGTACCACCTCGATCCGTTGGCAGCACTGAACCTCGCGGCCTTCATCGGTGACGAACGTGATGCGACCGGCACGGTGCCGTCGGACCGGACGATCGTCGTGGAGCGCTTCAGAGACGAGATCGGGGACTGGCGAGTCGCCGTCCTCAGTCCGTTCGGCGCCCGGGTCCATGCGCCATGGGCCCTTGCCGCCCGTCAGCGGTACCGCGAGGCACGCCACACCGACCTCGACGTGATCTGGGCCGATGACGGCATCCTGTTCCGGTTCCCGGATGCAGACGAGGCTCCCTCGACCAGTCACGTCATGCTCGACGCCGAGGATCTCGACGCGATCTTGCTCTCGGAGGTCGCCGATTCAGCGCTGTTCGCTGCGACGTTTCGCGAGGCCGCCGCACGTGCGCTGCTGCTCCCGAGACGCCGCCCCGGTTCGCGGACGCCGCTCTGGCTCCAACGTCGCAAGGCCGCCAACCTCCTCGAAGTTGCCCAGGGATACGGTTCGTTCCCGATCGTGCTCGAGACGTATCGGGAGATCCTGCAAGACCACTTCGACGTCCCGGCACTCAAGGAAGTCCTCACGGACATCGCTCAACGCCGGACGGACGTCGTCGAACTCGACCTGCCGGCGGCGAGCCCCTTCGCTTCCTCGCTCACGTTCGACTTCATCGCTTCGTTCATGTACGACTACGACGCGCCAGTTGCCGAACGGCGCGCTGCCGCACTCTCACTCGATCGATCGCTGCTTGCCGACCTTCTCGGCGAACCGGAGTTCCGGGATCTCCTCGACAGTGAGGCCATTCGCGAGGTTGAGAAGGACATCCAGCGCCTCTCCGATGATCGCGCCGCCCGATCCGCCGGTGCCGTTCACGACCTGCTGCTCCACCTCGGTCCCCTCGACGCCGACAGTCTCCGCGAACGCGTCCTCAACCCCGAACTCCTCGACGAGCACCTTGAAGCACTGACGGCCACCGCACAGATCGTTGAGGTTGGAGATGCCGAAAATCGCCGATACGCCGCAGTCGAGGATCTGTCTCGCCTCCGCGATGCCCTCGGAATCGAACCTCCGCCGGAGATGCCTCCGAGCCTGCTCGAACCGGTCGACGATCCCACCGGCGACGTCGTAGGACGGTACGCCCGAACACACGGTCCATTCACCGTCGACGACGCCGCAAACGCACTCGGGCTTCCTCCGGCAGTCATCCTTGAGATTCTCACCCGCCTGGAGGCAGGAGGCCGTGTTGCGCCCGGCGGCTACCTCCCCGATGGAACGGAGGAAGAGTGGATCGACACGAACGTACTGCGACGCGTCCGACGAGCAAGCCTCGCCAAGCTCCGATCTGAGGTGGAGGCGGTCGACGCCGGCGACCTCGCCCGGTTCCTGCCTCGGTGGCAGGAGGTAGCCACAAGCGCACCCAGGGCGGTCGAGCCGATGACGGTGGTGCAACGCCTCGCCGGCGCCCGCCTGGTCGCCTCGACGCTCGAGAACGACGTCTTTGCTGACCGCGGCGTGACCCACGGTCTGGACAATCTGTTTGCCTCCGGCGAGGCCGTTTGGATTGGGAGAGGGAGGATTGGCGACCGTGACGGGGCGCTTGCCCTCTATCCGCGTTCCTCGGTCCCGGTCCTCCACTGGAACACAACCGCGAACCGTCCGGAAGGCCCGCTCCACGACGCAATCCGGGACCGTCTGGCGGTTGGCGCTTCATTCTTCTCCGATCTCTATGCCGCCGCCGGCGGCGGCGATCCCGCCGGCACGCTGACCGCACTGTGGGATCTGGTCTGGGCCGGAGAGGTGACGAACGACACGCTGGCACCCGTGAGGGCATTCGCCCTCGGTGCCGTCCCCAGCCGCCGGAGAGGCAGACCGGTGTTGTCGTCCGCCACCCCGCCGTCGGGCGTCGGCCGCTGGTCTGCTGTGGCAGATCTGCTCACAACGCCAGCTTCCGCCGAAGCGTCCGCTGCAGCCATCGCAGAGACGCTGCTCGAACGCAACGGCATCGTTGGCCGAGACACCGTCCTGGCCGAAGGGATCCCCGGGGGATACGCCGGCCTCTACCCCGTGCTGGCAGCACTCGAGGAGATCGGAACCGCTCGACGGGGATACTTCGTGGAAGGGCTGGGCGGCTCCCAATTCGGACTGCCGGGCGCTGTCGATCGCCTCCGTTCACGAGAACCCGGAGGGCTGCTCGTCCTCGCCGCTTCCGACCCCGCGAACGCCTACGGAGCCGGAATCGCATGGCCCGAACACCCCACGGCCAAGGTGGCCAGGCGAGGCGGCGCCTACGTGATCATCGACGATGGTGCACTCGTGGCATTCGTCGACCGCGGGGGCCGTTCGGTCTTCGCCTACACGGATGACTCATCGCTCGTTGCTCGCAGCCTGGCCATGGTCTCCCCACGCTTCAAACATTGGACCGTGGAACGCATCAATGGCGCCCCTGCCCCCGACTCTCCCCACCGCCACGCCATGGTCGCCGCAGGATTCTCCGTCGGCTACCGCGGCCTGACGTTCAGGGGCAGCTAGCTGCGAGCTACGAGTTGCGAGCTACGAGCTACGAGCTACGATCGGAATGCTCCTCTGGCCTGGTCCAGAATCCACGACCCCGGTGCACAATCCGCGTGCGGCAAGTGAGGGACTCGGGCTCGCAGCTCGTGACTCGTAGCCCCCTGTTGGCGACTGGCGACCGGCGACCGGCGACTCAGTCCTCGTCCTCCCCCAAGTGCCGTAACTGGCCGTACGGGTAGATGCCGTCGACGTGGCCGTCACCGAAGGTGAAGCGGAGCGCGTAGCCGCCGACGAGGTGAGCGTCCTTGATCGTGGATCGATCACCGAGTTGGATCGCCGAGGTAGCGGCCACGCGGTGCTCGCGGCAATCGGCGCACGGACACGCAGCCCGCAGGCGACCACCAGACAGCACGGTTGATGCTCCATCGCTCCACGCGATGGTGAGCAGGTCGGGGTCGACGGTGATTCGTTCGGGTGCGTACTCCATTTCCGCAACGGTACCAGTGCCTCTATCGTCACCGACATGGCAGTTCCCGAACTCCACATCCGGCCGCGCAACCCTGACTTCCTCGACCTCCCATGGGACCTTCCGATCCTTGAGTGGGACGATCCGCACGTCGTGGAGATGCCGACCGGTATTCACCGGCACCCGGTGATCTTCGTGGCATACCCCGAGGGCGTCTACGCAATCAAGGAGCTTCCCGTTCGGCTGGCCAAGCACGAGTTCAAGACGCTCAGGAAGCTCGCGAAACGAACCACGAGATCGGCGATCCCCGCTGGCTTGGTCATCCGTCCTTGGGCCAATCCTCATGACGAGTACTCGGGGGCAATCATCACGCGGTTCGTGGACTACGCCTTCCCCTACCGCGAGTTGGTCTCCGGTGGTGGCTTCGGGAGCCGAAGAACTCAGCTACTCGACGCGTTTGCCGGCCTCCTGGTCGAACTGCATCTTTCCGGCTGCTTCTGGGGCGATTGTTCGCTCTCGAATGTGCTCTATCGGTATGACGCGGCGACGATCGAAGCGGTCATGGTCGACGCGGAGACCTCGCGCCTCTACGACGAGTTGAGTATCGGCCAGCGGGAAGAGGACCTCGAGATCATGACGGTCAACCTGGCCGGCGACATGTCCGACATTGCTGTATCGCAGGGGTTCGACCTCGACGCCGCCGACCTCGAGATCGGACTCGACATCTCCGACCGCTACGCGGCGCTCTGGAACGAACTCACCACAGATCTCCTGATCGGCGAGGATGAACGCTTTCGGATCCGCGAACGGGTCCTTCGGCTGAACTCGCTCGGCTTCTCGGTCGCCGACGTTGACGTGATCCCGGAGGGCGAATCTCATCGTATCCGCATCTCGGTGAGCGTCGGCAGCCGAACGTTCCACTCGCAGCGCCTCCGCGAACTCACCGGCATCGACGCGGCAGACAATCAGGCCCGCCAGATCCTCAGCGACATGCGCTACCACCGAGCCAAGCATGGACAGCCGTATGACCCGGATTCACCGACCGCGAGAACCGTGTCGGCGATGAACTGGCGCATCAACCGTTTCGAGCCGTTCACCGCGCGTATTGCAGAGCTGAGGCCGGATTCGGATCCGATCCAGGGGTTCTGCGACTACTTGAACTTCCGGTTCGCGATCGCAGCCGATCGTGGATGGGACATGGACAGCAGGCTCGCGTTCCAAGAATGGATCGACGCGGGCCTGCCGGGCTTCGACCCGGCGGTCACATCCCCGGAACTGGGCTCGCTCCAGTAGTCCCGCCGTCGACCGGGAGCACCACACCGGTGATCCACGATGCCTGGTCCGACGCCAGAAACGCGACTGCGGCAGCTACGTCTTCTGGCTCGCCGATCCGCTTCAAGGGATGCAGCGAAGCGGTGTGCTCCTCGATGCCGTCCCATAGGAGCGCCGACAGGCGAGTGCGCACCACCGATGGGGCGACCGCATTCACGCGCACCCCGGGAGCCATCTCGAACGCCAGCTGCCGCGTGAGGTGAATTAGCGCCGCCTTCGAAACGTTGTACGCCCCAAGCGCCGAGCCGGGCTGCAGGCCGCCGACGGAAGCGACGTTGACAATCGACCCTCCACGTTCGCGCATCGACTGGTGCCACACCTCCCGGCTCCATACCAACGGCGCCCGCTGATTCACCGCCCAGGTCTTGTCGACAGCACCGAGGCCGACGTCGACAAGAGGTCCCGCTGACGGATTCGTCCCGGCGTTGTTGACGAGGATGTCGCACGACCCGAACCGCTCCACGACCGCCGCAACGGCCGCTGCCGCCGCCTGCTCGTCGTCGGCCTTCGCCTCGATAGTGAGCAGTTCATCGAAGTAGCCCAGACGCTGCGCAACGGCCTCGAGGTTGTCGGCCCGCCGGGATGTGACAGCGACACCGCGGGCCCCTGACTCGAGGAACTCTTCGGCGATCGCCTCGCCGATCCCCCGGCTACCGCCGGTCACCAGCGCTACCTTTCGGTCAAATCGGATCTGCATGTCTGCTCCGTTCAGTGTCCGCCTCGCCGCACGCCACCGTACTTCATCCGCGTGTCCTCCATCCTGGCAACCTCGGCCTCCCGACCGCCTTCCGCGAAGCCTGCATCAACGACCTCGCCGAGGAACAGGTCGTGGGTACCGACATCGATCACCTGGGTGACGGTGCATTCGAGCCAGGCGACGGCCTCCTCGAAGATCGGGACTCCCGTCTTGCCTTCGCGAACCGATCGCCCGTTGAGGGTCAATCCGTCGCGATCGGCTGGCTTCGAGAACGTGCGGAAGATCCGGGTGTCGTCGCGGTTCCATAGGTTCACGGAGAACGAGCCGCCATCCCGGATGAGCCGGTTGGTCACCGCCTTGCGATCGATTGAGATCGCAATCAGAACCGGTTCCATTGACACCTGGGTCAACCACGACTGCGTCATGCCATTCCACTCGTCTCCGTGACGAGACCCGATCAGGCAGAGCGCGTTCGGTATCGACCAGGTCACTGCATTGAGTGTCGACGCATCCATCGTTCCTCCAAGGTCGTCGTGCGGATGTCCACCCTAGGATGGCTCCATGCACGTGCTCATTGCGACATCGGGCGTTCTCAGCCCGGAGCCGGTCGTCGAGTTCACCCGCCACCTCTTGGGGCAGAACGGCCGCGTCACACTCATCACCGTCATCGAGGTACCCCGCGCCTTTCTGGAAGATCTCCACGCTTCCAATGGCCGCCCGCTCGCGTCAGACGAGGGACGGGAAGAAGCAGTGGCCCGGTACCTCGAGGAACGCGGGCGCAAGACCGTGGAGCCGGTCAGGATCGCTCTCGAATCTGCCCGCATCGCCTCCGAAGTACGCTTCGTCGAGGGAGACGACGCCGCAACCGGGATCTCCCAGGCAGCCGATGCCCTCGAAGCGGACGTCGTCATTCTCGGAGCCACCAGGCCGATCTTCAATCGCGACGCATGGGAGAGCATCTCCGCCCGGGTGATGCTCGAATCCGGGCGTACGGTGTTGGTCGTGCCATCGCCTCAACGGGCCGATACCGCCGACGCTCGCAGCCCTGCCGATCCGCCCAGCCCTACCGACTGATCTGATCGCCTATCAGGGCACGGGGACGGTGGCGGTCGTCCCGCAGTATCCGACCACGGAGTCGCGAGCGGCAACCTCAACTGTTGTGATCCCTGCCGGTATGTCGACGTCGGTGAGGGAC
>Ga0316197_10002994_pt1 | contig 12017 bp, 8 predicted proteins | sample OudBiesiAoxic_MG_FD_204939 | JGI IMG/M metagenome (GOLD analysis project Ga0316197, IMG submission 204939) | Coastal sediment microbial communities from Oude Bieten Haven, Netherlands - site A oxic | ecosystem: Environmental > Aquatic > Marine > Coastal > Sediment | place: Netherlands...
TCCAATGATTAATCTTTTTACCGGAATAAAAATCTCAATCCCAACCTATTTCAAGTGGGATAAGTATCCAGTAATTAGTGCAAGCATTAAATGCGCAAAAGCGCGCAATGGACTACGCAATTATGCGTATATCTAAAATAATTAAGAGATGTTCTATGATTTTTTCTTTAAAATTACACGTTATAACTTTTCCATTTTTAGATAAAAGAATATGTGACAGAAGCGATTAGCCTACTTTTAGCTAATCGCTTTAATAAATTGATATAGCTTCACATGAAAGCTTTCTCATTATGATTGTTATTTTTTCTAAACAGATAAATAACTCGCAATTTGTTTTTCGTCTACAGCCTCAATAGGCTGATCTAAAATAATCTTTCCTTTTTCCAAAACAATGACTCGATCAGCAACCGCGAGTGCAAAGCTTAATACCTGTTCAGAAACAATAATAGATAAATTTAATTGATCTCTAATAATACGTAATGTACTAGCTAACTCTTTGATTATTGAAGGTTGAATACCTTCGGTTGGTTCATCAAGAATTAATAACTCAGGATTACTTGCTAACGCTCGAGCTATTGCTAACTGCTGTTGTTGCCCTCCAGATAAATTACCTCCTCTTCGATTACGCATTTCAAACAAAACAGGAAAGAGGCTATAAATATCATCAGAAACATGATGCTGCTTTGTGCTACTAAGCCCTGTTTCAATATTTTCTTTTACTGTCATGGTTGAAAAAATCATTCGTCCTTGCGGAACAAAACCTATACCAGCTGCAACACGCTGATAACTTTTTAGGTTAGAGAGCTCTTGAGCATTAAAATTTATCTCTCCCTTTTTATTATTGATAACACCCACAATAGATTTTAATAAGGTAGTTTTACCCATACCATTTCGACCTACGATAGCAACAATCTCTTTAGGCTTAATATGAAGATTTAAATCATTGATCACTTCACTTTCACCGTAAGATACGGAGTAATTATTTAAAGTTAACATTGCTTTCTCCTTAATGGCCTAAATAGACTTCAATTACTTTGGGATCGCTTTTAACTTTCTTAATAGACCCCTCTGACAGTATTTTCCCTTGATGCATAACAGTTACTCGGTCTGCAATTTTCTCTACAAACTGCATGTCATGCTCAATTACTAATACAGAACGATTTTTGGTTATTTTTTGTAAGAGCTCCGCCGTTTTTTGACGCTCCGATACAGACATACCAGCAACAGGTTCATCAAGCATCAGGAGATCTGGATCTTGAATCAACAACATACCGATCTCTAACCATTGTTTTTGTCCATGACTCAGTACATCAGCAGGTGTATGCAATAGTTCTCTTAAGAAGATCATATCAGCGACTTCTTCAATGCGGCTTGTGACTTGTTTATCACATTTAAAAGTTAGTGCACCCCAAACCGTTCTACCTCGAGGAAAGGATAACTCTAAGTTTTCAAACACAGATAAATCTTCATAAATAGAAGGATTTTGAAATTTACGGCCTACTCCACGATGTACAATTTGATGCTCTTTTAATTTAGTCAGTTCTTCTCCTTTAAAATCAATTGAGCCAGATGTTGATTTAGTTTTACCGCAAATCAAATCCAAAACTGTAGTTTTTCCTGCACCATTAGGGCCAATGATCACATGAATATTATTCTCTAAAACATACAGAGATAAATTATCAACCGCTTTAAAACCATCAAATGAAACGGTGAGGTCTTCAATACTTAATACATACTTTTCTTGTTGCATATTTACACCCCTTTCTCTGTTTCAAACTGTTCTAATGTTTTGTCATCTTCTTTAACATGTTTATTATCAATATAACGTTTGATTGCTGGTTGAATATATTGCTGAATAATCCCGGCTAGTCCTTCTGGGAATTTCATTACGATCCCGATGAATAAAGATCCCATCGCAAATAACCATAACGTAGGAAATGATTCTGATAAGTTAGTTTTAGCTAGGTTAACTAAAAGACAACCATATACCGCACCAAGAATCGATAAACGTCCACCAACAGCACAGAAGATAATCATTTCAATAGAAGGCACAACACCAATCAATGATGGCGACATGAAGCCAACTTGTAATGTAAACATCGCTCCGCCAATTGCTGAGAAGGTAGCGGCCAGACAGAAAATGAATATTTTAAAGTTACTTACATCGTATCCAGAGAATCGAACACGATCTTCACGTTCACGCATTGCAACTAATAAGCGACCAAATTTACTTTTTAAGATAAAGGCAGAGATAAACAAACAAACAAATAATAAGCCTGCATTTAAGTAATAAAATACATACTTAGCTGAGTCCGTTCTAATGTCCCAACCTAATAGAGTACGTAAGTCGGTAATGCCATTTACACCGCCTGTATAACCTTGTTGACCAATAATTAAAATAGTTAAGATAGACGCAATTGCTTGCGTAATAATGGCAAAGTAAACACCACCTACTCGACGTTTAAACATCGCTACACCAATGATGTAGGCAAAAATAGCCGGTACAATCAAAATAGCTAAAATCGTAAAACCTAAATTTTGGAAGGGTTCCCAAAACCAAGGTAGTGATGTGATTTGGTTCCAATCCATAAAATCAGGGATACCTGGCGTTGACTGGATCGCGGTATTTTCAACTGATGATGCTTCTAATTTAAGAAACATCGCCATGCCATAACCACCAATACCAAAGAAGATCCCCTGTCCTAGGCTCAAAATACCGCCGTACCCCCATGCTAATACCAACCCTAACGCAACAAAGGCAAAAGATAGATATTTACCAATTAGATTAAGACGGAAAATGTCCATAGATAAAGGCAATATGATTAAAATAATCACGGCTAAAAGAACGTATTGCAACTGTTTTTGTTTTGAAAATAATCGATAAAAATTAAACATATTCTCTCCTTATCTACGTACTTTTAGGGCAAATAGACCTTGTGGACGCACCATCAGAATTAAGACAACGGCCAATAGAGTCAATACTTTTGCAGTAGAGCCTGTTAAGAAAAACTCCATAACAGATTGCACCTGTGAGATTGAGAACGCCGCAGCAATAGTACCGAGTAAACTAGACACTCCACCGAATACGACCACTAAGAAAGTATCGACAATATATTGTTGTCCTGATGTAGGTCCTGTAGAGCCAATCATTGTAAAAGCAGCTCCTGCGATACCTGCGATGCCACAACCTAATGCATAAGTAAGGCGATCCACTTTTTCAGTATTAATACCAACAGCTCCCGCCATTTCACGGTTTTGTACTACTGCTCGAGTTTGTTTTCCGAAGCGGGTTTTTTGTGTGAGCACATAGACACCAAACGTAATGACAATAGTTAATCCCATCACAAAGAACCCATTAATCGGTAAATCAATCATGTCATTTAACGGATATGAGCCCATTAGCCAATCTGGTAATGTCACCCCTACTTCACGCGCCCCAAAAATAGAACGGAAAGCTTGCTGCATAATTAAACTTAAACCCCAAGTTGCTAATAGCGTATCCAATGGACGGTTATAAAGGTGACGTATCATTATCCACTCTATAAAAGCCCCGAGCATCCCACAGACCACAAAGGCAAGTGCAATCGCTATAAAAAAGTAACCTGAAAAAAGTGTTGGAAAATAACTAGAAAACAGCTCTGAGGTTAAATAAGTCACATAAGCACCAAGGATCATAAATTCTCCATGTGCCATGTTAATAATCCCCATTTGGCCAAAAATAATAGCAAGGCCCAGCGCCATTAATAAAAAGACCGAAAAAAGAATCAAACCAGAGAACCCTTGCATAACAAAAATAGAGGTGAGCTCGTTAGCGGTATAGTCTGAAAACATAATAATATCCTTATGAAAGACTTAATGAATTATTAAGGCCCCAATGAATGGGGCCTATCATTTTTACTGGTAACCTTTAGGGAATGGATTTGGCTCTATTAATTCTTCTGTCTCATAAATCAATTGGTATTGACCGTCATCACCAGCTCGAGCGATACGAGTTTTAGACCATAAGTGATGATTTTCATGAATACGTACATAACCTTCAGGCGCTGTATCTAACTCAAGACCAGGTGATGCTGCACGGACTTTATCAACATCAAATGAACCTGCTTTTTCTACAGCCGCTTTCCATAACCAAGGTCCAAGATAAGCTGCTTGAGTTACATCACCAATAACACTGTCTTCACCCCATTTTTTCTTAAAGGCACTAACGAATGCTTTGTTGTTTTCATTCGGTAAGCTTTGAAAATATTTCATCGCAGCATAAGCACCTTCCATATTTTCTCCACCGATGCCTAAAATTTCATCTTCAGTTACAGAGATAGTGAGTACTAGAGGTTTTTCTTTGGTCATATCGATACCAGCAGCTTTAAGCTGCTTGTAGAACGATACATTTGAACCACCTACAACAATCGCGTATATAACATCAGGTTTTTTAAGCTTTATTTTGTTAATCACCGAGTTAAATTGTGTGTGCCCTAACGGGTAATACTCTTCACCAACGACTTTACCACCTAGTTTTTCGATATGTTTACGCGCTATTTTGTTAGAGGTTCTAGGCCAAATATAATCTGAGCCTAATAGAAAGAATTTTTTTGCTCCTTTATCTTTAGAAACCCAGTCAATACCAGAAATAATCTGTTGAGTCGCTTCTTGACCGGTATAGAAAACATTTGCTGACTGTTCTAAACCTTCGTAAAAGGTAGGGTAATACAACAAACCGTTATATTGTTCGAAAATAGGCAACATCGCTTTACGTGATGCAGAAGTCCAACCACCAAATACAGTCGCAACCTTATCTTCAATCAATAATTTTTTTGATTTCTCAGCAAAGGTTGGCCAATCACTTGCGCCATCTTCTTGAATATATTCAATTTGACGCCCTAGGACACCACCCTGTGCATTGATTTGTTCGATAGCTAATTTTTCAGCTTCTACCGAGCCTGTTTCACTAATTGACATAGTCCCTGTTAATGAGTGTAGAATACCGACTTTAACGGTATCGTCAGTCACGGCTAAATTTGTTTTATTCACATCTGTAGTGGGCAAATTATCTGCCAATGCTAAGTGTGATGACATCAACATGCTTGGAGCAATGACAAGCGCACTTAAAATTTGCTTATGCAATAGTCTACGTTTAAAGTTGTAATTAAAAATTTTCATACATTCTCCTTAATGAAGTTAACTTTCCTGAGTCAACACTCTACAAAAAAAACCAGAAAGTAAGAATGCGCTAGTTGATCCCCCTGCCTATGTCATATTACTTACGTCATTTGACGTATGCCGCTTTACCTTAAGTCGGATTATTATGTTGTCATTGGTTAAAATTAAGCCGAACATTAATGATTCAGGCACGCCAAATCATAGATAAATTAACTTTTACGATAAAAGAGAATGGATACGTTGAAAACAGAAAGTGCGGATAATGACAGTACATCAATCAACATTAAAATCACCAATGCAGGACAGGAACCCATCTATTCTGAACGACGCAATTATAACCGCTGGGTTTCCAATCAAACATTAGAAGATTACGCGCTACGCTTTACATCAAAAAGAGCAAGGCGTTGGACGTTTGGCCAAGTATCTAAAACAGCATTAGGAGGAATAACTTTTCTTGCTTTAGAAGCAATAGGTGCAGTAATTAGTTTAAACTTTGGTTTTTATAATAGCTTTTTGGCAATCACTGTCGTTTGCTTCATTATCTTTGTAACCAGTTTTCCTATTAGTTATTATGCAGCACGTTATGGCGTCGATATTGATTTATTGAGTAGAGGCGCAGGGTTTGGTTATATTGGCTCAACCATCACTTCTTTAGTCTATGCATTATTCACTTTCATTTTTTTTGCCATAGAAGCCGCAATCATGGCTTCGGTGTTGGAAATACTATTTGGTATCCCAATACGCTGGGGTTATATTATTAGTGCATTAATAATTATACCTATTGCAAGTCATGGCATTACCTTTATTAGTCGATTCCAATCCATCACACACCCCACTTGGGTTATTCTTCAATTAGCCCCCTTTATTTTCATTTTATTTACTTCCTCAGAAGTCGTAGATGATTGGGTTACTCCCCCTGAAAATGAAACATTTGATATTTTATTATTTGGTGCAGCCGCTAGTGTTGTATTTTCATTAATTGCACAAGTGGCAGAGCAAGCTGATTTTCTTCGGTTTTTACCTCCTAAAACAGAGCAAAATAAAAGAAAATGGTGGTTCGCTTTAATTGCTTCTGGACCAGGTTGGATCATCATAGGAGGTATTAAAATATTTTTAGGATCTTTTCTTTTGTTACTTGCACTTCAATATGGATTAACAGAGTATCAAGCAGTTAACCCAGTACATATGTATGCAGTTGCCTACAGCTATATAACATCCTCTCCACAAATAAGTTTCGCTTTATTGGGTATTTTCATCATTCTTTGCCAATTAAAAATTAATGTTACCAATGCTTATGCGGGGTCGATCGCTTGGTCCAACTTTTTCTCTCGGCTAACACATCATCATCCAGGACGAGTTGTCTGGTTAGTTTTTAATGTCATTATTGCCTTACTATTAATGCAAATGAATATTTTTGATGCATTAGAAAACATCCTGCAAATTTATTCTATTGTTGCGGTGGCGTGGATCGGCACTTTAGTAGCAGATTTAATAATTAATAAACCATTAGGCCTAAGCCCTAAACATATAGAATTTAGACGTGGATACTTATATGCAATCAACCCTGTTGGTATTGGTAGTATGGCAATTTCAACAGCCATTGGTTTTGTCTGTTATCTAGGTATAGCCGGCCTCCCCTTAAAAGCATTAGCCCCTTTCATTACTCTCTTTATTACATTATTTGCTACACCATTAATTGCTTACATAACAAAAGGAAAGTATTACTTAGCAAGAGCACCAGAACCAGAACCAAGTTCATCAGAACAAAAAGAGAAAATATGCTTAGTTTGTGAAAATAAATATGAAGTAGACGACATAGTTAATTGCCCTGTCTCTGGTGGGCATATTTGTTCTCTGTGTTGTTCGTTGAACAGTCATTGTTATGATAAATGCAAAGAGGAAGTTCCAATAGGAGAAAAAAAATCACTATTACGCTCTTTCTGTTTATTCCCCTTTCAAATGATAAATAAAAAGCTTCAAAGACTGGTTTATTTCACTGTATTTATTTCTTCAATCGCGCTGACTATGGCAACCATTTTATGGTTAGTTAAACCCGATGCAATAGACTCTAACTTTACTCAGGAAGACTTACATCTACTACTTATACAAATTTTTGCATTCATGATGATAGTGGTATTAGTACTCGGTTGGTTATTTGTATTAACCAATGAAAGTCGAAACCTAGCCCTAAATGAAAGCATCAATCGGACTGAGTTATTAAAGGAGGAAATAATTGCACACAACCTGACAGCAGAAAAATTACAACTGTCGAAAGACCATGCAGAGTCTGCGAATTTAGCTAAAAACAGATATCTTTCAGGTATCAGCCACGAGTTGCGAACACCGCTGAATTCTTTATTGGGTTATAGCCAACTATTAGAAAAAGATAAGCGATTACTTGATGATCAAAAACAACGTATCTCTCTTATTCGTAAAAGCGGTGAATACTTAGCCAATTTAATTGAAGGCTTAGTTGATATATCAAGTATTGAGGCTGGTAAGTTGGTGATCCAACAAGATGTAGTACTGATACAGCAATTACTGTCCGAGTTAGCACAAATGTTTAGTCTTCAAGCCAAAGCAAAAGGACTTGAATTTACTTATAAGCCCTGTGAAAAATTACCCGACATTATTATTACAGATGAAAAACACCTTAAACAAATCTTAATCAATTTACTTTCAAATGCGATTAAATATACCAATCAAGGTAAGGTTAAATTTACAGTCAAATATAATTATCATGTTGCACAATTTATTGTTGAAGATACTGGTATAGGCATTGAGAAAAGTGATGTTAAGAAGATATTTGAGCCCTTTGAACGCATCTATAATATGGACCAACCAATTGTTTCAGGTACAGGCTTAGGGCTAACCATTACACAACTTTTGATTGATATCATGGGAGGTGATTTAAATGTAAATAGTAAAATAGGGCAAGGCAGTTGTTTTAAAGTACAGCTTTTTATGGCAAGCCATGAGCAAAAGAAATCGGACACAGCAATATTTAGCAATATCACTGGTTATAAACAATCGACGAAGCATATTGTATTAGTTGATGATAACCATCACCACCGTTTATTCGTGAATCAAATGCTTTCTCCACTTGGATTTAAGATTTCAGAATACGAAAGCGCAGAAGCGTGTTTAGCAGAAAATATTGTTGCAGACCTTTATTTACTAGATATTTTTATGCCATGTATTACAGGGTGGGAGCTAGTAACTCAATTACGAGATAAAGGTATAAAAACCCCAATCATCATGGTGTCAGCCAATACAGTCGATTTAAAAAACAAAGCCTCAGCAAATAGCGACGATAACAGTAAAGTAGATCTCATTAATGGTTATGTCGTTAAACCTATTCGATATGAAACATTACTCACTAAGATAGCTGATTGCCTCGAATTAACTTGGCAATATGAGAATGACACAGTCGAGAATAATAACCACATTAAGAAACAATTGAACTTATTGGAAACAAAAGTTTCAGAGGTCAAACAGAGTGTTCAGAACAACTATTCACCTACCGTGGAAATAAATGAAAGTACGACTGAAATACCGTTACCTATTAAGGTGCCATGGAAACTAACTCACCCAAATATTATCAAACACAAACCGATATTAATTGAAATGGCAGAGGTCGGTTATGTCAAAGGCTTGAATGAAACATTACAAGAAATTGCTAGTGAATCAGATAATGATCTAGAAGTGATTGCTTTACAAAACATGTTAAGCAGCTTTCAATTTCAACAAATAATCGCACTGCTAAAAGGAAGTTAAACATGAAAGAAAAGAATTCACTGGGAGTCGTTTTAGTTGTTGAAGATGACTTAACATCAGTCAGTATGCTCAGTGATGTATTATCAAATGAAGGTTACACTGTGCTAGTCGCAATGGATGGAGAACAGGCTATTTATATCGCGAACAAAATGCAAATAGACATTATTTTAATGGATGCACTAATGCCCAAAATGGATGGTTTTCAGGCCTGCCAAGCGTTGAAAGAAGATGTAGCATTAGAGCATATACCGGTTCTATTTATGACAGGCTTAAGTAGCAGTGAAAACGTATTACAAGGTTTTAATGCGGGAGGTGTTGATTATATTAACAAGCCTATCAATATTGATGAGTTATTAGCAAGAGTTAAAAAGCACTTAAGTAATTCTCATTTAACTTTGAGCGCCCGACTTGCTTTAGATGAAGTAGGTCAGTCCTCTATTACTTGTAATATGAACGGAAAAATAATTTGGCATACGAATAATGCAATAGAAATGCTTAGTAATGCAAGCCCAGATCCAACGTGGGCAACTGAGAAGCTACCTAATATTGTTAAGAACTGGATCATGCATGATCCACAGCGTAATAGCACTTTGGAACTACGTGATTTATCAGGAATGATCCAATTACGTTTTATCAGTCGCACTCACCCTGGAGAGTTTCTTTTTAGGTTAATAAATAATGATGAAATCTATGCCAAGCAACGCTTAAAAAACCAATTCTCTTTAACAACACGTGAAGCCGATGTTTTATTATGGATTGCACATGGCAAAACAAACCGAGAAATAGGGCAAATTATTGATATGAGCCCACGTACCGTGAACAAACATCTAGAGCAAATATTTAGAAAACTCGATGTTGAAAATAGAACCTCTGCAGCCGCAATTTCTTTACCATATATTTAATAATTTATGAAAATTACGTTATTTAACGTAGTGAAGGTGCATAACTGACGAATACCCACTTAATACAAAATTAAGCAAACTAACCATATCAAGTAAATACCTAATGTAAATAACCTCTAAGGAGAAATGATTATGGCTAGTACTGGTAGTGTAAGCTCATGGGAAGAGTCTTTATTAACTGCAATGGTTCAATTCCCGGTACCTGTTATTACAGGACCAGAAGATATTCAAGTTCAAGTTGACCTTATTTGTAAAACAGTTGCTTCTACAAAAGCAGGTTACCCTGGTCTAGATTTACTCGTATTTCCTGAATATTCAACTCAAGGTCTAAACACTAAAATATGGACCTATGACGAAATGCTTTTAACCATTGATTCACCAGAGATTGGTCAATTTAAACAAGCATGTATTGATAGTGATGTGTGGGCAGTATTTTCATTAATGGAAAAAAATGAAGATCCAACGTTACCACCATATAACACAGCGATTATCATCAATAACTTAGGCGAAATCGCATTACATTACCGTAAACTACAACCTTGGGTACCGATTGAACCTTGGTCACCAGGTAACTTTGGTATGCCCGTATGTGATGGACCTAAAGGTTCAAAACTAGCGGTTTGTATCTGTCATGATGGTATGTTCCCAGAGCTTGCTCGTGAAGCAGCTTACAAAGGTGCAAACGTCTATATCCGTATTTCAGGTTACTCAACTCAAGTAAATGATCAATGGATTTGGACTAACCAATCTAATGCATGGCAAAACCTAATGTACACAATTTCAGTTAACCTTGCAGGTTATGATGGTGTGTTCTATTACTTTGGTGAAGGTACGATATGTAACTACGATGGTAATGTTATCCAGCAAGGGCATCGTAATCCATGGGAAATTGTCACAGCAGAGCTATTCCCTCGCTTAGTGGATAAAGCACGTGAAAATTGGGCATTAGAAAACAATATCTTCAATCTAGGTTGCCGAGCTTATGTAGGTAAACCGGGTGGGGAAAGAGAAAACTATCTAACATGGGTTCAAGATTTAGCAGATGGTAAATATAAACTCCCTTGGGATGAAAAAATTAAAATCCGAGATGGCTGGAAATATTACCCTGACGGTGTGCAATTAGGACCAATGCCTAAACCAGAAGACGAGTAATATCGTCGAATAAATCGCTCTCTCTTTAATGTTGAGAGCGATTTATTCATGTTTAACTAGATCAAGACTCTCCTCTCAAATATAACACCAAACTAAACCATTCTTTATTAGCATCCACTCTCTTTAACTTACCCTACCAACTTCAACAATCGAAAATTTGTTAATCCTTGTTCTGTGATATATTCAGTGATATCAATGTTAAATAATTAAAAATCAAACCAATGCAATCAAACCAAAAGATAATTAAAGCGCGTAGAACCTACAACAAGCTTGTTGCAAATGAGATGATGGAAGACTTTGCACTGCGTTTTACTGCCAAACGAGCTAGAAAATGGTCACTAAACCGCATCTCTATGACCGCGTTAGGTATTGTTTCGTTTTTGGTTTTAGAAGCAATCGGCGGCGCAATCACGCTGCAATATGGTTTTGAAAATGCCGCATGGGCGATTTTGGCGGTGACATTAGTGGTGTTTTTAACGGGTTTACCCATCAGCTATTACGCTGCTAAGTATGGCGTTGATATTGACTTACTCAGCCGAGGTGCCGGCTTTGGTTATATTGGCTCTAGCATCGCCTCACTTATCTATGCCTCTTTTACTTTTATTTTCTTTGCCCTTGAAGCCGCCATTATGGCAATGGCACTAAAAATACTATTTGGCTTGCCTTTACCCGCGGGTTATATCGTTAGTACGCTATTAATCATTCCCTTAGTGACCCACGGCATTACCTATATCAGTCGCTTTCAAGTATGGACATCTCCTATTTGGGTGGCATTGCAACTGCTGCCGCTGTTCTTTGTATTTACCCATAACGATACACAATTCAGCGATTGGGTAAACTTTACCGGTGAAGCAGGCGAATCAGGAGCAACCTTTAATCTCTTATTATTTGGTGGTGCTTCAGCGGTATTGTTAGCGCTGGTGGCACAAATTGGTGAACAAGTAGATTTTCTACGGTTCTTACCAGAGAAACCTAAAAAAGGTGCTTGGCATTGGTGGCTGGCGTTGATTGCCGGTGGCCCAGGTTGGA
>Ga0316197_10002995_pt1 | contig 12016 bp, 7 predicted proteins | sample OudBiesiAoxic_MG_FD_204939 | JGI IMG/M metagenome (GOLD analysis project Ga0316197, IMG submission 204939) | Coastal sediment microbial communities from Oude Bieten Haven, Netherlands - site A oxic | ecosystem: Environmental > Aquatic > Marine > Coastal > Sediment | place: Netherlands...
TGTGCGCCTCATGACCACATTTCGGACAAATGTAGGCCGACATGTTCTCGACGAGCCCCAATACCTTGGTTTTGGTTTTCTCAAACATGTCCAGCGCCTTGCGGGCGTCCAGAAGCGCCACGTCCTGCGGCGTCGACACGATCAGGGCCCCCGTCAGCTCATATTTCTGGCTGAGCGTCAATTGGACGTCGCCCGTGCCCGGAGGCAGGTCGACGACAAGCACGTCAAGCTCGCTCCACTGGACCTGCCCCATCATCTGTTGGAGCGCTCCCATGAGCATCGGGCCCCGCCAGACGACCGCCTCACCCACCTTGAGCATCAGGCCGATCGACATGATCGTGACCCCGTGGTTGCGCAGGGGGATGATCGTCTTGCCGTCAGGCGATTTCGGCCTTTGGTTAACACCCATCATATGCGGCTGGCTCGGACCGTAGATGTCCGCGTCGAGAAGGCCAACAGATTTGCCCTCCTGCGCGAAAGCCACCGCCAGGTTCGCGGCGACCGTGGATTTCCCCACACCGCCTTTGCCCGACGCCACGGCGATTACGTTCTTGACGCCGGGCACGGCGGCCGGACCGGCGGAAGGCGTCGGATGGCGGCCGATCTTCAAGTCTGGCGCGGGCGCCTTCGGAGCGGGACCGTGCGCCGTGAGAAGTGCGGAAACCGACTTGACGCCCGCAATGGATCGGACCGCCTCCTCGGCCTCCACGCGCACTGGTTCGAGCTTGCCGCCCAAAGCGGCGTCCACTTCCAGAAGAAAGCGCACGGCGCCATCCTCGACCGTGATGGCCCGGACTATGTCCGCATCCACGACGCTTTTTCCGGTTCCCAGCATCCTGACGGAAGAGAGCGCGGAGAGGACTGAATCACGGGTTAGGGTCACGGCGGTTCCTTTTTTGTCTCGTTCATTCAGGCAGATTGGCCCTCCGCCGGGCAATGGCAAGGGCACGGAGAACGTCTAGCAGCCCTAGACGCGCGGAATATGCGCGTTTCGCATCGCGGTGCATCGGGGTATTTTTTGCATCGCACCATTCCACTTCCGAAAACTGCAATTCGGAGCCCAGTCAAATCCATTTTGTGTAGTTTTTCTTGCATAGCTGCGCGCAGATCGCCATGCGCGAGGCGCATAGCGGATCATCTGAAGGAGCTGTTGCGCTCGGAAATCCAAAGTCTATATCGCAGCGCAACATTGATGATGACACTCGGATCCGAGCGGAAACGAAAGGAGTCCAACATGATGAGAACCTTTCTGGGTGACGTTGGCCAGAGACCGCCGGGCACCGCGTTAAGCCGTTGGAACCGATCGCTTCGACGGCCCGCGTCCGAGGATCTGATTTTCGAGCTTCGGATCCAATCCGACGACGAACGTCGCGACGGGACTGAAGCCCGTCTCAGAAAGGTTGATGGTCCGCGAGGCGATCTACCGAGAATGACCGATACCATGCGGACATGGGGTCCGACGTGGCTTACAAGACTCAGGAAATGAAATGACACATGCAATCACACACGACACGACGACGCTCTCCGGTGGAATTGGCGGCTGGATCGTCCGATTCCGCAAATCCATGGCCGACTATCGGATATTCCGCCAGACGCTCGAGGAACTCGAGAGCCTCAGCGATCGCGAACTGGATGACCTCGGCCTGTCTCGCGCGGCGCTTCGGGACGTCGCGCATCAGGCTGTCTACGCCGCCTGATCCTTCCCTACACGCAACACACTTCTGAGGCCCGAGGAGCGAAAGCTCTTCAGGTTTCCTCATCCGGCGCGCGTCTCAGAACGGAACGGCGTCATCCGAGGTCACGAAGCGCGCGACCACGTTCTTCCGTCCGGCCTTCTCGAAATCAATCGTGAGCTTATCGCCTTCAACGGCGGCTATCACGCCGTACCCGAACTTCTGATGAAAAACACGCTCTCCGAGCCCATACGCCGGGCTCGCTGAGGCGTCGATCACGATGTTCCTCGCCTCTTGCGGCTTGGATGTCCGGCGGGCGGCGGAGCGCGACTGCATCCGCTTCCACCCCGGCGAATTGTAGACGTCGGCATTGGCGGCGTTCTCTGTGAGACCGCTTGCCAGCATCGGCGCGGCGGCGCCGAACCCGCCGCCATGCAGACCTGGCGGGGTCAGGACCTCGACATGCTCCGCCGGCAGCTCGTCGATGAAGCGCGACGGAAGCGCCGACTGCCATTGGTTATAGACGCGGCGGTTCGCGGCGAAGCTGATCGTGCAGAGCCGTTTGGCGCGAGTGATGCCCACATAGGCGAGACGACGCTCTTCTTCGAGGCCCTTCAGACCGCTCTCGTCCATCGACCGTTGCGACGGGAAGACGCCATCCTCCCATCCGGGCAGAAATACGCAAGGGAACTCCAGGCCCTTCGCGGCATGGAGCGTCATGATGGACACTTTCGGCGCGGCCTCGTCCGTCTCGTTGTCCATCACGAGGCTGACGTGATCCAGAAATCCTTGCAGATTCTCGAACTCGTCCAGCGCCTTTACCAGCTCCTTGACGTTTTCCAGACGCCCCGGCGCGTCGGGGGATTTGTCGGCACGCCACATCTCGGCGTAGCCGCTCTCGTCGAGAATCGTCTCGGCAAGGTCGACATGACCGGCCTCCCCCGAACGAAGCGCCGCGCCCCAACGATCGAAACACGCGACGACTTCGGCGAGGGCGCTCCGCGCGCGGGCGGAGAGGTCTCCGGCCCGAACGGTCAGGCGCGCTCCCTCAAACAGGCTGACGCCGTTCTCGCGCGCGGTGCGGTTGATCTGCTGGATCGCCTTTTCGCCCAGGCCGCGCTTGGGAGTGTTCACGATCCGCTCGAATGCCAAATCGTCGTCAGAGCTGACCACGACGCGAAAGTAGGCCATCGCGTCACGGATCTCGGCGCGTTCGTAGAAGCGCGGACCACCGATGACGCGGTAGGGCAGACCGATGGTCAGGAACCGATCCTCGAAGGCGCGCATCAGGAACGAGGCGCGCACCAGGATCGCGATCCCGTCGGGCGAGACCGGATCGAGCCCGCGCGTGCCATGCGCCAAGGCCTCTATGTCCTCACCTATCCAGCGAGCCTCCTCCTCGCCGTCCCAATGGCCGATCAACCGAAGCTTCTCGCCTTCGTCGACGTCGGTCCAGAGGGTCTTTCCGAGCCGGCTCTCGTTGCCGGCGATGACGCCGGAGGCGGCGGCCAGGATGTGCGGGGTTGAGCGGTAGTTCTGTTCCAGACGTATGATCTTCGCGCCGGGGAAATCCTTCTCGAAGCGCAGGATGTTGCCGACCTCGGCGCCGCGCCAGCCGTAAATCGACTGATCGTCGTCACCCACGCAGGCGATGTTGCGATGGCCGCCGGCCAGCAGGCGCAGCCAGAGATACTGAGCGACGTTGGTGTCCTGGTACTCGTCCACGAGGATATATCGGAACCAGGACTGATAGCGCTCGAGGATGTCGGGGTGGGCCTGAAAGATCGTCACGACGTGAAGCAGCAGGTCGCCGAAATCGCAGGCGTTTAGTGTGTTGAGTCGATCCTGATACAACGCGTAGAGCTCGGTCCCGCGATGGTTGAAGGCGCCCGCATCGGCGGACGGAACGCGGTCCGGCGTCAGGGCGCGGTTCTTCCAGCCGTCGATCAGACTGGCGAGCAGACGCGGCGGCCAACGTTTCTCGTCGATGCCCTCCGCCCGGATCAGCTGTTTCAGGAGGCGAAGCTGGTCGTCTGTGTCGAGGATCGTGAAACTGGTCTTGAGACCGACAAGTTCGGCATGACGGCGCAAGAGCTTGACCGACAGAGAATGGAAGGTGCCGAGCCACGGCATCCCCTCGATCACGCCGCCGACCAGATCCCCGACGCGGAGCTTCATCTCGCGCGCTGCCTTGTTGGTGAAAGTGACCGACAGGATCTCGTTCGGCCGGGCGCGGCCGGTGTTCAGCAGGTGGGCGATGCGCGCGGTCAGCGCCTTGGTTTTGCCGGTCCCCGCCCCGGCAAGCACCAGAACCGGACCGTCGAGCGTTTCGACGGCCTCGCGTTGCGCGGGATTGAGGGTTTCGAGATAAGTCGTGGGCCGCGCGGCCATGGCACGGGAGGAGAGCGGCCGCGCCGCCGCCTCGAGGGCGTCCGCCTCGTCGCTGGTCCAGTCGTTCATGGAGGACGGAGATAGTCCGAAGCGGCGGCGATTGGAAGCCCGTGTTCGCCCTGCGTTCGCGTGCTTCCGACCGGCCGAACCGGCCCCCTCGCGGCTCGGATCGAAGCGTCCACGCGTGAATCCTGATCAAGCCATTGAAATCAGGACGGCGAAAAGAATTAGCATCGTTATGTCCACACTAACGAGGCTTGCTGGCGATGATCTGCATAAGATGAGCACAGGGGGTTCGAAAGATTTCAGCGGAGACTCATGATGAAATCGCGCAGCAATTGTGGTAAGCTTCAATCGCGAAAAATATCAATAAGAGTCAGTATGTGGGGGAAAGACGATGGTCGAATGGGAACTTCACGTCGCGAGCTTGCGAACTGCAATTGCGCCTCCGGCTGTCCGTGCCAGTTCATGTCGCTGCCGAGGCATGGAAACTGCGAGGCGGCCACCGGTTTCGAATTCGATTCCGGTCGCCATGGTGACGTCGACTTGAGCGGCACCTGCGCCGCGATAATGTACCAATGGCCCGGGCCGATCCACGAGGGCGGCGGCACCATGCAGATCATCATCGATGAGAGCTCCTCATCCGCCCAGCGGGACGCGCTTCAGACCATCCTTACCGGCGGAGATACGGAGGAAATGGCAACGTGCTGGTGGGTGTTCGCCGCCATGTCGCCCAACAAGCTGGAGACGATCTACCGGCCGCTCGAAATCTCGATCGACCTTGAGCAACGGACCGGTCGCGTGTCCGCGAAAGGTGTCTTCGAGACCGAGGCCGGGCCTCTTCTGAGTCCAATATCCGGAGAGCCACATCGCGCGCGGATCAACGTTCCAAACGGATTCGAATTCCGACTGGCGAAGATCGCCCGGGGGACGACGCGTACGACCGGCGAAATCGAGCTGAGGAACAACAAGGATAGCCACGTCCACATGGTCGAGATCCACATCAACGGCGAGGGCGTCCTCGAGGCGGCCTGACCGGTGCCGTCGCCCCGTTGCCTGACGACGGTTTTGCTGAACGGCTTCTGAGGCGCGACCGGCGGCTGCTGGTCGGGCTGATCGTGTTGCTGTTCATGCTCGCCGGGCTCTACACTGTCTTCGGCGTCGGAATGCGCATGACCGCGATCGAGATGACCGCGATGAGCGGGATGCGAGAAATGCCGGGCGTCGTCCGGCCAGGCGACTGGAGCGCCGGCTACGTAATTCTCGTGTTCCTGATGTGGTGGGTCATGATGACGGCGATGATGCTGCCCAGCCTGGCGCCCACGGTGCTGCTGAATTCGGCGCTATTGCGAATGGGCAGGAGCGCGTCTACGGCACCCGCGCTCTCGACGGCCTTTCTCGCCGGCTATCTTGTCATCTGGGCGGTCTTCAGCGCCATCGCCGAAGCCGCGCAATGGGGCTTGGAGGCGTTGAGGCTGGTCTCACCGACGATGATGACGATCGTGGACACGCTTCCGGGCGGCCTCGTGCTGATCGTCGCGGGCATCTATCAGTTCACGCCGCTCAAGGCCGCATGTCTCCGGCACTGCCGGTCGCCGGCGAAGTTCCTGACGGAACGCAGGCGGGCCGGACGGGGCGGCGCGTTCGCAATAGGGATCGACCATGGCGCCTACTGCCCCGGGTGCTGCCGGTCGCTTATGGCGCTCCTGTTTGTCGGGGGGATCATGAACCTCTGGTGGATCGCGGGACTGACCGCGTTCGTCGCGCTCGAGAAACTCGCGCGATCTGGTCCGCTTCTGAGCCGGGCGGCGGGCGCGGCATTGATCGTTTGGGGAAGCGCGGTCGTCTGTTCGGGTCTCTGAGGAGCGACGGCCACGCGGGGCTTTGCGGGCCTGTTGCGCTGCGGTAGGGTGCCGATGCCGCGCAGGAGCCCGCCATGCATATCGACGAGATCCTGATTCACCTGACCATCTATCTCGTCGCGGCGGTGATCGCGGTGCCGCTCAGCGTAAGGCTCGGACTTGGGTCGGTTCTTGGGTATCTGGCGGCCGGGCTGATGATAGGACCCGTGCTCGGTCTTGTCGGAACCGAGACGGTCACCGTTCAGCATTACGCGGAATTCGGCGTCGTGCTGATGCTGTTCCTGATCGGCCTCGAGATGCAGCCCAAGATGCTATGGGAGATGCGAACGCGGCTTCTGGGACTCGGCGGGCTGCAGGTTGGTATTACGATTGCCGCCATCACGGGATTCGCGATCGCGCTTGGTTCCCCCTTGAACGAAGCGGTGGCGATCGGGATCGTGCTCAGCCTGTCCTCGACCGCGATCGTCATGCAGACACTGACGGAGAAAAAGCTCAACCGGACAGAGGGTGGCCGGGCGGGCTTCGCCGTGCTGCTTTTTCAGGACGTGGCGGCGGTGCCCCTTCTGGCGGTCCTTCCGCTGTTGGCCGTGGCGGCGTCAGGGCAGGCTCCCGGAGCCTATGAGCTTTCGGCCGGAAACGATTTGACCGATGATCCACACGCGCTGGAACACATCGCGGGTTGGACGCAGGCTCTTATGGTGGTCGGGGCCGTCGCACTGGTGATCCTCGGCGGCCGGTTCCTGACACGGCCGTTCTTCCGTTTCATCGAGATGTCGGGACTCCGCGAGATCCATGTCGCGGCCGCGCTCCTGCTGATCGCCGGCATCTCGCTGATGATGCTTCTGCTCGGCCTTTCGCCGGCGCTCGGGTCCTTCCTCGCGGGCGTCGTCCTCGCCAACAGCGAGTATCGGCACGAGCTCGAATCGGACCTCGCGCCGTTCAAGGGCCTGCTGCTCGGGCTCTTCTTCATCACTGTCGGCGCGAGCATGGACCTTGAACTGCTCGCTTCGGACCCATTCCGCATAATCGGAATGGCCCTCGGTCTGATGCTGCTCAAATTCCTCATACTCTACCCGCTCGGGATGTTGTTCCGGCTGGGGCCGAAATCGCGGGTCCTGTTCGGTCTCTCGCTGGCCCAGGCGGGCGAATTCGGCTTCTTTCTCCTGTCGTTCGCAGTGGCGAGCGGCGTTCTCGGCGGAGACGTGGCTTCGACGCTTCTGCTCGTCATCGGGCTTTCGATGCTGCTGACGCCGGTGCTGTTCTTCATCCATGACCAGGTCGTGAGCCGGGTCTCGGATGGCCCGATCCGACCCGAGGACGAAATCGTCGAGCAGGGCACGGTGATCATCGCCGGCATGGGTCGCTTCGGGCAGATCGTGAACAGGTTGCTCACCTCGCTTGGCCACAAGACGGTCGTGCTCGACAGCCACGCCGACACGGTCGACCGCATGCGGCGCTTCGGAATCAAGGGCTTCTATGGCGCGGTGGAGCGGCCCGATCTTCTCGAGGCCGCCGGTATCGCCGAGGCGAAAGCCGTCGTCCTCGCGCTGGATGACCCGGAGAAGGCGATCCAGATGGCGGAGTACATCTCCCGCAGACATCCGCATGTGCGGATCATCGCCCGCGCGCGCGACCGGCATCACGTCTATCAGCTCTTCGCGGCCGGAGCGAAAGACAGCGTGCGCGAGATGTTCGACAGCGCGGTGCGGGCGGGCAAGTACGCTCTCTACGCGCTCGACTACGACGAGTTGGAGGCGGAGGAGATCGCGCGGGAGTTTTTCGAACACGACCGCCGGATGCTCCGTGAACTCGCCGGCCTCTGGGATCCGGAAGTGCCCTCGGATCGCAATCCGGCCTATATCGAGAAATCGATGGAGCAGCACAAGGCTATCGAAGCCGCGCTTCGGACCCGCGCAGAGCGTCATAAGCCGCCGGCGGCGGCCGAGTGAACGGAACGCCCCGAGACCTTATTGCAACGCAGCATGACCCTGCGTAACACTCCGATCCAGACCGAAATCCAGCAAGGAACCCCGCCGCGATGAAGTCTTTCCGGAAAATCCTGATCGCCAACCGCGGCGAGATCGCCATCCGCATCATGCGGGCCGCCAACGAGATGGGCAAGAAGACCGTCGCGGTCTTCGCCGAGGAGGACAAGCTGGGCCTCCACCGTTTCAAGGCGGACGAGGCCTACCGCATCGGCGAGGATCTGGGGCCGGTCGCGGCGTATCTGTCGATCCCCGAGATCATCCGCGTGGCGAAGATGTCCGGCGCCGACGCGATCCACCCGGGGTACGGGCTGCTGTCGGAGAATCCCGACCTGGTGGATGCCTGCGACGCGGGCGGGATAGCCTTCATCGGACCCACCGCCGCGACGATGCGGATGCTCGGTGACAAGGCGAGCGCGCGCAAGGTCGCGATGAAGGCGGGCGTGCCGGTGGTTCCGGCGACCGAGGTGCTGCCCGACGACATGGACGAGGTCCGACGGATGGCGGCGGAGGTCGGTTACCCGTTCATGCTTAAGGCGTCCTGGGGCGGCGGCGGGCGGGGGATGCGCCCGGTGATGGACGAGAGCGAACTCGAGGAGAAGGTGCTCGAGGGCCGGCGCGAGGCGCTTAACGCGTTCGGCAACGGCGAGGGCTATCTGGAGAAGCTGATTCTCAACGCGCGTCACGTCGAGGTGCAGATCCTCGGGGACGAACAAGGCGGCCTCTACCATCTCTGGGAGCGCGACTGTTCGGTGCAGCGGCGCAACCAGAAAGTCGTGGAACGGGCGCCGGCGCCCTATCTGAACCATGAGCAGCGCGAGGAGCTCTGCGGCCTCGGCCTCGCGATCTGCAAAGCCGCAGACTACCGCTGCGCCGGTACGGTCGAGTTCCTCATGGACCGCGACTCCGGCGCTTTCTATTTCATCGAGGTCAACCCGCGCGTCCAGGTCGAGCACACCGTCACCGAGGAAGTGACCGGCATCGACATCGTACGCGCCCAGATCCTACTCGCCGAAGGTGCCAGCGTCGCCGAGGCGACCGGCGCGCCGACACAGGCGGACGTGAAGCTGAACGGCCACGCGCTCCAGTGCCGGATCACCACCGAGGACCCGCAGAACAGTTTCATTCCGGATTACGGCCGCATCACCGCCTATCGCGTCGCGACAGGGATGGGCATCCGTCTCGACGGCGGAACGGCCTATTCCGGCGCGGTGATCACGCGCTATTACGACAGCCTGCTCGAGAAGATCACGGCCTGGGCCCCGACGCCGGAGACGGCGATCGCGCGGATGGACCGGGCCCTGCGCGAGTTCCGGATCAGAGGCGTTTCGACGAACATCGACTTCGTTGCCAACCTGCTGCGCCACCCGACGTTTCTCGACAACACCTACACGACCAAGTTCATCGACACGACACCAGAACTGTTCGAGTTCGACGAGCGTCAGGACCGGGCGACGCGGATCCTCACCTACGTTGCGGACGTCACGGTCAACGGACATCCCGAGACCGCCGGTCGGAACAGGCCTCCGGCGACCGTCCGCACGCCTCGACCGCCCGAACCGGTCGATTTCCCGTCGCCCGACGGCACCCGCCAGATCCTCGACCGTGACGGGCCGAAGGCCGTCGCCGACTGGATGCTGGCCCAGAAGCGCCTGCTGATCACCGACACCACCATGCGCGACGGACCGCAGAGCCTGCTGGCCACGCGAATGCGGACGTTGGACATGCTGCGCGTGGCGCCGGCCTATGCGAGCCATCTGCCACAACTCTACAGCATGGAGTGCTGGGGCGGGGCCACGTTCGACGTGGCCTACCGCTTTCTTCAGGAATGCCCCTGGCAGCGCCTGCGCGACCTGCGCGCGGCGATGCCCAACATCATGACGCAGATGCTGTTCAGGGGAGCCAACGGCGTCGGCTACACGACCTATCCCGACAACGTGGTCGAGGCCTTTGTCGGCCAGGCCGCATCTTCGGGGATCGACGTGTTCCGGGTTTTCGACAGCCTCAACTGGGTCGAGAACATGCGCGTGGCAATGGACTCGGTGCTGGACACCGGCAAAGTGCTGGAGGCCTCGATCTGCTACACCGGGGACCTGCTCGATCCGGAAAGGTCGAAGTATGACCTGAAATACTACGTCGGCATGGCTCGTGATCTCCGGGAGGCCGGAACGCACGTTCTTGGCCTCAAGGACATGGCGGGGCTTCTGAAGCCGGCCGCGGCGCGCATCCTCGTAAAGGCGTTGAAGGAAGAGACGGGATTGCCTGTCCACTTCCACACCCACGATACCAGCGGCATCGCGGCATCGACGGTGCTGGCCGCCGCCGAGGCGGGCGCCGACGCGGTGGATGCCGCGATGGACGCGCTGTCGGGCGGCACGTCGCAGCCCGCGCTCGGATCGATCGTGGAGGCGTTGCGCCACACGGAACGCGACACCGGACTCGACATCGCCGAGATCCGCCGGATCTCCGACTACTGGGAAGCGGTCAGGGCCCAGTACGCGGCGTTCGAGAGCGGGCTGATGGCGCCGGCCTCGGAGGTCTATCTCCACGAGATGCCGGGAGGGCAATTCACCAATCTAAAGGCCCAGGCGCGCTCGATGGGTCTGGAGAACCGTTGGCACGAGGTCGCCCAGACCTATGCCGAGGTGAACCGCATGTTCGGAGACATCATCAAGGTCACGCCTTCATCCAAGACCGTGGGCGACATGGCCCTGATGATGGTCTCGCAGGGCCTCACCCGCGCCGACGTCGAAGACCCGGACTTGGACGTGTCCTTTCCCGAAAGCGTGATCGGCATGATGCGCGGCCAGCTTGGCCAGCCTCCGGGCGGGTGGCCCGAGCCGCTGCAACGCAAGGTTCTCAAGGGGGAGACGCCACTCGAGATCCGGCCGGGGTCGATCGAACCGCCGGCCGATCTCGTGGCGCTCGAGGCGGAACTGAGAGAACAGGTCGGCGGCGGCCAGATCGACAACGAGGACCTCTGCGGATACCTCATGTACCCCAAGGTCTTTCTCGAGTACCGAAAACGCAACCGAGACTACGGCCCGGTCCGGACCCTGCCCACGCCGGTGTTTTTCTACGGAATGGAACCCGGCGACGAGATCTCGGTCGAGATCGACCCCGGCAAGACCCTAGAAATCCGCCTCCAGGCCGTCGGCGAGACGAACGAGGATGGCGATGCCCGCGTGTTCTTCGAGATCAACGGCCAGCCCCGCACCATCCGCGTGCCCGATCGCAAGGTGAAGGCGAGCGCGCCGAAACGCCCGAAAGCCGATCCCTCCGACGCCGGTCACGTCGCCGCGCCGATGCCAGGCGTGATCGCGGGGATCACGGTCCAGGCGGACCAGAAAGTGAAAGCCGGCGATCTCCTGATGACCATCGAGGCGATGAAGATGGAGACGGGCCTTTACGCCGAGAAGAGCGGCACGGTCATCGCACTGCATGTCCACCCCGGCGCGCAGGTCGACGCGAAGGACTTGCTCGCAGAGATCGGCTGAGGCCGTTGCGTCTCAATACACGAAGTCGCATGTGACCGGTGTGGGCGGAGGCCGACGGCTTGCGGACGCGGGCGGTCTCTGGCGCGAACCGGAGCGCGCGGTTCTATTGGATCGGCCGGCACGTCTCGACGCGCGTCAAAGTTCTCCGGTTCTCAAGTCGATGCGAAATCCGAGGTCCGACGGTCGTGTCTGACGGGCCACTCGACACTTTGTGCCAAGGTGTCTTATAGCGCTCCGTAATGACATCCGCGCGTCCGGCGCGACCGTGACGCGCCGTTCCTTCGGATATCCGACCGGGTGACGTGAAGTCCGAATTCCGAAAGACGAAGAAATGACCGAAAAAAAAGGCGCAGTTCCGCCGCTCGCCCGCGCGTTGGCGGCGCGGGGGTTCATCGACCTTACGCCGGTTCAGCAGGCGATGTTGGACCCCGCGATCGAAAGCGCCGACCTTCTTGTCTCGGCCCGAACCGGGTCGGGCAAGACCGTCGCGTTCGGCATCGCGATGGCGCCGACCCTCCTTGGCGCCGCCGAGCGGTTTGATGCCGTCGATGCGCCACTGGCGCTGGTGGTTGCGCCAACGCGCGAGCTCGCGCTCCAGGTTCGGCGGG
>Ga0316197_10002996_pt1 | contig 12015 bp, 13 predicted proteins | sample OudBiesiAoxic_MG_FD_204939 | JGI IMG/M metagenome (GOLD analysis project Ga0316197, IMG submission 204939) | Coastal sediment microbial communities from Oude Bieten Haven, Netherlands - site A oxic | ecosystem: Environmental > Aquatic > Marine > Coastal > Sediment | place: Netherlands...
TACCATTGCGCCGCGGTCAGCGCTGCCAGCCCTGCCACCGCAAGGCCCGATAACAAAAACCCCCGCCGCGCGGCGCGCGACGGGGAGAACGGTTTCTCCGACGGGGGAATGCCGGAGGGACCGGTCATTTGACAGGTGCAGCGGAGGTGAATTTCGGGATCGCCCGGTCAGAGCTGGGGGCAGGATCCAGCGAGGCCCAGTTGTTCTCTGCCTTGTTGATGTTGCCGGGAATATCCTCTTCCCAGAAACCCACAACGTTCTTTGTAATGTTCAGATACAGCTTGCCGTCCACGATCCGCCACAGGTTCGGATTGCCCGGGACCTTCCCGCCTTTGGACACACCGTAAGCGCAGTGTCCGTCGTATTGCGGCGCGTATTGCGCAGGGTTCGCAAGAAATGTGTCACGGTTTGCTTCCGACGAGAACGCGAACCTGGCCCCGTTGTACTCAGCCACAATATCCGCCTTGCCAGGTACAGCTGCAGGCTGGGCCGTACCCAGCGGCGTCTGTGGCAAATCAAAATAGGCGACCACGTCATAGCCGGAGGCAGCGAACCCCGTGCCATCAACGTACTGCTCCCCAGCAAAGGTCTGACCGGCGAGGGTAAGGGCCGTCGCAGCGGCGGCAAGGGTGAGGGTAAAGCGGTTCATCTGGGTCTCTCCTTGGGTTGAGTATGCGTTCCAAAGAAAGCTAGGCAAAGCCCCGGTGACATACACGCCACGAAACCGTGACCTCCCGCCATCGTGAGCGGGTGGTGAGAAAAGTGCACCCCATTCCACCGATTATTTCAAGATCGGCGGTTTTGACGGGTCGGAACCGGGTGGCATACGTGGCGTATGTTGCAAGCCCTCCCCTTGCGGCAGATCAAAGCGCAGGCCAACCTTGGCCAGTTTCTCTACCGTTGGGTCGGTGGGCGCGAAGAATCCCACATCCATCGCCCCTGCCTCGATACCTGAAAACGTCAGCGCTTCGGATGCGGCGCGGACCAGTGCGTCTTGTGCACGCGGGATGGCCCCGATGAACGCCAACAGATGACCGCGGCCACCGCCATGGTATTCCACCGCTACCAGATAGGCGCCCGCCGCCATCGCTGTGGCGGTCGCCAGCTTGGCGTCAATCGCGGCGATCAGTGTTTCGGGCAACCCCTTTGGCGGCAGCACACGTTCTATGCGCGCCTCAACCTCGCCGGCCTCGTTCGCCAGCGTATCGCGGAGCCATGCGACCGCTCCCGCAGGCAAAAGTATCTCTGAAGGTGCAACGCCAATGTTGACGGCCATTCCCAAGTCCTGCCCTTCGAGCATTCCTGCAATCGCCCTGCCGGACAAAGCGACGTAGGGCGCAGGTTCCCCGACATAGGCAGCCAGCCGCTCGGACCGGTCAAAAACAAGCACGTAACCTGCATCCAGCAAAACCGGTGACACCTGATCGTCGTCCGGCTCTGCCTCCAGCAGCAGGAACAACTCTACATCCGCGATCCGTTCGTAAAAGCGCAGGCGCGCGGCATCGTCGTCTTCTGCCGCCATCATCGCGGCGTGTGCTTCGTCTAAGGGGGTCAGTTCACTCATCCAGCACCTCACTTACCGCTGCGCGTAGCCGGGGCAGCACCTCGGCCTCGAACCACGGGTTCTTCTTTAGCCACCCGGTATTGCGCCACGACGGATGAGGCAAGGCAAAGACGCCGGGCGGATGGTCGCGCCAGCCCGCCACCGCCTCCGTGACCTTGGTGAATTCGGGCAAATGATACTTCATCGCGTAGCCACCGATCAGGATGGTCAGGCGCACATCCGGCACCATATCAAGCGCCGCCTGTCGCCAAGTCTTCCAGCAGACGGGCGGCGGCGGAAGGTCACCGCCCTTTGCATCATACCCCGGAAAGCAGAAGCCCATCGGTATGATCGCCACCTTCGATCTGTCGTAAAAGGTATCTTCATCCACCCCCAACCAGTCACGCAACCGCTTGCCAGAGGCATCCCAGAACGGCGTATTCGCCTCATGCACCCGCAGTCCCGGGGCCTGAGACGCAATCAATATCCGTGCACCGGGGGCAAACCACACCACCGGGTTGGGCCGGTGCGCCGTTGCCGTCGCCGCAAATTTCTCGGCACAGATTGTACAGGCGCGCAGATCGTCTCGGATGTCTTTCATGGGCCAAGACCTACTGCAAGAAGCCAGAACGCCAACCCCCTGCGCCAGTCTTTTTCGCATTTATCAGCGCAGCTTTCCTGACTTAGCACCGTTCATTTCTATATTTATCGAAATAATACTTGCAAAGCTCAATAGTTTCGATATTTCTAGAAATATGAAAAACAAACCACAAAACATCCCGCCCCTCACCCTTGCGGCAGCAAGTTTCGCAGCTCTCGGCTCAGAACAACGCCTGTCCGTGTTGCGAACGCTTGTGCGTGCTGGACCAGACGGCCTGACCATCGGGGCGCTTGGCGAACGGACCGGCGTGACCGGATCGACGCTGACCCATCACCTCAAGCTGCTGACCGCTACGGGCCTGGTGAAGCAGGAACGCCAAGGGCGCAGCACGATCTGCGCTGCTGTCGCCTACGAAGAGATCGAGGCGCTTTCGCACTTTCTTCTTACCGAATGCTGCGCCGATGCGCCCGCACCCTGCAAGGAACACGACCATGGCTGAAACAACCCAAACCCTCGCGCGTTTTCAACAGCGCTGGAACCCCGGTGCATGGGGGATCATCCTTGGTATACTGGCCATTGTGGCTCTGCTGGCCCCCGACACACTTTGGGAAACCATCGCCTTTACCGCCACAGCGCTTGGTCACACCGCGCCCTTCATCGCCTTCGCTGTGCTCGCCGTTGCCTACCTCAAGGCCAGCGGGGCCGAGAGCCTTCTTGCCAAGGCATTTGAGGGTAATCCTGCGCGCATGATCGTCATGGCAGCCCTGCTGGGTGGACTGTCGCCGTTCTGCTCTTGCGAGGTCATCCCTTTCATCGCTGCCCTTCTGGCTGTGGGCGCGCCACTGGGTGCTGTGATGGCCTTCTGGCTGGCGTCTCCGCTGATGGATCCCGCGATGTTCGCGATCACCTCCGGTACGCTGGGCTATGACTTTGCGATTGCCAAAACCCTTGCAGCAGTCAGCATTGGCATGATGGGAGGTTTCGCCGTCATGCTTGCGGCAAACACGCCCGTCTTTGTGAATCCATTGCGTGAGGCTCCTGCCGTAGGCGGTTGTTGTTCTGCGAAAAAACCCTTCTCTGGCGCACCGGTCTGGAAGTTCTGGCGGGTTGCCGAGCGGCGCCAGACATTTGGCAAGACAGCTTTTGACAATGCTCTTTTCCTCACCAAATGGCTGACCCTTGCCTACCTGATCGAAGCCCTGATGCTGCGTTATATTCCTGCCGAGATGATTGCCGGTGTGCTTGGCGGCGATGGCATTGTGCCGATCCTGCTGGGCGCGATCGTGGGCGCACCTGCCTACCTCAACGGCTATGCCGCTGTGCCACTGGTCGATGCACTGTTGCAGCAAGGCATGAGCCAGGGGGCTGCGATGTCCTTTGTCATCGCAGGCGGCGTCAGCTGTATCCCGGCGGCCATTGCGGTCTGGGCATTGGTCAAACCACGTGTCTTTGCCGCCTACCTTGGCTTTGCCCTGGCAGGGGCGATTGCGGCCGGGCTGATCTGGCAAACCGTCGCCTAAACGGTCACACCACTGCCAACGCGGCGTACAACGGGCAAACGCCCGTTGTACTTATGCAAAGAAATAAGCCATAATATCGTCAAAGTCGCGGTGTAGACCGCCCCCGAACCTCTGGCACAAGAGGACGAGGCAGACGACACCATAACAGCAACCGGAGCAGGCATGCTGGAATTCGAGAATGTATCCAAGTCCTTCTGGACGGGGACACAGCATAAGGTGATCCTTGACAAGGCATCGTTTCGCGTGCCTTTGGGTCGCTCCCTTGGCATTCTCGCCCCCAATGGCACTGGCAAGACAACGCTGATCAACATGATGGCAGGGTTGGAAAAACCCGACGAGGGCGAGATCCGGCGCAGCTGCAACATCTCTTTTCCGCTGGGCTTTATGGGCGGCGTGGTTGGCAAGGTCTCGGCCATGGAGAACGCCCGGTACATCGCGCGACTTTATGGCCTTGACCCTGATTATGTCGAAAGCTTCTGCCGCTGGCTGTGCAATCTGGGTGAATATTTCGATCAACCGCTTGGCACTTATTCTGCAGGGATGCGCGCGCGGTTTTCCTTTGCACTGATGCTGGCGCTTGATTTCGACATGTACCTGATTGACGAGGGCATGCCATCGACCACGGATGTGGAGTTCAACCGCAAGGCGGGCGAAATCCTGCAGGAACGCCTGCGCACGACCACGATCATCATAGTCTCACACCAGCCTGAAGTGCTTGAGAAGTTTGCCCGTTCGGCGGCCGTTCTGGTGAACGGTCAGTTCATCATGTTCGATACCTTGGAAGAAGCGAAACAGCTCTATGACTACGAAACCCAAGGCTAGAAAATTCCGCATCAAGCGGAGCACGCCGACATCCGCCAGCCCAAACGCTGGCGCGGCTGAGAGTTCAGAGGCGCGCGCGCCGGCTGCGAAAGAAACGCCAAAGCCGCAAGCGCCGCGTCCTGTACCGTCCGAGGCTACCAAGCCCGCCGCTGCGAAGCCGAAAGACCCAAAGCCTGAAGCTGCGCCAGAACAGACGGTCCGGGCTGGCGAAGTGTCTTCGGCCAAGGAAGTGGTTGGCGAAACCGACATGGACGCCATCCGCCACGAGGGTCTTACCGGACGACAGCTGCGCATGGCGCGTCGGGTGGCACAAAAGCACAACCTTGCACCAACGTCCGACTTCGACGCGGTACGCCTGCTGCGTGAAAAGGGGATCGACCCGTTCCAGCGCTCCAATATGCTTGAACTGGTTGTTCCACAGAACGAGGGTGATCAACAGATCGCGCCACCGGCCAACCAGCCCCAGATCGGCCGTGTGCAATTGCCACAGACCGTGCCTGCGGGCAGCATGAACCTGCCCTCGACAGAGCTGAACCCGGCAGAACGGCGCCAGCGCGAAATCTCGGAAATCCAGCGCGACATCACAAGCCGCCGCCGCCGCAAGCTTGGCTTGCTCATGGTGCGGCTTGCGTTCTTTGTCATGCTGCCCACTTTCGCGGCTGCGTATTATTTCTACAACCTAGCCACCCCCATGTACGCCACCAACAGCCAGTTCCTGATCATTCAGAGCGAGGGCGGCGGCGGCACCAGCCCCTTTGGCAACATCCTGCCAACACAGTTCGCCAACTCTGCGGATAGCATCGCAACACAAGCCTATCTGCAATCCAAGGACGCAATGTTGCGCCTTGATCAGGACGTCGGATTCAAGAGCCACTTTGCAACGGCCGACATCGACCCGATTCAACGTCTGGCGGAAGATGCGACAAACGAAGAAGCCTATAAAATCTACAAGAAGAATGTGAAAATTGGCTACGATCCTACCGAAGGTGTGATCCGCCTTGAGGTGATTGCCGCCGATCCGAATATCTCGGCTTCCTTCTCAGAAAGCCTCATTGATTACGCCGAACAGCGCGTGAATGACCTGAGCAAGCAAAAGCGTGAAGACGGAATGAGGGACGCGCTTGAAGGATTTGAAAAAGCACAACAAAAGCGGCGTGATGCACAAGAGGCCCTGATCCGCCTTCAAGTTGAGAACGGCGTCGACCCAGAGGCCGAGATCGCTGCCATCCGGGGTCAGATCAGCAACTACGAAACGCTGCTGATCGAAAAGGAACTGGAACTGGCAGCACTGCTCGACAACGCACGCCCCAACCGCGCCAAGGTGGACGGGGCACGCGGTGATGTGCGCCGCCTGAACGACCAGCTTGCAAAGCTCAAGGAGCGGATGAACACCGCGACGGAGGGCGAAAATTCGCTGGCGAAGAAGGCTGTAACGATGCAGCTGGCCCAAGCCGATCTGGCCGCCGCCGATATGGTCCTGCAATCAGCACAAACCGCGATGGAACAGGCCCGTACAGAGGCGAACCGTCAGGTTCGCTACCTGACGGTTGCCGTACAGCCCGTGGCCCCCGAAGAGGCCACTTATCCACGCAAGTTTGAAAACACGATCTTGGCATTCCTTATCTTTGCGGGCATCTACCTTATGTTGTCCCTGACAGCATCGATCCTCAGAGAACAGGTAACTTCATGACCCAAGTCACAGTCGGTGACGTGATCATCGGAAACGACCGCCCGCTGACAGTGATTGCGGGGCCGTGCCAGCTGGAAAGCGAAGACCACGCCCAGATGATCGCAGGCCGCATGAAAGAGGCCTGCAAGGCAGTTGGGGCGCAATACGTCTTCAAGGCCAGCTACGACAAAGCCAACCGCACATCGCTTGCAGGCAAGCGCGGTCTGGGGATCGACGAAGGATTGAAAGTGCTGCAATCGGTAGCCAGGGCCAATGATCTGCCTGTCCTGACCGACGTCCACACCGAAGCCCAATGCGCCATCGCAGCCGAGGCCGTCGACATCCTGCAAATCCCCGCGTTCCTGTGCCGCCAGACTGACATCCTGCTGGCCGCAGGCGAAACCGGCAAGGTCGTAAACGTCAAAAAAGGTCAGTTCCTTGCCCCTTGGGAAATGGGCAATATCGTCGACAAGATCGAAAGCACCGGCAACAAACGCATTCTGCTGACAGAGCGTGGTACCTCCTTTGGCTACAACACCCTTGTGGCTGACATGCGTGCGCTGCCGCAAATGGCGCAAACCGGCTACCCCGTGGTGATGGACGCCACCCACTCGGTCCAGCAACCGGGCGGCAAGGGCGGCTCTTCTGGCGGACAGCGCGAATTCGCCCCCGTGATGGCACGCGCGGCGGTCGCCATCGGCGTGGCGGCGGTCTTTATCGAGACCCATGAGGATCCGGACAACGCCCCCAGCGATGGCCCCAATATGATCTACCTCGATCAGATGCCCGATCTCATCGCAACGCTGATGAAGTTCGACGCGCTGGCCAAGGAACACCCCCTCACCTTCTAAAGACCAAAGGCGATACCTGTGCCCAAACCCGCTTCTTCCGTTTCCCAGAACACCTGGGAATTTCTGCGCGACGCGATGATCACGCCTACCGGTTTCCGCGAATACGATGCACGCTGGAAATACCCCGATGACATCAACCTGCCCGGCATCACCGCGCTTGGCCTCGGCCTTGGTACACAGATGCAGCAACGTGGGATTGAGCCCGTCATTGCCGTTGGCAACGATTACCGCGACTATTCGCTTTCGATCAAGAATGCCTTGATCATCGGCCTGATGCAGGCTGGCATTCACGTAAAGGACATAGGCCCGGCCCTGAGCCCCATGGCCTATTTCGCACAATTCCACCTTGGTGCCCCGGCGGTTGCAATGGTCACCGCCAGCCACAATCCGAACGGCTGGACCGGCGTGAAGATGGGCTTCGAACGCCCCCTTACCCACGGCCCCGATGAGATGGCGGAGCTCCGCGATATCGTACTGAACGGCTTGGGCAAACCGCTGTCTGGCGGCGGCTACGAGTTCATCGATGGCGTGCGCGAGGCTTACCTCGATGACCTCGTGGGGGACTTCAAGATGACCCGCAAGCTCAAGGTGGTCTGCGCCACCGGCAACGGCACCGCGTCAGCTTTTGCGCCGGAACTTTTCAAACGCATTGGGGTGGAGGTTGTCGAAAGCCACAACCGCCTCGACTACACCTTCCCGCATTACAATCCCAATCCCGAAGCCATGGAGATGCTCCATGACATGAGCGCGAGCGTCAAAGCCTCCGGCGCGGATTTCGCACTGGGGTTTGATGGCGATGGCGACCGCTGCGGCGTGGTGGATGATGAGGGCGAAGAGATATTTGCCGACAAGGTGGGCGTGATCATGGCCCGCGATCTGGCCAAACTCTACCCCGGCGCCACCTTTGTGGCCGACGTCAAATCTACCGGCCTTTTCGCCTCCGATCCCGAGCTTCTGAAACATGGCGTCAAAGCAGACTACTGGAAGACCGGCCATTCGCACATGAAACGCCGCGTCAAGGAAATTGGCGCGCTGGCTGGGTTCGAAAAATCAGGCCACTACTTCCTCGCTGAACCCATCGGACGGGGCTATGACTGCGGCATGCGGGTCGCCGTGGAAATCTGCAAGCTGATGGACCGCAACCCGGATAAATCCATGTCAGACCTGCGCAAGGCATTGCCCCGGACATGGTCCACACCCACCATGTCCCCCTATGCCTCTGACGAGGAAAAGTATGACATCCTCGCCCGGCTTGTGGACAAGCTGGTGGCCAAGCACGAAGCCGGTGAAAAGATCGCCGGCCGCGCTATCAAAGAGGTTGTCACCGTCAACGGGGCGCGCGTGATCCTCGACAATGGCGGCTGGGGTCTGGTTCGGGCGTCATCCAACACGCCCAACCTTGTTGTGGTCTGCGAAAGCCCAACGTCAGAGGATGAATTGCGCGCGATCTTCAAAGACATTGATGCTGTCATTCGCACCGAACCCGGCGTTGGCGATTACGATCAGACCATCTGAGCTTCATCTTTCCATTACAATTCTGCCGGGGAGTTTGAGGGGTGCAAAACCCCCTCATCCGATTTGGCGGAACCAAATCAATAAAATCGAATGCGCGCCCCGCGCGCTCAATCGGACAGTGCTGCCCGGCAAAAACCCCGGATCAAGGCCGCATCCTTCACACCAGGCGCAGACTCGACAGCAGATGACACGTCCACCTGCCGCGCCCCCGTCACGCGAATGGCCTCTGCCACCGTCTCGGCAGTAAGACCGCCCGCCAGCATCCAGGGCACCGGCCAGCGTCGCCCGGCAATGAGTGTCCAGTCAAAGGCCAGCCCATTGCCGCCCGGCAGGTCCGCGCCCTTTGGCGGCTTCGTGTCCACCAACAACTGATCCGCCACGCGACCGTAGCCATCCAATGCGGCCAGATCCTCTGGTCCGCCCACCCCCACAGCCTTCATCACGGGCAAGCCATAGCGCGCCTTGATCTCGGCCACGCGCTCTGGCGTCTCACTGCCGTGAAGCTGAAGCATGTCGATCGGCACCACGGCGGTCAGCGCGTCCAGTTCCGCGTCGCTAGGATTGACGACAAGCGCAACCTTGCAGATCCCCTCAGGTGTCAGCGCAGCCAGTTCAGCGGCCTTCTCAGGCGTCACATAGCGCGGGGATTTCGGAAAAAAGTTCAACCCGATATACCGCGCACCGGCATCCACCACAGCAGTGATGTCCTGCGGGCGTGTGACCCCGCAAATCTTTACATTAACGTCAGAAGGCATGCGTGTGGCTTAGCTGGCCTCGTCAAGCAGCGCAAGGACCTCGTCCTTGCCCTTGTGCTTCTCGCCCTTCAGGCGCGCCACTTCGCGTTCCAGACGCCGTGTCTCGCGGGCCAGACGTGCTTTCTCGGCCCGCTCACCGTATTCGCGGATCCATTCCCAGACGAAACCGACCAGCAAACCCGCGACGATGCTGCCCAAGATCACCAGAAACAGCGGCAGTTGCACCGAAGGGTTCACTGCGAACCAGCCCGCTACCTCCTGCGGCAGCACCTGCAGGGTCACCATCGCACGGTTCGCCAAAGCGACCGAAATCAGCGCCACCGCAAAAATGGCGATACAAAGGTAACGAACATAGCGCATCAGCTTTTCCCGTTCAGCCTGTCCCGAAGCAATTTGCCGGTCTTGAAGAACGGCACGTGCTTCTCTTCCACATGAACGGTTTCACCCGTCCGTGGGTTTCGGCCTACTCTTGCATCCCGCTTCTTGACGGAAAAGGCGCCAAATCCGCGCAGCTCCACCCGGTTGCCCTTGGCCATAGCGCCGGTAATCTCGTCAAAGATGGTGTTCACAATCCGCTCGACATCCCGCTGGTAGAGGTGTGGGTTGTCATCCGCAATTTTCTGGATGAGTTCTGACCGGATCATCTTGGTATCCCCCCGCGAGACATTTTTTTCTGTAGAGCACGCCCAACTATAGCAAAATCCTCGCATTCGGGAAGTCAGTGGTTTCACCCCGCTTCCGATTTTTATGCGAGAAGTGGCTGTTTTTCTGTGTTTTTTTGGAGGTTTGCTCGCCGGCCCTCGGGGCTGATGCAGATTCCTCCGCCAAGGCAGCAAAAGCGGGTAACCCGATTCGCAACGAAAAGGGCCCCACGCTTGACGCGCGGGGCCCTCCAAATTTCAAGCCAATCAAGGCTTACTTGTCGTCGTCGCCCTTCAGCGCCGCACCAAGGATATCGCCCAGAGACGCACCGGAGTCAGAAGAGCCATACTGCTGAACCGCTTCCTTCTCTTCGGCGATTTCGCGCGCCTTGATGGAAACGCCCAGACGGTGCGCTTTCGCGTCCACGTTCGTGATGCGCACGTCGACCTTGTCACCGACAGAGAAACGCTCTGGGCGCTGCTCGGCACGGTCACGGGAAAGGTCGGAGCGGCGGATGAAGGATTTCATGCCTTCGTATTCCACCTCGATGCCGCCTTCCTCGATGGAGGTCACGGTCACGGTCACGATGGAGCCACGCTTCACGCCGCCAACGGCTTCGGCGAACTTGTCACCGCCAACACCCTTGATGGAGAGCGAGATACGCTCTTTCTCGACGTCAACCTCGGAGACAACTGCCTGAACGACGTCGCCTTTGCGGTAGTCCTGAATGGCTTCTTCGCCACGCTGGTCCCAGCTGAGGTCGGAAAGGTGCACCATACCGTCGATGTCGCCGGGCAGGCCCACGAACAGACCGAATTCGGTGATGTTCTTGACTTCGCCTTCGACTTCCGTGCCCTCGGGGTGTGTTTCTGCAAACACTTCCCATGGGTTGCGCATGGTCTGCTTGAGGCCAAGGGAAACGCGGCGCTTGGCACCGTCGATCTCCAGCACCATGACTTCCACTTCCTGAGAGGTGGAGACGATCTTGCCGGGGTGCACGTTCTTCTTGGTCCAGGACATCTCGGAGACGTGGACCAGACCTTCGACACCTGGCTCCAGCTCAACAAAGGCACCGTAGTCGGTGATGTTGGTCACGCGGCCTGTGTGTACTGATTCCAGCGGATACTTCGCGGCCACCAGATCCCATGGATCTTCCTGCAGCTGCTTCATGCCAAGGCTAATGCGGTGTGTCTCTTTGTTGATCTTGATGACCTGCACCTTGATCGTCTCACCGATAGAGAGGATCTCGGACGGGTGGTTCACGCGGCGCCATGCCATGTCTGTGACGTGCAGCAGGCCGTCGACACCGCCCAGATCAACGAACGCACCGTATTCGGTGATGTTCTTGACCACACCATCCACGGTCTGACCTTCGGTCAGGTTACCGATGACTTCAGCACGCTGTTCGGCACGGCTCTCTTCAAGGATCGCACGACGGGACACAACGATGTTGCCACGGCGGCGGTCCATCTTGAGGATTTGGAATGGCTGCTTGAGACCCATCAGCGGGCCAGCGTCGCGCACGGGGCGCACATCGACCTGAGAACCGGGCAGGAACGCGACAGCGCCGCCAAGGTCCACGGTGAAACCACCTTTGACACGGCCAAAGATCGCACCTTCGACGCGCTCTTCTGCAGCGTATGCTTTTTCCAGACGGTCCCATGCTTCCTCGCGACGGGCCATCTCGCGAGAGATAACAGCTTCACCGCGGGAGTTTTCAACCTGACGCAGAAAAACTTCGACTTCGTCGCCGACTTCGATCTTGGGTGCTTCACCCGGATCGGCAAATTCTTTCAACTCGACGCGGCCTTCCATCTTGTAGCCTACGTCGATGATGGCCTGGCCCGCTTCGATCGCGATAACCTTGCCTTTGACAACAGACCCTTCTTCGGGTGTGTCCATTTCGAAGCTTTCTTCAAGGAGTGCTTCAAACTCGTCCATCATGTTCGCCATGTAGCGTATCGTATCCTTATCAATGTGTTTCTGGCCGTGCGGTTGTCTCCGCCGGTCTGGGGTGTGCATTGGTCCGCTAGTTGGCCCTTGATCCGCAAAAGAAAGAGGGCCGGAAGACTCCGACCCTGCTCAGGATTGCGTCTC
>Ga0316197_10002997_pt1 | contig 12014 bp, 12 predicted proteins | sample OudBiesiAoxic_MG_FD_204939 | JGI IMG/M metagenome (GOLD analysis project Ga0316197, IMG submission 204939) | Coastal sediment microbial communities from Oude Bieten Haven, Netherlands - site A oxic | ecosystem: Environmental > Aquatic > Marine > Coastal > Sediment | place: Netherlands...
GGAGCTGTGGACCCGGGTGATGGATGTCGATGAGCAGGACAAGCCCGGCGCCAATGAAGAGCCTACAGACGGCTACACAAAGTGGGATGCTGGTGCGGACTATCGCCTCCCGGTAGCCGACAGCGAGGTTACGCTGTTCCTCGCGCTGAACAACATCACCGATGAGGAAATCCGTCTCAGTACCTCCTTCCTGCGTGACGTTGCGCCGGAAGCCGGCTTTTCCGTAGAGGCGGGGGTTCGCTGGACCTTCTGACGGGTTGAGTAGCAGTCTGCGGTGCCCATGAATTATTGCCCGTGGACTGCTACAGTGGTCGGCTAAGGCTTTGGAGAAGGGCATGGCAGAGCGAATCATCGTGGGTATCAGTGGCGCGTCGGGCATCGTATACGGTGTCCGCGCTTTGCAGTTACTTGGCGCCTGCGGTATCGAAACGCATCTGGTGATGACGAAGTCGGCGGAGCTAACCTTACATCATGAGCTTGATATGTCGCGGGCCGAGATAGAAGCGCTGGCCAGTGAAGTACATGCGATCAAAAATGTCGGTGCCTCGATTGCCAGCGGATCTTTTATCACAGCGGGCATGCTGGTGGCGCCGAGTTCTGTCAGGACCATGTCAGAAATCGCCACCGGTGTAACCTCGACCTTACTGACGCGTGCGGCCGACGTGGTATTGAAGGAACGTCGTCGATTGGTGCTCATGGTCAGGGAGACGCCTTTGCATACCGGACACCTGCGTACCATGACCCAGTTATCCGAGATGGGAGCGGTGATCGCTCCGCCGGTACCGGCCTTCTACGCGCGACCCGAGAGTCTCGACCAGATGGTCACACAAAGTGTGGGCAGGGTGCTTGATTTGTTCGACGTGGATACCGGCCAGGTGCAGCGCTGGACAGGTGAATAGTCTCTTGCCGGGTTTTTTCTTACCTGGCCCAGCGCTGATGCTGTTCGGGAGCTGAGCGGGTGCCGATTCTGTTCGGCGTGATCTTGCTGGACCTGATTGGCTTCGGCATTGTTATCCCCATTCTGCCTTTTTTGTCGCCACAGTTGGGCGCCGGCAAATTTGATATCGCACTTATCATTGTTTCCTATGCGGTTTGCTCGGGCCTGTGCGGCCCCTATTGGGGTAAGTTGTCCGACCGTATCGGCCGCAAGCCGGTCATCATGATCTGTCTGGCCGGTGGAGCGCTGGCGTATGTGATGCTGGGCCTGGCCTCGGAACTGTGGATGGTGTTTGCCGCTCGCGCATTTGCCGGGTTGATGGCGGGTAATATCGGTGTCGCATCAGCCATGATGGCCGATCTGACCACTCCGGAAAATCGCGCCCGCGGCATGGGTCTGATCGGTGCCGCCTTCGGCCTGGGGTTGGCTATGGGGCCGGTGCTGGGTGGCTTGCTGGCGGGTGACGGCAACAGCTTTACGTTGCCGTGTATCGTCGCCGGAGGGATGTCGGTGCTTGCCATTATCGCGGCCGCAGTGTTCCTGCCCGAGTCGGTGTCGAAGCAGCGGCAGGCCGAGAGTCGCGCCTTGCAGGAGGATAAGCAGGGCCTTTCGATTTACCAGATGTTGAAGCAGACCGGTAACCGGCTGCTGACCTGTCAGTATGTGGTGCACAATTCCTGTGTCAGTGCGTTCAGCTATATGTTCCCGCTCTGGGTTGCCGACCTGCTGTCCTGGACACCCCGGGAAGTGGGTATTATTTTTGGTATTCAGGGCATCATCATGGCGGTTATGCAGGGTGGCTTCATGGGTCAGCTGATCAGGCTGCTGGGCGAATTTCCCCTGCTGCGTGTATCGATTGCCTTGTTCCTGTGTGGTTTGCTGACAGCAGCTTTCGCCGAGACCATGCCGGTCATGGTGACCGCTGCCTTTATGACGATGTCAGGCGCCACTTTGTGTATGCCGGTACTCAATACACTCACCAGCAATCGTACACCGGCAGCACTGCGCGGCCGAATGCTGGGAACCACCAGTTCAGCGGGGTCCTGGGGTCGGGTTGTCGGCCCTCTGTTTGCCGGTACCAATCTGGCCCTGTTTGGTTATCAGGCGGCGTGGCTGGCTTGCGCGGCGCTGGTTGTAATCTATCTCGGCTGGGCGCTGTGGGAAAAGCCCCACCGCCATACCGGGATGCAAAGCCCCGATTGAGCGGGTAGTATTTGCCGTCTCTATTTACCCACCTGTAAACCCACTCTGAGGAATTCACCAATTATGGCGACTCAACTATTTGATCTTACCGGCAAGATTGCACTCGTCAGCGGCGCCAGCCGCGGTATTGGTGAAGAAACTGCGCGCCTGCTGGCCGAACAGGGCGCCCATGTCATTGTCTCCAGCCGCAAGATTGACGATTGCACAAAGGTTGCCACATCGATTTGTGATGCCGGCGGTAGCGCCGAGGCATTTGCCTGTCACGTGGGCAATATGGACGATATCTACGCAACGTTCGAACACATCAGGTCGACGCATGGCCGGCTGGATATTTGCGTTAACAATGCCGCCACCAACCCCTATTTCGGACATGTGCTTGATACCGACCTGGGTGCGTATAACAAAACAGTGGAAGTGAACATCCGCGGTTACTTTTTCATGTCCATTGAGGCTGGCAAGATGATGCGCGACCAGGGCGCGGGCGTGATCGTCAATACTGCATCAATTAACGGACTGCAGCCGGGGATGATGCAGGGCATTTATTCAATCACCAAGGCTGCTGTGATCAATATGACCAAGGTATTTGCCAAGGAGTGCGGCGGCCTTGGTATACGCTGTAATGCACTGCTGCCCGGGTTTACCAATACCAAGTTTGCCGGTGCGTTATTTTCCAACGATGAAATTTACAGCAAAGCCATGGAGCAAATCCCGATGGCCAGGCACGCCGAACCCGTAGAGATGGCCGGAACCATGCTTTACCTGGTCTCCGATGCCAGCAGCTACACCAATGGCGAATGCATCGTAGTCGATGGCGGTCTTACGCTTTAGCCTTGCTGCAGGTACTGGAAGCCACCTTCCTTGATGTACAGTTCGCAATAATCGCTGCTCACAGGAGTGATTGAGCCGCCTGCAGGTATGCGTAACCAGCAGTGACGGGGGTATTGACCCAGTGCATCGGCGAAACTGCCGCTAAGCACGAACAGTTCAGCACCTTGCGGGAAATTTACCTGCCCGAGTTCTGACGGAGTATCCCAGGCCTCCAGTCGGGTGAAGTCGGAATAGGGCTCCTGGGCATAGAGTTTCTTCCAGCTGGCACATTTTCGGACAGACGCTTTCCAGTCTACCGTGTCTGCATGTATGGCGATGTGTTCGCGGTCGAGGCCGGGGAACTGGCGCAGCTTTACAAACAGCAGACAGCCGTCCTTTGAATAGGGTTCATGGTAGAAACCTTCCGGATTAAGCAGGTAGGTACCGGCGGGCCAATCGCCGTGTTCGTCAGAGAAAATACCTTCCAGCACCAGGATCTCCTCACCCTGGGGGTGGTCGTGACCGGGAAACTTTGCACCGGGCTCATAGCGCACTATCGAGGTGACCTGACCGGATTCGAGAGGACCCACGCGGTGCAAGCGCTTACGCTGCACGTGTCCGCCAGGGCTGGAGGTCCAGGGCATGGCCTGCGTATCAATGGCCAGGCGTTGGCTCAGGTCGGCGTTGATAACATCACTGTCTTCGTTCATCTTCATCCATTTATCCGGGGGCTGCCGGGGATCGGCAGACCACTCATCTTGACATACCCTGCTCGCAGGCGTTGCCGCTTGAACCGGGGATGCGATAGTAACGAAAGTACGCTGCTTATGCTCCAGTGGTTCATGCTGATTGGCGGGCATGCCTGATAATAACGGCAATACCAAAATCGATGAGCCATTGCGGTTTGTGTGTCGGCTGCCTTGCGGTATGCTCAACTAATGTCCAAGAAAGTACTGGTAAGTCATCAGCTCCCCGGAGAGCGAATCCATGATCTGGCCCAGCATTGCGACCTCAATGTCTGGGTGGGCCCCGGTTTGCTGCCGGCGTCGTCCCTGCGTGAGGAACTGGCGGGTTGTCATGGCCTGGTCTGCCTGCTTACCGATAAAATCGATTCGGACCTGCTATCGAATTTGCCGGACCTCGAGTTTGTGTCCAGCATGTCAGTGGGTGTGGACCACGTCGACGTGGCCGCGCTGACCCATCGGTCGATCCCACTGGGGCATACTCCCGGTGTGCTGGTGGATACCACCGCCGACGCCACTTTCGGACTGATGCTGGCGGCGGCGCGACGCATGGGTGAGGCCGACCGCTTTGTCCGACAGGGTAACTGGCGCGCCGAAAATGCCTGGTCTCCCGACTTCTTTACCGGCAAGGATGTCAGCGGTGCGACCCTGGGGATTATCGGGCTGGGCCAGATTGGTCAGGCGGTGGCCCGCCGGGCCGCTGGTTTTGGAATGAATGTCCTGGGCTGGAATCGTAGCGAGCGACAGGTGTCCGGTATCGACAATGTGTCGATGGAGGAGTTGCTGTTGCGCAGCGATTTTGTCTCAGTCCACGTGGCGCTTAACGAAGAAACTCGCGATCTGCTCAATGAGCAGCGTATTGCCATGATGAAACCCGGAGCCGTCCTGATCAATACAGCGCGCGGTGGGATTGTGAACGAGTTGGCACTGGCCGAAGCGCTGAAGTCAGGCGCCTTGTATGCCGCAGGTATTGATGTCTTTGAGCAGGAACCGGTACCCGCGGATAACCCGTTGGTTGATCTACCCAATGTGGTACTGGCGCCGCATATTGGCAGCGCAACGGTGATAACGCGTGCACGCATGGCCGACATGGCCGTGGAGAATGCGCTTGCAGCGCTGCAGGGCCAAGCAATGCCCCACTGCGTCAACCCCGAGGTTTACTCCTAGTCCGCTTTTGGTAGTGACCGTAGACCCTCTTTGACCGCAGAGTTGATGTTTTTGTGCAGGCGGCTTGAGTCAACCCTGTTGGCATCTTCGACAATCTTGGTGACGATGACCCGCCACACCTCTTCCTTGCGCTCAACGTCGTTGAACTGCAGGGCGATATTGCTGGTTTCCTTGACCCCTCCCAGGGCGTAGGCATTGTCGACCGAAGCCTGGTCGACATTTCGATTGGGTATCACTCCGGGATAGTTCGAAAGATTGCTGGCCTCACTGCCTTTCTGGCCCATGCGCATACCGGTAGCGAAGAGGTAGTCGACACTGAACTGAGCCTTCTCCGGGTTCAGTCGATAGCCCTTGTTTTTCAACTCAGCGTCAACCGCCGCACGGACGATGGGGTCCATGACGTAGACAGGGTCCCTGGATGCCGCGGTGTTTTCGAGGGGCTCACTGCGCCAGCGATAGAACGTATAATTGCCGGCGGCAAAGGTGTCAGTTTCTTCTGGCCTGGTTTCAACGCCACTGCAGGCGGCGAGGGAGAGGGCCGCAACGAGTGTGACTGCCAGTAACTGTAGTGTTCGCATTATGTTTCTCTGCTCAATGAAAGCTGACGGATGGCCGCTGACGTGATCTGGAACAAGGTCATGGTAGCAGCACCTCTCACCGCCAGCCAACAGGGTTACACCCCGGGAATGCTGCCCAGCAATTGTTGTGCAATCCACTTGAGGCGTTCGTCCCGGGCATTGACCGGCTGCATCCCCGGATCGGTGTACACTTCCAGCGCTCCGCGCCAGACGATATCGCTGGTCCCGCGAGGGGCAATCGCCAGCATCACTGTGCCTTTTCCGTAACCGGCGGCGGGGTTGGCCAGCGACGGATAGAGCCTGAATATCTCCTGGATCTCCGCGTGATCCTGTAATTCACCCAGCAGCACGACTGCGACTACATCGTAGTCGGGAGAATCCTGCGCGGTGGCGAAGCGATAGCCCTTGCGCTCGAATTCCTGCTGCAGCGCCTGCTGCAGAATCTGCCCGCGTCGCTCAAAGCTGCCATCAGGATCGTCGACCCAGATCAGGTCCGAGCGCCAGCTCAGGAGAGTATCTTCGTTGGTAACGAACCCGGGCATGGCAACGGATACAGCGCTCGACCGTCCAAGTGGATCCCCGGCCTGTTGGCCCGGTGTCTGGCTACTGCAGGCGACAAGGCAAGTGAAGGCAAATAGCGGAAGCAGCAGGCGCAAGGTCACGGGGGTGGTCTCCACAGTAAAAGAATAGAAAAGCAGATATTAAACGATCCACGGTTGATTAGTAGACTCCTGCGCCGCAAAACGTTCCGCGAGCGGGGCCGGCAGTCTCTTATCGGGAATGGGGCATTTTACCTAGGTAATTGTAATTACAGTAGTTTTCCCAAATTTAGGCAGTGCTTTGCCGGGATCTGTCTGCTAATGTTTACGTTATAACTATAAGTTATTTCTGTGGGGAGAAATAATGATTTCACGAAAACTGGTACGTACCGACCTGAATCTATTGGTCGCACTGCAGATTCTTCTCGAGGAGCGTAACGTTACCCGCGCTGCCGAACGCCTGTCGGTATCGCAGCCTGCGCTGAGCAAGACGCTGCAGAAATTGCGCGCCGCCTTCGACGACGAGCTGTTTACTCGCACGGCTCACGGATTGGTGCCCACGCCCCGTGCTGAGGTGTTGGCCCGCGACCTCCCCGGGCTGCTGGAATCCGTGGAATCGGTACTCGGCGACGAGGATTTCGATCCGCAAAGCTATGTCGGTGGCTTCAAGCTGCTGTTGCCACCCATTGTCAGTGAAAGCCTCCTGCCGGCGCTGATGGCGGACCTGCGACAGTCGGCTCCTAATGTGCAGATCGTCACGGCCGAGGTGCCCTCGGACTATCAGGACAAGCTTAAAAAGGGCGAGGCAGATTTTGCCGCATTTGTGGCTTTGGAAACGGATCGCGACATACATGCCGAGCCGATTGCAGCGATCGCCCCGCGCTGTTACATGCGAGTGGACCACCCGCTGGTCGATCAGGAATTTGATCTAAAGAGTTTTCTGGCCTATCCCCATCTTCGCCTGTACCTGCCTGGGCTGACCCGCGAAAACACCAGCATGGTCGACGATGTGCTGGGGCAGTATGGGGTTCATCGCAACATCGTGCTGGAGACAACCCAATTTGCCTCTGCGGTGGGTGTGGTCACTCACACGGATTCTCTGCTGGTGGCAAACGCCGGATTCGAAGAGGGCGGGCTCTATCGCGAGCTTATCGTGGGCCGCGAGTTGCCGGAGGAGTTGCAGCGGATGATACGCAACACCCACAGTAGCAATAGCGGAAAAATGTCATTGATGCGACATACGCGCACGGCCCGCAGTGCCCCACACCAGTGGCTGCGCTCTCGGCTGATGAAGCACCTGACCCGTTCCGACAATAAAGTGGATGTCGAGCCGCCGCGGAAGGTGTCCCTGGCCTGAGGCGCAGCGCCAGTCGCTACTGGCTGCTGGCTTCCAGTTCGCCGAGCCTTTTGTTCGCTGTGTCCTGCAGCTTCTGTTCCACCCCGTCGGCTTTTTCCAGCGACCGCTTATAGCCTTCGGGCAGTGCATCTTCGGGGTCTTCTTTTACGCAGCCGTAGAGGGCGCCCAACATCAGCAGTGCAGTGGTGACTGTAATTACTCGTTTCATGGTCTTGCCTCCTTCTTCCTAGTCTACCCGCAGTGAGGGAATAGCGCTGCGGTCGACAATGGGTGTGTTGGTCCAGTGTCCTTCCGGTGTCTGGTACCAGCCTGCGGCGGCCAATGCGCCGCCATCGCAGTGAATAACGGTGCCGGTAACCCAGGCCGCCATTTCGCTGGCCAGGAACAGGGCGCAACCGGCAGTGTCACCGGGCTTACCAAACCGACCCAGTGGCACCCAATGGTTGGGCCGATTGTAATCCTCAGGTGCAATCCATTCCCTGGGGTTTACCTGTTCCGTTTCGGTGGTCTCAGGTGCGATGGCATTGACCCGAATTCTATCCGGCGCAAGCTCAAGTGCCAGGCTCTTGGTAAATCCCTCGATACCCAGCTTGTAGGCACCATAGGGTGTGATATTGGGCATTCCCCGATAACCTTCGATCGAGGAAATACTGACAATGGCCGCGCCTTCAGGGGCTTTGCGCAGTAGCGGGATGGCCTCCCGAGAGCAAATCATTACCTGCCGCAGGTTCACTGAGAAAAGCCTGTCTATGTCATCGTCAGTCATGTTCTCCAGCGGTTTGACCAGCCCGAGAAAATCTCCCACGTTGTTGACCAGAATATCCAGCGAGCCGTATCGGGCCTCGACCTGCGCAAACAGGTTCGTGACCTGCTCACTAACTGTCACATCACACAGGTGGCAGCTGTGACCTGCTTCGGCAGGCAGCTTTTCCTGGGCTGCGCGGATAGCGGTTGGGTCACTGTCAGCGACAATCACACGGGCGCCCTGACTGGCAAACAAAGCCGCCGTCGCCAGTCCGATGCCACCAGCCCCTCCGGTTACCAGTGCGGTTTTGCCTGCCAGCATTGCGTCCATAAGCTTGAATCCCTGCATCTGTGTTAATCATGGGCAACCGGTGTGGCCGCAGCCAACATGGCAACCTCGGCCATAGCTATCTAAAGTGAAGTGCTTAAACCGTTCTATAAGAGTGTATACGATGTCGTTTGTTACCGTGGAAAAACCGCGCCCGGCGGTCACCCTGATTACCCTCAACCGACCAGAGCGAATGAATGCCATGGCTTTTGACGTCATGGTGCCTTTCAAGGAAGCGCTGGAGGAGGTCAGTTTCGATAATGACACGCGGGTGGTTATTGTGACTGGCGCTGGTGCCGGATTTTGTTCGGGCGCCGATCTCGAGGACCCTGGCTGGCTGGATATATTCAATGGCCTGACGGTCCCTGGTATTGCCCGCCGGGCCATGAAGATACTGGAAGACGTGATCAAGGCTATTCATGACATGCACCAGCCGGTGATCGGCGCCATCAACGGCCCCGCGATAGGCGGTGGGTTTTGCCTCGCCATGGCGACCGATATCAGGATTGCGGCTGACAGCGCGGTGTTTCGGCCGGCCGGCATCAATAACGGACTCACCTCGGCAGAGCTGGGTCTGAGTTACCTGCTGCCCCGGGCGATCGGTACCTCCAGGGCTTTTGAAATCATGCTGACCGGACGGGACGTGGACGCCAGTGAAGCCCAGCGCCTTGGAATCGTCAGCAAAACAGTGGCCGGCGAGGCATTGCTGGATGAGTGCTACGCCATCGCCGAGCGTATCGCCGGTTTCAGCCAACTGGGTGTGGAGCTGAGCAAGCAAATGCTCTGGGCCGGCGTCGACGCTGGTAGCCTGCATACCCATATGAATCACGAGGGGCACGCCCAGCTGTTCATGCGTATGACCACAAAAAATTTTGAAGAGGCGATCAGAGCCCGTAAAGAAGGGCGGGCACCCGACTATAAGGATTAATCTATTACGGGCGGTTTTCCCCAGTGTCTGGTGCTGCGCGTACAGTGATTACCGCGGCCAATACTGAGGCGTCGATACCGGTGATGCGATCGTAGTCGTAGTCGCTCAGACTGAAGAACAAGGGAAACTTTCTGCTATAGACGAAGCGCCCATCATCGAGACTGAAGTACTCGAGACGTTCGGTGCCACTGGCGGTCATAATGTCCAGGGCCAGCGTGGGCTCGGTCTCTGCCAGGGTACGCTGATCGTCTTCCTCCGCTACGCCGTCGATCTGTTGGCTGGCCAGCGCCAGTAGCAGGGCGTCCAGCTCCCGTCGGTCCGGTGCAACCCCAGAGGGTGTTCGCCATCCGTTGCCCTCGCGGCTGACCTCAAAGCCGGGTCCTTTGATGTGATCGGGCTCGCTGATCTGTAACAGTGAACGCTGTAGCCACGATGACGCCGCCGCGGGGGCATCAAAGTTGTTGAACTTGACACTATAGATTGCTTCGCCGGCATCATTGCGCGCATGTACGCGGCGAAAACCCGGCGAGGTGCCCAGGTAAATCGTTCCCAATAACTCGCCTTCGCCGATCAGGGTGAGCCGACGTTGGTAGTGATAGGCGGCAACATGAAAGCGCTGTCTTGCCGGCACTGTGTCCGCTACCGGGCGGCCGTGTGGCTGGTAGGCCAGTGCATCGATCAGGTCCGTGATCATCCTGTCATCGGCGGGCAGGTCTTCCAGCTCTGGCAATATCCAGTGCTCGCCACGGCGCACAAGGATAACCTCGTTGTCGTGCCGATCGCTGATGTTTATCTCATCCAGCAAGTTGGCATTGAAGGCTATCAGCGGCTTCTTGTCGCGCATTGTCGGCAGCATGTCTTCGGGCCAATACAGCATTGCTGTGATCGCGCACTGCACCATTAGCAAAATCAACAATGTGGATACAGGCGCTTTCACAATGCCAGACTCTTGCGGTAATGGCGTCGCCGGGCCAGCTTGCGCAGCCAGTATGCAATCGCCAGCAAGCCCAGCCATAACAGGGCAAGGCCATAGTTTGCATATTCGATAAGAGCCTGGCTCTGTCTTTCCATTGGTGGCAGTGTGCGATTGAAGTGTGCCCGGGAGCGGATCGCGAGTAGGGTGTCATCCTGTAGCGCCCAATCCAGGGTGTTCATCAGCAGTTCCAGAGGTCCCAGATACTGCGTTCCCGACGCCGTGATGATGGCGTTGAGCATCTGATCGTCCATAAAATCGTTGGATGCGAAGACAATCATGCGCGCTGAGCCCGGTGAACGCTCCAGTAGTTTATTGACGCCGCGGGTCTCTCTCGGTCGGGCTTCTTCGAGCAGTGCGTCCTTGCCCGTAAAGAATGAGTCGAACCTGCCCTGGGCGACAACGGCGAGCTCTTCAGAACGGGTTGGTCCGCTATTGGAGAACGTGCTGTTGCCGTCACCGTCGACCTGGGGCATGACATCGGTACTGGCCGAACGCCAGGAATCAGGCGAGCTGCGCAACAGGTTGGTGATGCGCATGCCGGGTTCTCTTCGCAGGGTCATTGGCGATGCCCATGCCATTGTCAGCTGCGGAATACCCAACGTGATCGGATGATCCTGATTTAGCCCATCCTCACGCAGATCAATAAAGTAGGGGTAGTCGATCAGTCGGACATCGCGGAATTCATAACCGCCTACCTTGCGAATAACCGGCGCGGGGAAGGCGGCGCTGCGTTTGTCCAGCACCAGAGACTCCTCAATAGTGATGCCGTGATGCTGCAGCCATTCCTGTAGTCCGCTATCCCAGGGTTGCATGCGCAACTCGCCGCCTGACAATTCGGCGGTAAAGGCAGACGAGGCTATTACCACGGTGCCTCCGCGCATCAGGTACTGGTCGATTGCAAAGATCGCGCGGCTGTTCAGCCGCTGTGGGGCGATGACTGCCAGTATATCTGCTTCCGGGTCTATCCTTCCGTCCGCCAGATCCTCCATGCGTATGCTGTAGTCGCGGGTGACCATGCGCTCCAGGTTGGTAAAGGTGGGCGCCCCCAGTTTATGGCGCGCCATAGCTTCGTGCACCGTGGGCAACGCGAGAGAAACGGTCTTGGTGAAGCCACTGGCAAACCGTTTCAGGCCGGCCTCCAGCATTGTGGGGAATTCGGCGGGATCGAAACTGTCTGTGGGTAGCTGTACGACTTGCCGGGTGTCCGACAGCGTCAGGTAAAAGTAAAACTCCCGATCGTCTTCCAGCGTGGCCAGCATCGGCTTGAAGCCCCATTCATCAACGATCTGGCGGGCCACCTGGCCGTCGCCCGCTTCCGGTTCAACAAAACGTATACGAAATTTGCCGTCGGAATTGCGGGCGAGTTGTTGCAGGTGGTCGCCAATCGCTTGTCGGTAGTCAAGCAGCAGCTCGGGTAGCAGCGCGTCTGCTGAGACATAGGCCACGAACTCGATCGGTTCATCGATGCCGGCGAACAGGTCACCCGACACCTGGTAGCTATACAGCACATCTTTGACGGCGCGGGTGACATCGAACTCGGGGTTTCGCAACAGGACCTCGGGCTCGGCGTTGGGCGTGGTCCGCACTTCGATAAGCTCGCTAAAGCCGAGAGTCTCGAATTCCTCGCCGTACTCCACCAGCACATTGAAGTAGGAATTGACCAGCGCCGACTGGTAGCGATCGGCGATCTGGAACGGAGTGGCGAAA
>Ga0316197_10002998_pt1 | contig 12011 bp, 8 predicted proteins | sample OudBiesiAoxic_MG_FD_204939 | JGI IMG/M metagenome (GOLD analysis project Ga0316197, IMG submission 204939) | Coastal sediment microbial communities from Oude Bieten Haven, Netherlands - site A oxic | ecosystem: Environmental > Aquatic > Marine > Coastal > Sediment | place: Netherlands...
GAGGACCAGATCCGGCGGCCGCTCGACCCGTCCGTGGACGACGTCGACGGCTGTCGGAGACGACACGACCGTCAGTGCATCGTCGTCGATCCGGAGCTCGACGACGAGATCGGGGCGGGTGGTGACCGATTCGAGCATCATCCGGAGTGGAAGCGCCACGACCCGCGCATTCCCCGGGGGACGCGGATCGTCGACGCGCTCGAGTTGCGCGCCGAATCCGGCGAGCTCCCACAGGAGGCGGTCGGTCGAGCGGCCCACATCCGTCAGTGCGTACGGGCTGTGGCGGTCGCCCACCTTCGTCACGAGACCCGCCTCGACGAGGTCCGTCAGCCGCGTCGCGAGGAGGTTCGTCGCCACACCCAGGCCTGCTTCGAGTTCTTGGAAGCGCGCCGGACCAGCGTGCAGGTCGCGGAGAATCAGCAACGTCCACCGATCACCGACGACATCGAGGGCGCGAGCGATCGGACACTGCAACCGGTACCGGCGTGTACCACTCATCTCGACAGGATCTCATTTCTGCTTGCAAATGTAAAGCGACTCGACTACTTTACATTTGCAAGCAGCCGATCAGGGTGCTGCTCTCACCACAACGGAGTTCCCGACATGTCCCACCTCGACCCACTGCTCGAACGAAATCTCGACTTCGCACGGACCGACGCCCACGTCGGCCTCGGGCCGATACCGAAACACCAGGCGTTCGTCGTCACCTGTATGGACGCTCGACTCGATCCCGCCCACATCCTCGGCGCCGATCTCGGCGACGCGCTCGTCCATCGCAACGGTGGCGGCCGGGTCACCGACAGCGTGCTGCGCGACATCGCCTTCGTCGCCGCTGCCACGACGATGATGTCCGGCGGCGAGGCGCCGACGTTCGAAGTTGCCGTCATCCACCACACCGGCTGCGGCAGCGCGCTGCTGGCCGACGAATCGTTCCGGTCGTCGCTCGCTGCGACCACATGCTCGGACGACGCCAGCCTCGAGACCCTTGCCGTGGTCGACCCCGACGCGTCGGTGAGGGTCGACGTGGGGATCATCCGGAATTCCGCGCTCGTCCCGACGTCGGTGGCCGTGTCAGGGCACGTCTACGACGTCGAGACGGGCATCGTGACCACCGTGTGTCCGGCGGTCGAGCGATGAAGGCGCAGGTATTGATCACCACCGCCGCCGGACGTACCGGATCGGTCGCGGCACGCGAGCTCGTACGCCGTGGGTACCCGGTACGCGGCCTGGTTCGGCGCGACGACCATCGAGCGGCCGCCCTGCGCAACGCCGGCGTCGAGGTGGTCGTCGGAGACCTCTTCGACTGGCGCGATCTCACCAGAGCGCTCGACGGCGTGCAACTCGCGTACCACTGCCCGCCGTTCGATGCTCAACATCTCCACGGTGCTGCGATCTTCGCATTGGCCGCAGAGCAAGCCGGTGTGGAAGTGGTCGCGCTCATGAGTGGATGGAATCCACATCCGCTTCACCCGTCGGTGTTGCAGCGCGAACACTGGGTCGCGAACAACCTCTACCGCCGTCAGACGTTCGACGTGATCCACATCAACCCGGGCATGTTCGGATGGACCTACTTCCTCGGACTCCCGGCGGTCGTCCACTTCGGGATGCTCGCCCTTCCGCTGGGCGACGGGCTGAATGCCCCACCGAGCAGTGAAGACGTCGGGCGGGTGGCCGCCGGCGCGCTCGCCGACCCCGCCAACTACGTCGGTCGCTGCTTGCGTCCGACCGGACCCCACCTCATCACCCCGTCCGAGGCTGCCGAATCCATGGGGAGAGCGCTGGGCCGGCGCGTCAGGTACACGGCGGTGTCGGAGAAATCGTTCGTGAAGGCGGCTCGGGCAATGGGGTTCCCGACCTTCCAGATCGCCCAGGTCCGGCACTACGCACACGAACTGCGCAACGGAGCGTTCGACGGCGTCAGTGATCACGTCGAGGAGGTGACCGGCATCCCACCCGACGATTTCGACACCATCGCTGCGCGGTACCTCGACGACCCGACGCGAGTGGCGCCCGACATGAGGCGCGGTTCCCGCCTTGCCGCAGCCCGTCTCGCGCTGCGCATTGCCACCACACCTTCGATCGACTTGGACGACTGGGAGCGCACTCGGGACTACCCGCTGATCTCGAACGGACTCAGGGCGGACCAGAACCGAGAGTGGCAGTCGACAGCGCAGCGCGGCGAGCTCTCACTGCTGCCGAAGCCGCCCGACCGTCAGCCCTTGGCGCGGCCGGTGTAGCCGAAGAGTTTGCCGGCGACCTTGCGGATCTGGATCTCGTCAGACCCCTCGGTGATCCGGTAGCGCCGGTGGTGCCGATAGATGTGCTCGAACGGCATCGCCCGGTTGTACCCCTGGCCGCCGCAGGTCTGCATCGCCTGGTCGGCGGCGTTGCAGCAGAAGCGGTTGGCGCGGTAGTTGCACATCGCGACCTTGTCGGTGATCTCCATGTGGTCGACGCCGGCGTCGAGCTGCCACGCCGTCTTGTGGATGAGCGCCCGCAGCATCTCGGCCTCGGCGGCGAGGTCGGCGAGTGGGAACTGGATCGCCTGGTTGGTCGACAGCTTCTTGCCGAAGGTGGTCCGCTGGTTGGCGTAGTCCACCGCCACGTCGATGCAGTGCAGCCCGGCGCCGAGCGACGAGGCGGCCTGGCGAATCCGGTTCTCGTGGACGAACAGCTGTGCCGTCTGGAGTCCGAGTCCCTCCTCGCCGAGGATGTCGTCGTTGCTCACCCTGACCTCGTCGAGGCGAACGTGGGCGTGGTCGGTCGGCATGTTGAACGTCCACATGAACTCTTCGACCGAGAAGCCCGGCGAGTCGGTCGGCGTGACGAAGCACGTGATGCCGCGCCCGTCGCCGGGCTCGCCGGAGGTACGGGCGAAGATGTAGTCGTGGGTGGCGTGGTGGAGCCCGGTGTTCCAGTACTTCTCGCCGGTGATGACCCACTCGTCGCCGTCACGCACCGCGGTGGTCTCCATCCAGGTGGCGTCCGACCCGTGCAGGGGCTCCGTCAACCCGAATCCGATCCTCGCCGTCCCGTCGAGCATCTTGGGAATCCACTCGGCCTGCTGCGCCGGTGACCCGTAGCGCTCCATCATCAACACGGTGACGAGGTTGCCGACGATCGAGCTCTCGTTCTGGAGGTCGTTGTGCAGTCCGAGCCCTCTGCGTGCCAGGTGCTCACGGATGATCGCCATCTCGAGGTTCCCGGCGTCGGTGCCACCGAATCGTTCGGGGAGCTGGTGACGGTAGAAGCCCGCCTCATCGGCGGCCACCCGCATGCGCCGGAGCAGAGCTTCCCACTCTGCGTTCGGCAGGCCGTCCCGATCCCAGTCCGTCCGGGAGTCCTCGCGACGGTGGTCGAAGAAGCGGATGTTGTCGTCCTCGGCCTCCATCGGCTTGATCGTCGACTCGATGAACTCGTCGAGGCGATCGAGGGTCTGCTGAATCGACTCGGGAATGGCGAAGTCCATCCGGCCGACCGTAGCGATCGCCCACGTGCCGCCTCCGACCGAGCCGCCTGCGGAGCGACGTGCACATCCCGACCGACCCGGGTCCACGGGAGCGGTGCTACCGTTTGTGACCATCGTCACCACATCCGAAGAGGTTCGTCATGTTCACAATGGCCGAGGTCACCCGTACGCACTTCGCTGAGCGGCCCGACGAGCCTGCGCTCATCTGCGACGACCGCACGTTGACGTACGCGGAGTTGCACCTCGAGAGCTGCCGAGTCGCGAACGCCCTACTCGATGCGGGCGTCGGCGCGCAGGATCGCGTGGGGTTCATCGGCAAGAACATCCCCGAGTACTTCACCCTGAGCTACGGCGCAGCGAAGCTGAATGCCGTCCCCGTCGCGGTCAACTGGCGGCTCGCGCCACCCGAGATGGCGTTCATCCTCGACAACGCCGAGGCGAAGGTGGTGCTCGTCGAAGGCGAATTCCTCGGTCATCTCGACAAGATGGAGCTGCCGCGCAATCCACTCATCATCGAGGTGGGCGGCGAGGGCGCGTACACGTCGTACGGCGAGTGGATCGACGGCCGATCCGACGACGACCCGAACTTCCCGACCGCTCCCGACGACACCGGATCGCAGCTCTACACGTCGGGGACCACCGGCCTTCCGAAGGGAGCCGAGCTCACCAATCGGAACTTCGAGGCGATCATCGGACCGATCAGCGAGATGATCGGGGTGACGTCGGACAGCGTCATGCTGCACATCCTCCCGATGTTCCACATCGGTGGCAGCGGCGTGGCCAATGTCGGGCTGTTCAACGGGGCGACCGACGTCGTGCACCGCGATGTCGACCCCGGAAGGATCTTCACCGACATCCCGAAGTACGGAGTGACCGCCAGCTTCATGGTGCCGGCACTGCTGCAGGTCCTTCCGATGATCCCCGGGGCCTCCGACGTCGACTTCTCGTCGCTGGAGACCATCTTCTACGGCGCGTCCCCGATCACCGAGGAGGCGCTGGTTGCGTCGATGGCACTGCTCAAGTGCCCCCACGCACAGGCGTACGGTCTCACCGAGACGACCGGTGTCGTCACCTGGCTCCCGCCCGACGACCACGATCCGGGCGGTCCGCGGGCGAAACTGCTGCGATCGGCCGGAAAGCCGGTCGACGGCGTCGAAATCCGAATCGTCGACGACGCCGGCAACGACGTGCCCGACGGTGACGTCGGCGAGGTCTGGGCACGGACACCGCAGAACATGAAGGGCTACTGGCGGAATCCCGACGCCACGGCCGAGGTGTTCCCCGAGGGGCGCGATGCCGACGGCCTGGGCTGGTTCCGAACGGGTGATGCCGGCTACATGGAGGACGGCTACCTCTTCATCCACGATCGCGTCAAGGACATGATCGTGTCCGGCGGAGAGAACATCTATCCCGCCGAGATCGAGAACGCGATCATCTCGCACCCCGGCGTGGCCGACGTCGCCGTCATCGGCATCCCGAGCGAACGGTGGGGCGAGTCCCCACTCGCTCTGATCGTTCCCGCCGAGGGCGCCGACCCGACGCAGGAGGAGATCATCGAGCACTGCGCAGAGCGCCTGGCGCGCTTCAAATTGCCGACGGCCGTCGAACGGATCGACGCGATCCCGCGCAACCCGTCCGGCAAGATCCTCAAGGTCGATCTCCGCAAGCCCTATTGGGAAGGCCGCGACCGCTCCGTCAACTGATCAGACGTACGTCGAGCCCTTCATACCGTCGACGTCCTTGCGCATCTCGACGTTGACGAGTGCCGGCTTGCCGGACGCGAACGCCCGCTCCAGTGCTGGCACGATGGCGCCGGGCTCGGCGACGTGCTCGCCGTGGCCCCCGAGCGCTTCGACCACCTTGTCGTAGCGGGTGTAGCTGAGCTCGGTCGCGACGAGCCGGTCGGAGCCGTAGATCATCGCCTGGGGGCGCATCATCTGGCCCCACGCGGCGTCGTTGCCGACGATCCCGACGATCGGGAGGCCGAATCGGACGGCGGTGTCGAACTCGAACCCGTTCAATCCGAACGAGCCGTCCCCGTAGACGATCAGCACCCGCTTGTCGGGATGCGACAGCTGGGCCGCGAGCGCGAAGGGCATCCCGACACCGAGCGTGCCGAGCGGACCCGGATCCATCCACGTGCCGTTGGGCGGGACCTGGATCACCTTCGACGCCTGGGCGACGATGTCGCCGCCGTCGCCGATCACGATCATCTCGTCGTCGGTGGCGATGAAGTCGGCGATGCCGCGGCACAACCGCATCGGATCGATCGGGACCTCGTCGGAGCCGAGCTGCGCCGCCAATGCCTCGTCGGCGGCCACTTCGATCGCGCGCAGGGACGCCGAGTGGTCGGAGAAGTCCACCGCGCCCCCGTCGGCGATCACCTTCGTGAGCGCGTCGAGGTTTGCACCGAGGTTGCCGACCAGGCCCACATCGGCCGACCGATTCTGACCGATCAGCGTCTCGTCGAGGTCGAGCTGCACGATCTTCGTGTCGGCCGGGATCGACCCGCCGTACTTCATCCGGAAGTCGAGCGGTGTCCCCGCCAGCACCACGACATCGGCCTGGACCAGCGCGTCCTTGCGGCTGCGGTTGAAGAATTGCGGATGATTCATCGGCAGCTGGCCGCGAGCCATGCCGTTCGTGTACGCCGGGATGTTCGTCGCCTCGACGAAACGCTGGAGCGCCGGTCCGCCCTCCGACCACTTGACCGGTGTCCCCGCCATGACCATCGGCCGCTCGGCGTCACGGATCATCGCCGCCGCCTCGTCGATCAGCGCCGCTGGTGCGGTCGACGCGACCCGGTAGTCGCGAAAGCGGGGGAGCTCGACGGTGTCGAGATCCAGCGGCGCGTGCAGGACGTCCATCGGGATCTCGAGGAACGCCGGACCCGGCACTCCCGACAGCGCGTGCCGGATGGCGAGCTCGACGTACTCGCCGAGACGAGCGGTCTCGTAGCAGGCGTCGGCCCACTTGGTGATCGGCTTCATCACCGACACGTGGTCCATCTCCTGGAGCGAGCCGCGCCGCAGGTTGTTGAACGGCCCCTGCCCCCCGATCACGAGGATCGGCGAATTCGCGCGCCACGCATTGGCCACGCCGGTCACCCCGTCGGTGACGCCGGGACCTGCGGTGAGGATCGCAACGCCGACGCGCCCCGGGTTCAGGCGCGCCCAGGCGTCGGCCGCGTGGGCGGCTGCCTGCTCGTGGCGCACGTCGACGACCTGGATGCCCTCGTCGAGGCATCCGTCGTAGATGCCCATCACGTGGCCACCCGACAGGGTGAACACGCACTCGACACCGGCGGCCTTGAGCGCCTTGGCGACCAGCGACCCGCCGTGGCTCATGACCCGACCTCGACCCGACGGGTGACACGATCCGTGCGGAGTTCCGTGAGTTCCATGCTCCCGACCGTAGTAGCGGCGATGCGGGCGTTCTCAGGCGGCGCGCTGAACGATCCACGCGCGCTCGAGGTGACGCGCGACATCGCAGATGCAGCTGTGCCCACGGGCGTCGGCCGATGGGAGGAACTGGTCCACGGGTTGGCCGGGCGTGCTGCCGGCGACCCGGCTCCGGCCGGCCGGCACGGGAAACCAGCGCCCTTCGAAGAAGGTGCCGACGACGTCGATCCGATCGATGGCCTCGGGCTGGGCTTCGAGCGGGTCGGCGTCGACGACGGTGAAGTTCGCGAGCTTGCCCGGCTCGATCGACCCGAGCTCGTGCTCGCGCCGCCACGAGTGCGCCGCTCCGAGCGTCACCGCGTGCAGCGCCTCGGCGATCGTGATCCGCTGCTCGGGCCCGGCGACGCGCCCCGACGGGGTTCGTCGATTGACCGCGCACCCGATCATGCCGATCGGGTCGCTCCGGCCCATCGGAAGGTCCGAGTGCAACGACAGCGGTATACGGCGATCGAGCACCGAGCGGTGCCGCGTCATCGCATCCGCCCGTTCGGGCCCGAGCCCGACCTCGCCGAACTTGTCGGCGAACCCGACCGGGTAGTACGGGTTCGTGCTGACGATGCAGCCGAGGCGCGCGATCCGATCGACCTGAGCCTCGGTGGAGTTCGCGAAGTGCACGATGACCGTACGGTGGTCCGGCCGGGGACGCTCCACCATCCGGCGCTCGATGGTGTCGAGCACCATCTCCAGGCCCGCATCGCCGTTGACGTGGACATGGATCTGGAACCCGGCGTCCCAGTAGAGCTTCGTGCGTTCCTCGAAGACGTCGGGAGGGAGGATCCACTCGCCGTGGTGGTCCGGGTTCGGGCGCCCGGCACGATCGAGATACGGCTCCTGCATCTGCATCAACTGGCTGATGATCGCGCCGTCGGCAAACAGCTTCACCTGCCCCTCGAAGAAGGAGAGCTTGCCCGACGAGGCCATCTCGAACTCGCGCTGCGCCCGGGCGAGCGAATCGGGGTGGGACATCCCGGACTCCGCCGGCCCGCGCCCGTCGGTGATGAAGTACGAGGCGAAGGGTGTATCGGCGTTGCCGAGTATCTGCTCGTACAGCTCCCAGGCCCCGGGGACGAGGATCGCGCCGGGTTCGTTGAAGGCGGTCACTCCGTTCTGGTGGAGATACTCGACCAGCTGCTCGAGCCCGCGTGCGAAGCGTGTCGGCTCGAAGAGCATCGGCGTGACCAGCGGGAACACCAGCGCGAACGCGCCCCGTTCCCAGAAATGGCCCGAATCGACGTCGGAGGTGGCCGCGACCTCGGTGTCGAGGTCACCTGCGACGACTTCGGCGTCGAGATCTCGATCGAGCAGGCCCAGCCGTTCCAAGGCGACGGAATTGAAGAAGAACTCGTGGCAGGACCGTTGCCACACCCCGATCGGACGAGTCGCCGACACCGCATCCAGCACCGAGCGGTCGAGCGCTCCGTGCCAGAGTTCGTGGTAGCCCCACGAGAAGAGCCAGTCCTCACCGGCGGCCGACGTACGGGCGTCGGCACGACGCAGCCGTGCGAGGTACTCGTCGTGCGAATGGGCGGCTGGAAACGTGCGTGCGGGCAGCACCCAGTCCTCGGTGGCGATCACCTCGGTCGTCAGCGTCGTCGCGCCGAGGATCGGGTGGAGATGCTGATCGATCAGACCGGGGAGCACGACGCGATCGGCCAACGACTCGTCGATCTCATGGGCCGTCTCACCCAGCGATGCGATCACCTCGTCGAGGCTGCCGACCGCGACGATCCGGGCGCCACTGACCGCCACCGCCTGCGCGTACGGCTGGCGCTCGTTCATCGTGACGACCGAGCGGGCGACGTGGACGACGATCTTCGACGTCATGCGACCCGCGGGTTGGCGCGCAGCGTGGGTTCGAGGTTGCGCGCCGGTGGGAACGCACCCCGCAGATACCAGGGTGGTGAGAACTGGCGCCACTCCCCCGACGGCTGTGCGAGTCGATCGGCGATCACCGCGATCGCGGCGGCATTGAACCCGAGTCCGCAGTGGCTGCCCTCGACGCGGACGTTCTCGCTCGTCTCCGTGCGCTCGATGAGCGACGACCTCCACGGCACGACGCCGTCGGTCCGGGTGTAGATCGACGTGCTCGGAACCGGGAGCGGGCGCGAGAAGTCGCGCCCGGCGGCCGCCTCCTGGGCGTTGCGAATCGGGCTCCCGAGCGTGATCACCTGCCGCACCAGGGCGGCGCGAGCTCGGGCGAGTTCCCGCGCATACACCCCACCGAGGCTCCAGCCGACGATCGAAACCGGCTCGCGGCGACGATCGTGAGCACGGTCCAGACGGTCGACGAGCCCGTCGAGGACGTCGCGGCTCGGGCCCATGTTCGCACCAAGCCCCCAGCCATACGTACGGTACCCCAGCTGACGCAGCAGCTTGCGCAGGGGGGCCGTCGACCGGTCGCTTGCGATGAAGCCGGGAAGCACGAGCACCGGATGACCATCTCCGGACGGCAGCCGCCGCAACAGCGGGAGCAGTGCCGACATCTGCGCCCGTTCGCCGAAGGCGCGCACCTCGAGCGCGGTCATCCACAGTGGTGGTGCAGCGGTCTCCTCGCTCACGTCGCCGCTACGACTTCGTACGTTTCGCCGCCGACTTCTTCTTTGCCGCAGCCCTCTTCTTCGATGCCGCCTTCTTGGCGGGTTGCTTGGCCGGCTGTTTCTTGGCGGCCGCCTTCCGTTTCGCCGGTGACTTCTCGGCCGGCGCGGTGGCAGTGGCAGTGGCAGCCTGTCTTGCCTTCGACGACATCGACGCCGTGCGAATCTCGCGCTGCTTCTCGATCCGCCGGGCCACCTCGGGACTGCTGGGCGGAATCGCCTCCGTCCCGTGTCCACCGCGCCGCATCGAGGCCGGCGCCGGCTCGACGGCCCACTCGGCACCCGTCGCCTCGAAGAGCCGCGAGATCTCCTCCACGTGCAGGTCCACGAGATGCCACAGGTCGGGGATCAACTCGCGGTCGGAGATGAGACCGATGTCCAAACGGTCCTCGTAGCTGTGCACCGTGATGTTGAGACCCACGCCGTCGGAGATGGTCGACACCGGGATGTAGGCGTCGAGTTTCGCCCCTGCGAAGTACAGCGGCTCGCGCGGGCCGGGCACGTTCGAGATGACGACGTTGACCGGCAGGTTCACCCGGTCGGCCAGCTTCAGCCGCCCGACGAGCCGGATCGCGGATGCGGCGATCACCGGCGACGTCACCTGCGACGCCTCCATCATCGCCTCGGCGGGCAGGAGCTCGAACTGGCGCTTCGCTGCGTGCATCGCCTCGCGGCACAGCGCGACCCGCTCGGCTGGATCGTCACAGGTGGTGGGGAGCTCGGCGACGATCGCCGACACCCGATTCGACCAGACCTCGTCGCCCTGTTCCTCGCCAGTGCGGATCGACACCGGGACCATCGCACGCAACGGCTCGTCGGGGAGAGCGTCGTGCTCGAGCAGGTACTCGCGCAGGGCGCCGGTGCACATGGCCATGACGACGTCGTTGATCGTGCCACCCGTTGCGTCCTTGAGCGCCTTCACGTTCGCCAGGGCGACCGACCGCATCGCAAAGCGGCGGTTCGGCGTGACCGACGCGTTCCACGGCGTCGGCGGCGCGGGGCTGAGCGGGATCGAGACGCTGTCCTCGTTGGACTGGCTGGCGTCCTTCGAGGGCGCCACGAGGGCCTTGATCGCGTCACGCGCTTGGCCCGCCGCACCGCTGACGCTGTCGACGCCGGCGCTCTCGGCCAGTTGCCGCACGATCTTCAGCTGCAGCCGCGCCGCCTTGACCGGGTTGGCCACGAGGTGGCGTGCGGTCGCACGCAGCAGGTCGACGTCGCGCGGGATCTCCTCGCCCTGCCAGTCCACCGGTTCGAACGCCCACTCGGCATCGGGTGAGAGATCGGTGAGGATCTTCAGCATGATCACACCGGATGCGCCGTCGATCGTCGAGTGGTGGTACTTCGTCAACATCGCCCAGCGACCGTCGGCGAGCCCCTCGATGACGTAGACCTCCCAGAGCGGGCGACGACGGTCCATGTGGCGTCCGACGATGCGTGCGACCTGATCGCCGAGCTGGTCCGCAGCGCCGGGAGGCGCAAGCCCGATGTGGCGGACGTGGTAGTCCAGATCGAAGTCGGGGTCGTCGATCCAGTACGGATGATCGAGACCGAACGGCACCTCGACGAGCCGTCGTCGCATCGGTGAGAGGTGACCGATGAGCGTGCCGAAGCGTTCGTAGACGACATCGAACGGTTCGAACTCCGGTGACGGCCGTTCGTAGATCGCGACCGCGTTGACGTGGCCGTACGTGTTCGGCGTCTCCATGTACAGGAAGCTCGCATCGAGTCCTGAGAGTTGCTGCATGTCGTTCCCCTCGTGTCGCCGCGTGTGGCGTCGTCCCGTGTGACCGTGGTCATCATGCCTCAGATTCGTTGCCGCTGCCGAATGACCGGCGCGGTACGTTCACAGCTGTGACATCGGCCCAGCCTCCGATCGGGAGCGTGCTGCGTCGGCTCGTCGTACCGGTCTACCTCCCGGTGATTGCGGGGACGCTCGGCCTGGCGCTGCTGATTCCGGTCCTCCCGCTGTACTTGACGCGCTCGGGGATCGATCTCGGCACGGCGGCGATCGTGCTCGCAGCGGCCGGTGCGGGTGCGACACTGGGTGGGCTGCCCGCCGGTGCGCTGATCACCAGATTCGGCGAGCGGGTCGTGCTGCTCGGCGGACTGGTCGGCATGAGCGTCACGGCCGGCCTCCTCGGGGTGAGCGACGCAGCGCTCGTACTCGTCGGCTTGCGACTCGGCACCGGGGCATCGAACATCGCGCTCAGGCTGTCGCGTCAGACGTACATCACCCGGCGCGTGGGGGCGACGTCGCGGGGCCGTTCGATGGCCATGATCGGCGGTTCGTTCCGGCTCTCACTGTTCGTCGGCCCGCTCGTCGGAGGCGTGCTCGCCGAGACGATCGGCTTCACGTGGACTTTCGTCGTCGCCGGCGGACTCTCCGCGGTCGGCCTGATCCCCGCCGCAGCACCGGATGCGCTTGCGCCCTCCGCGCCGGCGGAGGAGGCACGACCGCCCGCCTCCCGACCCGGACTCTTCTCC
>Ga0316197_10002999_pt1 | contig 12010 bp, 9 predicted proteins | sample OudBiesiAoxic_MG_FD_204939 | JGI IMG/M metagenome (GOLD analysis project Ga0316197, IMG submission 204939) | Coastal sediment microbial communities from Oude Bieten Haven, Netherlands - site A oxic | ecosystem: Environmental > Aquatic > Marine > Coastal > Sediment | place: Netherlands...
TGAAGCACGTTCTGAAAAGAGCGCTTCGAGTCGCTCAGTGCGATGCGGTCTTGCGGGCGCTTAGGCCCGGCGATCGAGGGCACCACGTCTCCGAGATCGAGACCGAGCGTGTCGGTAAACCGCGGCTCGGGCGCGCTTGCCGTGTGGAACAGGCCCTGCTCTTTGAGCACCCGCTCCACGATGTCGACATGGGACGCTTCGCGTCCACTGAAGCGCAGGTATGCAAGCGTTTCGTTGTCGACAGGGAAGAAGCCCATGGTCGCGCCATACTCGGGCGCCATGTTGGCGATTGTGGCGCGGTCGGGGAGCGCGAGGTTTTCCATTCCCTCACCGTAAAACTCGACGAATTTCCCGACGACACCCTTCTCTCGAAGCATCTGAGTCACGGTGAGAACCGCGTCGGTCGCCGTGGCACCTTCGGGGAGCCTTCCGGTCAGCTTGAAGCCGACCACCTGCGGGAGGAGCATGCTGATCGGCTGACCAAGCATCGCCGCTTCGGCCTCGATGCCGCCCACGCCCCAGCCGAGCACGCCCAGGCCGTTGATCATCGTCGTATGCGAATCGGTGCCGACCAGGCTGTCGGGATAGGCGATACACCGGCCGTTGACTACCCGAGTAAAGACCACGCTCGCGAGGTACTCGAGGTTGACCTGGTGAACGATGCCGGTGCCGGGGGGCACGACGCGCATGTTCTTGAACGCGCTCTGCCCCCACTTCAGGAACTGGTAACGCTCCTCGTTACGCTCGAATTCCCGCTTCACGTTGTCTTCGAACGATCGCAGCAAGCCGTATGAGTCGACTTGCACGGAGTGATCGATGACCAGGTCTGCCGGTTGCAGGGGGTTGATGCGGCTGGGGTCTCCGCCCATCTTCGCGAACTGATCCCGCATCGCGGCAAGGTCGACCACGGCAGGCACGCCGGTGAAGTCTTGGAGGAGTACCCGCGACGGGCGAAACGCAATCTCGGTGCTGGGCGCAGCAGCCGGGTCCCAGTTGGCGACCGCTTCGATGTCCTCGCGGGTGACGGTCTTGCCGTCCTCGAAGCGCAGAAGGTTCTCCAGTAGAACGCGGATCGAGTAAGGGAGCGTATCGATGCCCTTGAAACCCGCTCGGGTGAGCGCGTCGAGGCGGTGAATGACGACCTGATGGCCTCCCGCATGCGTCGTAACCCGGCTCTTAAAAGAGTCCTTTGCTGTCATGAAGGATTGCCTACCACGACGGGTCTGGCGCGCCACCCCGGTCCTTGGCTAAGCTGAAAACGCTGCGTGACAAGCGCCGACAGAAGCGCTAGACAGTGCAGCCGCGGCGCCGTAGCCAAGTGGTAAGGCAGAGGTTTGCAAAATCTCCATTCGTCAGTTCGATCCTGACCGGCGCCTCCAGTTTCGGGCCATAGCGGAAGATGCGCGGGCCAAGCCCCTATCGCCACCCCTACTTCGGCAAAGCCGGCTGCTCGAGCGTCCCGCCGCAGTCGAGCGCCCCGAGGAACGCAACCAGCGCGCCGAGCTCCTGACCGCTCAGTCCTCGGTCGGCTAGCAATGGCGTCTTGTTCTTGTTGGCAATACCCCCGGTCGCCATGAGCTTCACGGCCTCGGACAAGGTCGCCACCGAGCCATCGTGGAAGTACGGCGCGCTCTTGGAGACGTTGCGAAGCGACGGAACCTTGAACGCAGCCCAATCGGCATCTTGTTGACTGACGGCGTACCGGCCTACGTCGATTTGATCCTCGACTTTGCCAGCAGTGCCGATCCCCACGTTGTAGTAGAGGCCGCCGGGAACCCCCATTGCGCTCGAGAAGAGTGGCGGCGCGTGACAGACGGCGCACTGCCCCTTCCCCATGAACAGAGCCCAGCCTTGCTTCTGTTCGGCCGAGAGCGCGTTCCCGTCGCCCTTGGCGTATCGGTCGTACGCGGTGTCGTTGCAGATCAGGGTGCGCTCGTACGCCGAAATCGCCTTCGCGATTGTGTCCGGTGTGATCCCATCAGCGGGGAATACCTTCTTGAACTGCGCCCTGTAGCCTTGGATCTTGGCAATCTCGGCTGCCTTCGCGGCGAGATTGTCCGCACCGACCCCCATGTTGCCGCCGCCCCATGCACCCTTGGCCTGCGCTTCGAGGCTACCGGCTCGACCGTCCCAGTAGAAGGCCTCGAAATACGCCGTGTTCCAGATCACCGGGCTATGCCGCGTGAGCTGCTTCTCTTTTGCGCCAACGGCAAGCGGTGTCTCCCCGCCATTGCCGTGTTCGTTTTGGTGGCAGGAGTAGCAGGAACGCGTCCCGTCGACGCTCAAACGCGCATCGAAAAAGAGCTGATGACCCAGCGCGACCTTTTCGGGAGACTGAGGATTGTCCTCCGGGATCTTGAGCTCAGGAAACGCAGCGGGCGCCGGTAGCAACTCCACCTTTTCTGCTGGCGCCTCAGCTGGCGGCGCAGTCTTCTCCTCGGCGGGCTTGCTCTTGCAAGCCGCGAAGGCAAAAACGATGAAAAGGCTAGCGACCAGCGCGCGTGAGGTGTTGCAGATGCTCGGCATGCGGCGATTATCGGGACAGCCACGGCTGCTGGCAAGGCGAGATCGTCGGTTCCGCGAAGATCAGGCCTTCGCTGGCCCGAGGCTCTCGGCCAGCGCCCGGGCCTCCACGATGTTGTCTTCGATCGAGCAGTAGGTCCAGGCACCGTAGCGGCCGATCGAATGAACATCCTGCGCGGCAAGCAGCTCTCGCTTGTTCGCGGCGGTCGCAATGGAGTTGGTCGTGATGTGCACGTACGCCGGGTCGAGCAGGACGTCGTGGGAGGCAAGGAGGGTTTGGTTCTCGAGCACCCCGCAGGTTTGCAGGTCGACGATCACCCTCGCTTTCAAGGCGCCGCGGTCGTCCGATGAGAGCTGGACGTCCCAGGGCACCCCAACCTCGACGTACAGGCTCATGCGGTCGGAATCGAAAATGTTGTCGTAGAAACCGACACGATAGAACGCGATGTCTCGCTGAGGATAGTAGATCCAATGGACGCCGGTCGGGCCCTTGCTGTCGAAGCCAAGGTTGAAGACCTGAACCCTGTTGTGGCTGAAGACGGCCGAGTCGTACTGAATCCCGCACAGGTCGAGCAGCGATGTCAACGGAGTGGTATTGACGAGAACGTCATAGCTGATTTGCCGTTGGTTCGTCGTTGCGATTTTGGCGCTGAGGTCGATGCTCAGGACCCTCTCATTCAAAGCGATCCGGTCACCCCGTACCCCCTGCGCGATCGCCGCGACGTACTGGACCGCTCCTCGCTTTGGATAGGTGAAGCTCGCATTGTAGCCATCGACGCTGGGTGCGTCGGCGTTCCGGAGAATTTCTTCCAAACTGGCATGCGGAAAGAAACGGCCCATCGCGTCGGGGTCGAGCGCGGCCAGATTCATGGCGTAAAGCTTTTCATTGTACGGGATCAAGAACTTCTCGGCGATGCCGCGCCCGTAGCGCGCATACAGCATGTCCTTGAAGTTGCCGCCCTTCTCCTTGGGCCTGTCGTGCAGGCCCTCGAGGCACTGCGCGTACTCCGCCTCGGGAAGCTGATGGATGTTTTTCTGAAACGGGAAATCGATGTAGCGGTCGGCGTACCAAATCCGGCTGTCGCGCGTCACGCGCAGAATCTCCTGATCGCCCATCCGATCGACGAGGTATGCCTCTATCTCGGGGTAGCGGAAATGGAAGAAGTGCCCGGAGTAGTCCCAGATGAAGCCGTCGCGCTCCACGGTCCGGCAGTAGCCCCCGATCTCATCCTCGGCTTCGACCACCCAGTAGTCGTCGTCTCGTAGCCAGTCGGCAAACGCGAGGCCCGTGACGCCGGCTCCGATGACGAGGTAGCGCGTACGCTCCACGTCAGCGACCTACCACATCGGGGGCACTGGCGGCGAACCCTCGGACGACACGAACGCCCTGATCGACCCGACGGCCGAGAGCGACGGGCTCGCCGTCCGGCGCGAAGAGTGCGAGGGACTCCTCGGGCAAAGCCTCCCGCCAGCCCTCATTGACGATGACCTGCGGACCAATGGGCCGGCCGTGACGGGCGTGCGCGACACCTTCCTCGCTGAGCTCGACACGTCGCAGGGTGCCGCACGCGTCTTTCAACGGAATCAATCGTGCTTCGATCTCCTCTGCGGTCATCTGGTCGCCGTACAGAGCGGAGTCGAGTGAAAACGAACCGCTCGCGGTTCTGCGGAGCTCCTTCACGTACCCGAGCGTCCCGAGGGCCCTGGCGAGATCGCGCGCGAGCGAGCGCACGTAGAAGCCCTTGCCGCAATGAAGCCTCAGGCGGACCGTCTCCTGCCCGACCTCGACGACGGTTGCCTCGTGAAGCTCGACCTCGCGTACGGGCGCCTCGACCTCTTCGCCACGACGCATTCTGCGGTGAAGCGGAGTACCGGCAACTTTGATTGCGCTGAGCTTGGGCGCCGTTTGAGGCCGGCGTCCGATGAACGGCTGCAGCGCCCGCTCCACCTCGGCACGATCCAGCGTCGGAACGTCGGACCTGTCGGTGATCTCGCCGTCTGCATCGAGCGAATCGGTCTCCGCGCCGAGTGCAATGCTCACCTCGTAGCGCTTGTCGTCGGATTGCAGATGCGACACGAGCTTCGTGCCCTCTCCGATCGCAACGACCAGGACGCCCGTCGCAAGCGGGTCGAGCGTGCCAGCGTGACCCACGGAGCGCTGCCGAATCGCCTTCCGAACCCGCTGCACGACGTCATGGGAAGTGCAGCCGGTCGGCTTGTCGACGATCAAAACACCGTTCATCCGAAGTGCTTGGTGAGCTCCGCTCGCAGCCGCTTTTCGGCCTCGTCGATCGAATTGTCGAGCTGGGTGGCCGCAGCGGCCCTATGCCCCCCACCGTGAAGGGCAGCCGCGATCACCGAAACATCGGTATCGCCGCTGGAGCGGAGGCTGATCTTGGTCTCCAGCCGCTCGCCGCTTTCATCGTGAACCGGCCACTCCCAGAGCAGCGCCCCAATCTCGGCGCCTTCGACGCGACGGGCGTAATTCACCATGCCCTCCACCATGTCGTCGTCCGCGCCGCAGCTCTGGAGCATCTCCCGGGTCACGCGCATGATCGCGACCCGGCCGTCAAACGCGAATTCGAGCGTCGCGATGATCGCGGAGAGCAGTCGAAGCCGGGCCGGTTTCCAACGCTCGAACAACTGATAGGCAACCTGCCAAGGGTCCACCCCTGCTTCGATGAGGCGTGCGCCGAGGCGCAAGGTCGCGGGCTTCGTGGTCGCGTATCGAAACCCGCCGGTGTCGGACACGATGGCGGCGTAGATGGGCGTTGCGGCCCCTTCGGGAATCGACTCGAGTCCGAGCCCCTCGATGAGCTGAACGACGACCTCGCCCGTGGCAGCGGCGCTGGTGTCTCGATAGACGATGTCGCCGACGTCGTCGTGGGCATGGTGGTGGTCGATGATGATGACCGGACCCGTGACCTCGGCGCTCGGGAATCCGGGGGGCAGGAGGGCCTTGGCAGCAATGTCCATCACCCAAGTCGCGTCGAAGCGCAGTCCCGGCGGGACCTCTGCAAGGCCCTGCTCGCCGTCCAGCAAGAAGATCAGCGAGTCGGGAATCGATTCCGGCATGAAGAGCGTTGCTTCTTTGCCGATCGCGCGAAGGGTCTTGATCAGCCCGAGGGCCGAGCCGAGCGAGTCGGCATCCGGGCGGCGATGGCAGGCCACCAAGAAACGCTCTCCATTGCGGGCTGCTTCGAGCACCTTTTCGATCACTTGGAACCCTCCGACCCTGCGTCCGAATCTTCGCGGATCTCTTCTAGAATGGATTCGATGCGAAGCGCCGAGTCAACCACCTCGTCCCAGTAGAACTCGAGCGATGGAACGTGTCGCAGCTGGAGCCGCTGCCCGATCTCGTGGCGAAGAAAACCGCTGGCCCGCCGAAGCGCCTCGACCACGACGTCCTGGCGATCGGAGTCGATCTCTTCGAGCACCCGAACGTAGACTCTCGCGATGCTCAAGTCGTCGGTCATGCGCACGGCGGATATCACGACGTCCTTGGCGGCCGGATCGCGGACGCTTCCGCGAAGCACGAGCTCCATCAGCTCGCTCCGAATGCGCTCCGAGACCCGGTCTGCCCTCCGAAAACCTTTTTGCGCCATCGCTCAGCCCGTCCAGTCCCCGAGCTCACCCAAAGACACCAGCTCCATCGAGCGATTCAAGATCACGGTGTCCGCCGACCCTTCCACAAACTCCGCGATTGCGTCGAGCATCGAATTCGCGTGACGCCGGTCGCCAGAAACCACTGCAAAGCCGAGCGTGGATTGCCGATGTGCGTCCTGCTGCCCGACCTCGGCGACCGCGACATTGAAGCGGTTCGCGGTACGGTCGAGCACCTTGCGCACAATCGACCGCTTGGCCTTGAGCGAGGTCACCCCCGGCAAGGAAAGCGAAATCTGGCAAACGCCGACGACCATGATCAGACCTTTCGGCGCTCAGCTCACTCGAGGGTCGCCTCGACCTGCTTCTCTTCGTAGCACTCGATGATGTCTTGCTCTTTGACGTCGTTGAAGCCTTGAAGGCCAATGCCGCATTCCATCCCAGACTGGACTTCCTTGATGTCTTCTTTGAACCGTCGAAGGGAGCCCATCGCACCCTCCCAGACGACGACGCCGTCGCGCACGAGACGCGCCTTGCCTCCGCGATTGATCTTACCTTCGAGAACCATGCAACCAGCGATCGTCCCGATCTTCGGAATACCAAATGTTTGGCGGACTTCGGCTTTACCGAGTTCCTCTTGAACGATTTTCGGCGCCAGGAGACCCTTCATGGCCAACTTCACTTCGTCGATGGCCTCATAGATGACGCTGTACGTTCGAATCTCGACGGCCTCCTTCTTGGCGGTCGACGAGGCCTTACCCTGTGGCCGCACATTGAAGCCGAGGACGATGGCCTGCGACGCGCTTGCGAGCATCACGTCGTTCTCGGTGATGCCGCCCACGCCGGTATGAATGACGTTGACCTTGACCTTCTCCGTCGCCAGATCGGTGAGCGCGCCCTGGAGCGCCTCCACCGAGCCCTGCACGTCGGCCTTGACCACGAGCCGGAGCTCCTGGACATCCCCGCTCTGCATCATGGCCTGGAATTGATCGAGACCCCGAAGCCCGCCGCTTGGCGACGCGCTCGCAGCCCCGGGCTTCTTCCGCGCCCCAGCCACTTGCTGGGCCTTCCGCTGGTCGGTCACCTCGTAGAAGAGGTCGCCGGCCGCTGGAAGCTCCGCCAAACCAAGAACTTCGACCGGCGTGGCAGGGCCGGCGCTCGGAATCTGGTTGCCGCGGTCGTCGGTCATCGCGCGAACGCGACCCCAGGAGCCACCGGCAACGACGTAGTCCCCTGCATCCAAAGAACCATCTCGAATCAAGACGTTAGCCACCGGACCTCGGCCACGGTCGAGGTATGCTTCTAAGACGACACCCTCGGCTGGGATACCCGGGTTCGCAGTGAGTTCGAGGAGCTCGGCCTGTAGTACAACGTTCTCGAGGAGGCCATCGATGCCTTCCCCGGTGATGGCCGAGCACGGGACGAAAACGGTGTCTCCACCCCAGTCCTCCGGCTGCAGGCCCAGGGCAGCGAGCTCGTTCTTGACGGTGTCCGGATTCGCCTCCGGCTTGTCGATCTTGTTGACCGCCACGACGATCGGAACCTTGGCGGCCTGTGCGTGGGCGACAGCTTCCCTGGTTTGCGGCATGACGCCGTCGTCGGCGGCCACCACGAGGACGACGATGTCGGTTGCCTGGGCGCCGCGCGCACGCATCGCGGTGAACGCTTCGTGGCCCGGTGTATCGAGGAACACGACCGTGCCCCGACTGGTGTCCACGCGATATGCGCCGATGTGCTGGGTGATGCCACCCGCTTCGCCCGCAACGACGTCGGCCTCGCGAATCTTGTCGAGTAGCGATGTCTTACCGTGGTCGACGTGACCCATGACCGTCACGACGGGAGGCCGATGCGCTCGGTCGCCGGCTTTGTCCTCGAACTCGCCTCGTGCGTCGCCGACGATTTGGTCCTCGCTCATGGCGACGTTTTCGACTTCGTAGTTGAACTCGCCGGCCAACACCGCGGCGGTGTCTGCATCGAGCGTGCTGTTGATGTGCACACCGGACACCCCGAGCTCCATCAACTTCATCAGCACTTCGGTTGCCTTGAGGCTCATGCGCTGCGCAAGCGTCTGAAGCTGGACGTTGTCTTCGATGCGAATTACGCGCTTCTGCGCGCCTGGCACTGTGATTTCGGTTTGCTTGGGCTTCTTGCCAGGCTGTAGCCGCTTCTTACCGGGTCGCCCCTGCGGTCGCCCAGTGGGACCGATCGACGAGCGCCCGCGAATCTCGCGGCGCCTCGGCGCATGCTGCTCCCGCTGCGCTGCGTGCTCGGCGACGATGCGCCGGCGGGCGCCTTCCGAGAGTGGTGTCGCGCTTGGGGCCTTCGCCTTGCCGCGGCGCATGACGCCGGGCGGCAGTGGATCATGAGAAAATCGACCCTGCTCGCCAGGCTCCGCGGGAAGCTCTTGCTCCGCGAGCGGCTGCGCCGCGCGGGGCTCCTGTGACGGCGCCGGAGTGGCAGGCGACGCGAGCGGAACCGGAGTGGGCTCTGCCGCCAAGGGCGTTTCGTCTCTCGGAGGTTCGGGCTCGGCGACGAGGTCCGGTGTGCTCATCGGCGCAGCAGTTGGCGCGGCCGGTTCTGACGCGGGCTCCTCCGCTGGCCCGGTCGTCGGCGCTTCGGCAGCCGCTGGCTCTGCTTCCTCGGTCTTTTTGCGGCGCTTCCGGCGCACGACCGTAGGCCGAATTCGTTCTTCGACCATCGCCTCGCTACGGTCCTTGCCGAGCGATCGCTTGATGCGGTCCACCTCGACTGGATCCAGAACGCTCATGTGATTGCGCACCTGAATCCCCAGGGTCGCAATCCGCTGGATCAGGTCGCGATTTTCGACCCCCAATTCCCGTGCGACCTCGTAGACTCGAACCTTACTCATCCATCCTCCGATAGGGCCTCGATATGCGACAGGCAATCGAGAACAGCGCGAGCGATACCCCGGTCCGTCACCAGGATGACGCCAAGCTCCGATCGACCAAACGCGTCGCCTACGCTCGCCTTTGTCCCCCAAGTGGCCGTCGCGCAACCAAGCGCGGTTGCGGCGCGTGCGAGCTCGTCGCCTCGACCTCGCGAATCCTTGGCACGGATCAACAGATCCCCTTTATTTGCCTTCAATGCAGAACGAACCGCGTCCGCACCGACCGCCAGACTGCGGGCGCGCTGGGCCGAGCTCAACAGGCCCTGGGCGCGCCGCTCGAACTGCTGCACGACCATCCGCTCGATGGTCTCCGGCTCGACCTGAGCCACGCTCCGAAGCGCCCGGGCTAAGCCGCCGCGCAGAGCCGCCGAATGAATGCAGGTTCTTTTGGGATGAACGGATACCCCACGGCCGCCAAGGCGCCGCCCGAGGTCCACCGCGACGAAGGGTGCGCTCGGTCCGACGACCAATCGAACGAGGTCGTCCCGCTCCGTGCGGCTACCGCAGCCGGCGCACATCCGCCTCGAAGGCCTGTCTCGTTCGCTCCTAACCATGACGCCCAGCATCGATGCTTACCTCTACCGGGTCTCCTGGCTGGTCTCGGTCTCGTTCTCGTTTTCAGTCTCGGTCCCGGACTCGGAATCCGTCCCGGACTCGGAACCTGCCTCGGCTGCTGCCTCCGCCTCGGCTGCTGCCTCCGCCTCGGCTGCTGCCTCCGCCTCGGCTGCTGCCTCCGCCTCGGCTGCTGCCTCCGCCTCGGCTGCTGCCAACGCGGCGGCCGCTGCCTCTGCTTCGGCGACAGCCGCTGCTTCGGCTTCCAAGCGTGCGGCTTCCGCCTGGGCGACCGCGACGCTCTCGAGCATCTTCACCTCGATTGGTGGCCACTCCGTATCGACGAACGCGGCAACCGCCGCTTTGAGCGCCTGAGCCCTCGCCGCGCCGAGGCCGGATTTGATCGCAAGTCGATCGGTATCCTCTTCGGCCGCGATGGCAGCGACCGAGGAGTAGCTGTTCTGCTCGAGCTTATCGGCAACGCGACTGTTGACCCCGCGTACGAGGAGCAGCTTGTCGCGCTCGCTCGGCGCCTCGGTCGATTCCGTCATCGCAGCCAAGCGCTCCTGCCGGAGCGCTTCCATTGCGGTTGCGGCGTCCTCGCGAAGCTTCGCGACATCCTCAGCCGAGACTCCGGGCACGGACGCAAGCTCCCCTTCGCTGGCTTCGACGACTTCGTCGAGGCTTCGGAAGCCCATTCGGTAGAGTGACCGAGAGAGCTCTTCGTTGGTGCTGAGCCGTGACAGCGCAGCCATCGCTTCTTCCTCGATCTGCTGGAAGCGGGACTCGCTCACGATGTCGAGCCGCCAGCCGCTCAGCTGCGAGGCCAGACGCACGTTCTGGCCGCGTCGCCCAATGGCCAGTGACAGCTTCGCGTCGGGCACGACGAGCTCCATGTTGGAGTTCCCCTCGTCGATTACGACGCGGACGACCTCGGCCGGCGCGATCGCGTTGCAAACAAATCGCGCCGGGTCACGGTCCCAGGGCACGATGTCGATCTTTTCACCACGAAGCTCCTGAACCACCGCCTGCACGCGGGAGCCCTTCATGCCCACGCACGCACCGACGGGATCGACGTCGGAGTCACGGCTGCTCACCGCGATCTTCGAGCGAGCACCAGGCTCTCTGGCCGCGGCCACGATCCGCACGATGCCTTCGTAGATCTCGGGAACCTCCATTTCGAAGAGCTTCACGAGAATCCCAACGTCGGTCCGCGAAAGAATGATTTGAGGACCCCTTGCTTCGCGGTCGATGTCCTTGAGCAGCGCGACGATGCGATCCCCGGGTCGGTAGCTCTCGCGCGGCGTTTGCTCGCGGGGTGGCAGCACGGCTTCGACGCCACGACCGAGGTCGACGATGATGTTCGAGCCGCGCTCGAAGCGGCGCACGACGCCAGTGATGATCTCGCCCTGGCGACCCTTGTACTCGAGGAACACCCGCTCGCGCTCCGCGTCGCGGACGCGCTGGATGATCACCTGCTTCGCGGTCTGCGCGGCGATGCGCCCGAAGCGGCTCCGACTCTGCTCGAGGCCCAGCAGCTCCCCAAACTGCTTGTCCTGCTCGCGCGCCTTGTCGCGATCCTCGGGAAGGTAGAAGATTTGAAAGCCGAGCTCTTCGCCGATTTCCGCCTCGAGCCCGTGGGTCTCCGCTTCCTCGACCGTGATCTCCTGCTCGCTGTTCTCCACCGCTTCCACCACGGTCATATACTGAAAGAGATCGACCGCGCCGGACTCTGAATTGAACCTCGCTTCGAGCTCGCGATCGGGGCCGAAAGTTTTCTTTGCCGCCGTCAAGATCGCCTGCTCGGTCGCCTCCACCAGAATTTTGGCGTCGATGCCCTTCTCTTGGCTGACCTGTTCAATCACATGCTGAAGCGAGAGCGCGCTTTGCTGCATAGCCATCTACCCACCTAGTTCGAGAATCTGTACACGAGGTTCGCTCGAGCGATTTCCGCGTGTGGAATCAAAAGGACCTTGCCGTCTTGATCGAGCTCGATGTTTTGATCGACGACCCTCAGCAGCGTTCCGCGGAATCGGCGCTGCCTTTCAATCGGGGTCTGCGTCTTCACTTTGACCTCGTGACCGGAAAAACGTTCGAAGTCCGAGAGCTTGACCAGCGGCCGTTCGAGCCCCGGCGAGCTCACCTCGAGGCGGAACGCTGCGGAAGGAAGCAGGTCTTCGTGGACGTCCAAGCTGGTCGACACGTCTCGGCTGACCGCGGTGCAATCTTCCAGTGACACCCCGCTGCCAACCTCCAAGCCCGGTACATCGCGGTCGATGATGACCCGAATCACAGCTCCCTTGGGCTCCCGCAAATAGCGCACCTCGACCAGCTCCACACCGTGGGCGAGGCAAATTGGTTCGATTAAGTGCTGCAATGCCTGGACGAGCTCTTGGGTGGCCTGAGTCAATTGTCGCTCTGGGT
>Ga0316197_10003000_pt1 | contig 12010 bp, 10 predicted proteins | sample OudBiesiAoxic_MG_FD_204939 | JGI IMG/M metagenome (GOLD analysis project Ga0316197, IMG submission 204939) | Coastal sediment microbial communities from Oude Bieten Haven, Netherlands - site A oxic | ecosystem: Environmental > Aquatic > Marine > Coastal > Sediment | place: Netherlands...
CTTTAGGTCATTGCGCCCCGCTTGCTTGTCGTCTTCCGCATTCTCTACCGCTTGTAAGATGGCCCGATGGCCACCCGCGATCAACCCTATAACCTGCTCAGGGTCAGTGCCATACGTTGGAGGGCATTCACTTGCATCAAGAATACCGAGTCGCCCAGAAGTACCCGCACCAATATAAATAAGCCTGCCGTTGTTTTGAAAGGCATTGGCGATAAAATCGACCGACTCAGCGATTTCCGAGAGGATGAGTTCGATCGCTTCCGCGACCTTCTTATCTTCAGTGTTGATCACCTTCAACATCTCTTTGGTTGCCAGTGTGTCAATGTTTTTACTCAAATCGTTTCTACTTTCTGTCACTAATTGGCCTAGATCCACAAAACATCCCTTCAATTTACTGCGTAATGCACAGAGTGTATGGAATATTTAATTCCAAATCCTGAACCTATGTCGCAATAAATAATTCCTTTTAGGAATAATTTATTCTTCTATGCCTGAATTAACGCAATCTGATATGATTTTATGAATGGCTACAAAATTTAATCTGAGTGATAAAACATGGCATTGCTGACAAAAATAACGAATCTAAAGAACAACTTATCGGCAAGTAGTCGCCGAATTGCTCAGATAATATTGGATACACCTTCAGAAGCACTAAAAATGTCCTCGCAAGAAATGGCCCAACAAGCGAACGTGAGTCAATCTACCGTCATTAAATTCGCGCAAAAAGTAGGATTCAAAGGCTTTCCCGCACTTAAATTAGCATTGAGCCAAGAGCTGGGAAGAAAGCGGGCAACAAATGAATCTCACAACTTGCACAACGAAATTAGCATCGAAGATTCCATTCCTGATATTGCACATAAATTATTAGAAGAAAAAATTAAGGCCATTCGAGAAACAACGGAATCCATTAATTACGACGTATTTGATAGCATTGTCGAATTAATTGATAACGCACAGAGGGTTCAATTGGTCGGTATTGGTGGCTCGGCTTTAGTAGCAAAAGACTTTAGTTATAAACTATTAAAAATTGGTATCAATACGATCTCAGAACTCGACACGCACGTACAAGTCTCTGTTGCTCAAACTCTATCCCCTAAAGATGTCCAATTTGTCATCTCATTTTCTGGCAATAAAAAGGACGTTTCCGTCGCCGTTCAGTCAGCAAAGAGTAACGGTGTGCCAATCGTGGCTTTAACCTCCGTACATGGCGCTGAGCTGAGGAAAATTGCCGACTATTGCCTCGATTGTGTCGCAGATGAAAGTCGCTGGAGAAGCTCATCTATCTCGTCCCGAGAGGCACAAAATACGGTTATAGACCTCATATTTATGGCGCTTATCCAAAAGAGAGGGGAGATGGCAGAAACCCTGATCAGTGAATCTAGAGAAGCGGTAAAGAAACTCGAACTGTAAGCGATGCTGCTAGCCGTTACCAACTTTCACTGCCGGTGATTCGAGCTATTTCTTATTCATGTCGAATTCTCCTTTTAAGTCGCCGTTTTTTGCATGATACTTAGCGGGCAGCCAAAAATAAAAAGGGAATGAGAATGGCCGAACAACAAAGAGACATAACGCTCCGATTTCTAGCCGAACCCAGTGATGTAAATTTCGGTGGTAAAGTGCACGGTGGTGCCGTTATGAAGTGGATCGATTTGGCCGCATACGCCTGTTCAGCTGGCTGGAGCGGAAAATATTGTATCACCGCCTATGCTGGCGGCATCCGATTCGTCGCTCCCATCCATGTAGGAAACTTGGTTGAGGTGAGTGCCAAGGTTATCTATACCGGCAGTAGCTCTATGCATATCGCACTAGATGTTCAAGCAAGCGATCCTAAGGAGCTGAATAAAACGCTCACGACACACTGTATTGTCATCATGGTGGCGGTAGATGCGAATGGTAAGCCGACTAAAATACCCGAGTGGATACCTAAAGAAGAAGAAGACATCAAGCTGCGTGACTCTGCGATAAGACTGATGAACATGCGCAAAGAGATTGGTGAAGAGATGGAAATGCATGTAAAAATGCTGAGATAATCATTGCACCCATAAAAATAGCCTTCAAAAGAGCCGCTACCCTAATATCTTAGGTCGGCGGCTTTTCATTTTGTCCATTGTCATTTTTCTTTAACGCTTTTCTGTTCTAATCTTCAACTCATTGTATATAACTAAAACATCCACAATAAATAACGGTAGGCCTTCAATTGATAGATGACCGATCTCTAATTACATTAAGTGATGACACAATAGGAAACTTAAGTGCAGTAGAGTACCAGTGGGTACGTACCATGTACGTTGAAGGTTATGTAAACGAGGATATTAACCATTACATCCAAACCTGTTTTGGTGGCGACGGTATTTTTGCAGACCTTTTTAGAAAAGTGGCCCTGCATGAAGAAAGTATTTATGTATTAATGCGCTACGTTGGCTGTGCTCCTTCCAGTAAAGAGTTATAGCGAGCAACAACTATTTCAGGCATAAAAAAGAGCGACCATTTGGTCGCTCTTTTGCTTCTTATCCTTTCACTCCACCTGCCGTCAGCCCACCAACAAGCCAACGCTGTGCCAGCAAAAATACTGCGGTAATAGGGACAGCAGACAATACAGCCGCCGCCGCGAAATCGCCCCATAAATAGTTTTGTGGGTAGAGATACTGCTGCATACCTACCGCAAGTGTGTATTTATCTACATCAGATAATAATAACGACGCGACAGGTACCTCGCCGACAACACCAATGAATGAGAGAATAAACACAACCGCTAAAATTGGCACTGAAAGTGGAAGCAGAACCAACCTAAATGCTTGCCATGGCGTTGCACCATCAAGTGCTGCGGCCTCTTCAAGTGAGTTATCAATGGTTTCAAAGTACCCTTTAATCGTCCATACGTGTAGCGCAATACCACCGAGATAAGAGAAAATCAAACCACCATGGGTATTCAAGCCTAGGAACGGTATGTACTGACCTAACTTATCAAATAATGCATACATTGCGACAAGTGCCAGCACCGCAGGAAACATCTGGAAGATCATCATTGCTTTCAAGATAGTGTTCTTACCGCCAAACTTCATACGCGCAAATGCGTAGGCAGAAGTCGTCGATAACGCAACGATGAAGATAGACGATATTGCCGCGACTTTCACTGAGTTCCACAACCAAAGAAGAACAGGGAATGGCGGTGGTGTTACCGAGCCGTCTGCGTTCGTTACAGAAAAGCCTAATGCCAGTTTCCAGTGCTCTAGAGATGGATTCTCTGGAATCAAGCTACCCGTTGCAAAGTTACCCTCACGGAACGAGATAGCAATAACCATCAACAGCGGAAAGATTATCATTGATAAGAATATCCATAGAGCAACATGGGTTGCCCATACACGATATTTCACATTTTTACCTTGTACAATTGCCATAATATTGCTCCTTAATCCTGTGAAAGTTTCGTGAATCGTAGGTTGAATAATGCCAGACCACCAACCAATAAGAAGATAAGCGTTGCAATCGCACTCGCCAGACCAAAGTCTTGACCGCCACTACCTTCGAATGCAATACGATAGGTATAACTCACAAGTAAATCTGTGTAACCAGCAGGCTCTGAAGTTCCGATCATGTTTGGACCACCACCGGTTAACAGGTAAATCATCACAAAGTTATTAAAGTTAAACGCAAAGCTAGCGATGAGTAATGGCGTCAACGGTTTAAGCATCAAAGGAAGCGTTATCTTAGTGAAGTTCTTCAATGGGCCCGCGCCATCTATTGCCGATGCCTCATAAAGATCATCCGGGATAGCCTTAAGCAGACCCATACAAAGGATCATCATATATGGGAACCCTAACCATGTATTTACAATAACGACCATGACTCTGGCTAGAACAGGATCAGAGAACCAGTTCGGGCTCAATCCAAATATGGTTTCCAGAACCATATTGATCTCACCAAAGCTCTGGTTGAATAAGCCCTTAAAGATAAGAATAGAAATAAATGCAGGGACAGCATAGGGCAAGATAAGCAGCACACGATAAGCGGCACGCCCTTTCAATGACTCCCATTGAACAACACTCGCCAATACAAGGCCAATGACCAGTGTTAAACCAACACTCAACGCCGAGAACGCCACTGTCCAAATAAAGATGCTAATAAATGGTTCTTTGATTCCATCGTCCTTCCAGACACGCTCGAAGTTTGCAGTATCAATATTGACGATAAACCCAGGTGATATGGTGTTACCAATAAATGCACCGTTTCCATCAATGACTTGATAAAAACCGACGTCCATATTGGGCTTCAATGTCTCACCTGACTTGTTGTTGATCATGGATTCACCATCATCTTGCAACGTATACAGAGATGCGACAGAAGCAAACTTACGCAAGCCACTCATGCGGACATCAGAACCATCAGGCATATGCAAATCTACATTACCGAGAGAGGCTTTGTTCTGAATGATCGTTTTAATTTTCTCTTTTTCACCCTGAATGTCTGACACGATATTCAAGTCAAGGTCCGTTTCCGCAAAGCCTTCTAGGGTGAATTTATCAGTGGCGAGTAGCTGTTCGCCTTTCGTGACAACAAGTTGATGACCATTGTCAGTTTTATAGAGACTAAATGGAAAGCTCTCACCACTCTGGTAAGTTCTATCGAGTAATACAGTCTGCGCTCGTTCTAACGACAGCTGATTTTTGGCACTATAGTTTGTAAACGCTAGACCGACAGTATAAGCAAGTGGGAAAAGAATGAATAAAATCATTCCCGCTATACCCGGGTAAATATAACGATGTGCGTATGTCTTTTTACTACCAAATATATAAAGAGCTAGAGCGGTAAGCACCACTGTAAGCAGAGCGAAAGCGAGTTCACCGCGAGAATACATTAGAATTGTGGCATAGCCATTCACTATACCTACTGATGCCAATAATGCCCATTTGATAAACACTTTTTGGCTTGAAGGTAATGCGGCAGATGCCGTTGCACCTGAACCTTGAACTGACTGCATAAGAAAACCTGCTAGCGATTAAAAATAAAAAATACTAAGGAGAGGTTACCCCCTCCTAAAAATGAATAGGACCTTCAATTGCTTTCGTGACTGTGCAATCTATGGGCCCTATCTGTTTACTGTTACTTCGTCATTTGCTTGTCTGCGTCTGCAAGTGCAGCATCAACGGTTTGACGACCGTCTACGATGTTAATGATTGCATTTTTAGCACTGCTCCAAAACGCACCCATTTGTGGGATGTTAGGCATGATTTCGCCATTCATTGCGTTATCCATTGTTGCCGCTATACGCTTGTCACTATCCAGTTCTTTCTGGAAAGAATTAAGAGCAACTGCACCTAATGGTTTGTCGTTATTAATCATACGCAGTCCATCGTTAGTCAGTAGGTAGTTTTCGATAAACTCTACGGCTAGATCTTGGTTAGGTGACGCCGTGCTGATACCAGCAGTTAACACACCAACGAATGGCTTAGAAGATTTACCGTTAAATTTCGGAAGCGTTGCAACGCCGTAGTTAATACCTGACTTCTCGATATTACCCCACGCCCATGGACCATTAATAGTCATGGCAGTGTTGCCTTTGTTAAACTCTGCCTCAGATACTGAGTAGTCCATATCAGGAGAGATAATACCTTTATCTATAAGACCTTTAACAAAGTTCATAGATGCTTTAACGCCATCAGTAGCAATACCCGCATCTTTTACGTCATAACCAGATGACGTAAATTTAAACGCGTAACCACCATCAGCCGCCATTAATGGCCATGTGAAATACGGTTCTTTTAGGTTCCACATAATGGCTGTTTTGCCATCTTTTTGCAGCTTCGCGTTTAACGCTTCAACTTCTTCCCAACTCTTAGGAGGAGTAGCCACTAAATCTTTGTTATAAATAAGAGAGAGGGATTCAATCGCGACTGGGTAGCCGATCAACTTACCGTCATATTTAACCGCATCCCACGCAAAATCTACAATTCCATCTGTTACTTCTTTCGATGGCTTAACTTCTGCTAGTAAACCAGCTTCTGCATAGCCGCCAAATCGGTCATGAGCCCAAAATACGATATCTGGACCGTCGCCAGTTGCCGCTGTTTGAGGGAATTTGTCTTGAAGTGCATCAGGGTGAGCAACCGTCACTTTAATACCCGTGTCTTCTTCAAATTTCTTACCAACTTCCGCCAGACCATTATAGCCTTTGTCACCATTGATCCAGATAGTTAGTTGACCTTCTTCAATGGCTGCGTTTGCACTTAATGAACCAAGAGCGGCTAATGTGCATACAGCAACAGTGCTTAGGGCTTTTTTCATGTTTAATATCCTTTTTATATGTGAGATGTAGGGCTCTTTTTAAACGATAAGCCATATTTCGAGTTGTATCATCTTAAAATACGAGTAAGTAATCATCATCCTATATTCTACGCCCCGTATGGTATGGGAAATTTTCGTGATCGTCATCTGTATTGGGCAGAGAAGCTCATCACACAATCGCCATAATATGAGATGCAAATCACGTTTTGCGTATCCATTTATTTGAAGTGGGTCTTGTTTTGTATTTCTACGCCTCCTACGCCTCATCCCCCACTACTCCCCCTGAAAATTAAATCTAATGGAGGATGTGTAAATAGCATTAATACAGGAAACTAAACACCATCAAGAGTAGTGATTAGTTGTTAATTGCAAAGCACATATTAAGATAACCGTAAGTAAGCTTACTAACTCTCTCTTTTTTTTAAACATTTAGTCAAAAACTGTTTCCTACTTTTTATTGTCTACCGTAGTATTTGTATACTGTTAGACGATAAGACAAAAAATTAATCGAGGACAAGCTACATGGCGAGCGTCACGTTAAAGAATGTATGTAAAGCTTATGGCGACTTACTGATCTCCAAAAATGTTGATTTAGAAATCAAAGAAGGTGAGTTTGTTGTTTTCGTTGGTCCATCGGGCTGCGGTAAATCTACGCTATTACGCTGTATCGCTGGTTTAGAAGAGATCACCTCTGGTGACCTCTATATTGGCGAAGAACGTATGAATGACGTTGAGCCATCGAAACGTGGTGTTGGTATGGTTTTCCAATCCTATGCGCTATACCCGCACTTGAATCTTTATGACAACATGTCGTTTGGTCTTAAGCTTGCAAAAGCAAGCAAAGCTGAAATCGATAAACGTGTATCTCATGTTGCTGAAATATTACAGCTTGGTCATCTGCTAGAAAGACAGCCTAAAGCACTTTCTGGTGGTCAACGTCAACGTGTCGCAATTGGCCGTACCCTTGTTTCTCAGCCGAATGTATTCCTACTTGATGAGCCCTTGTCCAACCTTGACGCCGCGTTGCGCGTAAACATGCGTAGCGAAATTACTAAGCTGCAACGTCAGCTTGGTTGCACCATGATCTACGTAACGCACGACCAAGTCGAAGCAATGACAATGGCCGATAAAATCGTTGTGCTCGATGACGGTTTCGTCTCTCAAGTAGGCAAGCCTCTCGAACTGTATCATTACCCTGAAAATCGTTTTGTTGCTGGCTTTATTGGTTCACCAAAAATGAACTTTATGAGCGTTAATATTGAAGAAGTCGAAGCAGAACGTGTACAGGTTCAACTGTCTAATGGCAATACGCTTTGGATCCCAGTCGATGGTAGAACCGTCAATAAAGGCGAACGTATGTCGCTAGGTATTCGCCCAGAGCATCTACAAAATGCTGAAGAAGCCGACGCCGCCATCGAGGGTGATATTCAGATTGTCGAAAAACTCGGTAACGAAACCCAGATCTATTTGCATTTAGACAGCGCAGATGCGGATGTTATTTACCGCGCTCCTGACACTCTCGCGGTAGAGGTTGGGGACAAGTTCTCTATTGGTCTAGCCGCCAATCGTTGTCACCTGTTCCATAGTGATGGCAGAGCATGTAGACGACTGCACAAAGAAAATGGAATAGATTTTGATTAATATCTAATCAAATCGCTCTAACCGCAACCACTAAAACCTTGCTCATCCTTAGCAAGGTTTTTTATTTTCTCACCTACTCCGCCCTCTAAGAATGTCCTAATAGCCTATTGGAAACGCGTCAAATCTTCTTCATTAACCTCACGTCAATTCGATTCTCATATTGAGAATACGCAAATTTCTCATTTTAACATCAACAAATAATCAATATATTCCCTTTATTTCAATGACTTAAAATATGGCACATAAAGTGTATTTACCTATCTACACACAACCACATAAAGAGTCATTGTCATGGAACTTAGAAAAATAGACGCAAGTGAAACACTCCTTACTCTTCAACTTTCAGGAGACTTGGACGCAAATGGAAGCAAAGAAGCCCTCCCTCATATTGATCAAGTCCTCTCGGAAGATAACCATCCAGAGATCGAAATCGACCTAAAGCATGTTTTGTTCTTAGATTCCTCTGGTGTAGGCGCCATCGTATACATGTACAAACGATTAGTTGAACGAGAAAGAAATATGCGAATTGAAAACGTGCATGGACAACCACTCGAAATTATTACGCTGCTTCGTATCAATCAAGCGATATCTGTAAATCAAAAGAGAGAGGCCGCATAGATATCATCTCTATGCGAGACTTAAGGAGAAGCCAGCATGAAGCACAACGCCTATAAACACCTATTAATCCTTTTTAGCATCAGCTACCTAGTTGCATGCAGTAGTAGCTACCCAGAAAGCGGTCGTGGTGGCTTGGCAGAAAATGATTTTGAATCTGGCTTCTCCCCTGTTTTACCTGATGAACCACTCGGCCCCGAGCACGGGCTAAGATTCGACTGGCAAATAAGTAAGCTTCATCTCGACATGTTAGTACAAGAAGGCGCTATGTGGTGCTTCCCAGCGGCGGTTGTACAGAATCAAGAAAGGCAAAATAGAATCGCCAGAGAGCTTGAAGGCAACCTGTTACTCGATGCCGCAAACGACCTTATTGTCCAGAGAAAAAGCCTCAACAAATTGGAACAACGGCTGACTTATGTCACCAGTCAGGCCGATTGTACACCACCAACAAGTCAGCAAGACCAGCAACAAGAACTGGGTGTCATTAACGAGTTATTCGCTATGCTCAACGTTGACAATCAATTTGCCCAGAACTCAAGTGAGATCAATCCAAAATACATGGGAAACCTAGCGCAGGCGGCCAACATGTTGAAAGAGAATAAGCATCTAAAGCTTGCCATAACAGGCCATGCCGATGCGTCAGGTAGTGTCGAATACAACGAAACGCTAGCATTAGATAGAGCCAATCAGGTGAAACGATACCTAACCATATTTGGCTTGAACCCAGCGAGAATTAAATCCAGTTCTCTCGGCTCAAGCGCACCGCTTTTCCAAGGTGATACCGCGGCCGTTCAATTAACCAATAGAAGAGTTAGCGTTGAGATTATCTCAAGTAATAGCTCAACCGTGGCCTTAAACACAAGGGGCTCATTATGAAACCCACAAATCTATTTTTAGTCACATTAACCTGTCTATTTGTCTTGCTTTTCACCTCGGCCTCTCAAGCCGGCTCAAATGAGACGGTTAACATTGGCGATAACATACAGGTTAACCTTCCCGGGGAAAGCAGTTTAAATAAAGGTTTCCAGGTCGACCAAAAAGGACAAATAACCCTGCCAGAAATTGGCGCTGTTTTTGTGGCCGGATACGATGAAGTGCAGCTCAAAAATATCGTACTCGAGCGCCTTTCTGTCGCTTTTAGAGACCTGCGTAACGCCGAGGTATATGTCGCTAAGAAGCAATTAATCGTCATGGTACAGGGGTATATTAAATCACCCGGTCAATTTACTATCCCTAGCAATGCAGGCGTTCAGGCAGCGATCACTTCCGCGGGAGGTCTTCGTTCTGGTGCTCAGTTAGATAAAATACTGTTAAAAAGAGGTTCGGAAAACAGCGTCTTCAATTACAAAAAATTTCTTGATACCGGCGACAACAGTGTTCTGCCTAAACTTCGTTCACTCGATACAATTTTCGTCCCCGCATCACCGCTTGTTGGCAATATAGAGCAAGAATTCAACCCACTTTCTCAGGCCAATTCAGGCGACAGTTCAGACCCTAAATCTGCCATTAAGGTCTTTGGCGAGGTGAACTCACCGGGGTCTTTCTCTTATAGTACCGAGGCAAACTTAGTCGATATATTAATGCGTTCTGGTGGCGTTACTCGTTACGCTAGCGTTGAACAGATTCGTGTTATTACCGATAACAACCCTATCCTTTTCAATCTCAAACGCTACCTAGATTCAGGCGATAGTAAACTCCTCCCTATCTTGTTACCTGGATCAACCATTTTTGTTCCTAAGCAAGAAGAGGAGATTAAATCGGGTGCTAACACCGTTTACGTAATGGGTGAAGTTGCCGCACCCGGTGCATTTGAAGGAAAACCGGGTGCAAGCTTTATGGACATCCTTGCCAATGCTGGTGGACCGACAAGGTTTGCAGAATCAAGACAGATACGCGTAATTAAGAGTGGTGGTCAAGTCATCAAATTTGACTTAACCGCCTACACAGAGGGTCTAGGAACCAACCGACCACCATCGATCATGCCCGGCGACGCTATTTTTGTACCTGAAAAAACCGACATGAATGAAAAATCGTGGCTGAAAGTGTCACCAAACCGAGCCGTTAACGTGATAGGGGAAGTGGTTAGGCCCGGTAGGATTGAATGGTCAGATGAAATGGACTTTATGGACCTACTCGCTCATGTCGGTGGGCCAACACGTAGAGCCGACACGACAAAAATAGAAGTCGTATCAACCAACAGAGCAACCGGAGAAAAAGAACTACAGACCTTCAATTTAGATGATTTTATCAAAAAAGGCGCGAGACGATCAGACCAACCTATCATATCAGCCGGATCGATTGTTCGCGTCCACGACCTACCGCAAGATCCATCAGACAACAAATCCCAATGGGTCAGGCAAAGTTCTGATGCTTCTATCTACATATTTGGACAAATAAACGCGCCGGGCCGTTATCGATTCACTAACGAAATGCATTTCTTGGATATATTGTCTGCTGCCGATGGCCCAACAAAGGACGCCGATATACACAACATTCGAGTCACGCACAGAGACAAGAGTTATTCTAAAGTGAGTAAATTGAACCTAGCCCTATACTTTGAGACGGGCGACGAGTCCCTACTACCAAAGGTAAAGCCGGGCGACACAATTTACATGCCAGAGAAAAACCGTAATTGGTTAGATCGATCTAAAGAGAGCACTGTAAGAGTACTAGGGGCGGTAAATGACCCTGGACGATACGTTTTCAACGATTCTATGACGATTCTCGATATCCTTGCGGAAGCTGGGGGACCAAGCGAAGACGCATACCTAGAAAAAATCAGCGTCGTCAATATTTCCACAAGCCAAAGCCAAGCGAGAACCTTTGATCTCATTGAGTTTAGCAAATCAGCCAGTTTTCGAAATTTGCCTGTCATTCGAGCTGGGGACACCATTTATATTCCCGACAGAAGAGAAAGCTTAGCGGAAAAAATACGCCTTGGCCTTAAAGACGTTCTTCAAATTGCAACCACCATTGCTTTAATAGGAGTGATCTAATGACTATACCCGCAATGCACGCCGAAATAGAACAGATTTTTATCGAAGCCGAATTAGCTGACTGTCGTTCACTATGTATCACTTCATGCCAATCAGGCGAAGGCGTCACGTCATTAGCCATCGCCTTAACCGAGCGGTATCTGCTAGCAGGTTACCGCACGTTAATCATTGATCTCAATATCCACAAACCCAGTTTTAATGTGCTGGAATTACCCTCGTTAGAACCCAATGAATTTTGGCTAGAACACACCAGCACAGCACAGTGTTTTACGGGGGTTGCTTCTCCTATCAATTCTCCGGCACAACTCGCGTATAAACGGCCCGGACATCTCAAAAAGAATATAGAAGAGTGGAGCAAACAATTCGATCGCATCGTGATAGATACGTCTCCAATACTCAATATCAATAAGAGCAACATCCCTTCCCAGATTGTTGCGACAGCCTGTGACCAAACCATTTTAACGGTACTGGCAGGA
>Ga0316197_10003003_pt1 | contig 12002 bp, 9 predicted proteins | sample OudBiesiAoxic_MG_FD_204939 | JGI IMG/M metagenome (GOLD analysis project Ga0316197, IMG submission 204939) | Coastal sediment microbial communities from Oude Bieten Haven, Netherlands - site A oxic | ecosystem: Environmental > Aquatic > Marine > Coastal > Sediment | place: Netherlands...
CGTCCTGCGGCGGTGCGTGGCTCGAGGAAGAAGAGCTCCGCAAGGCCAAGGACCAGGCGGACCCGGATCTCGTATGGATGGATTTCGAGATATGGAAAGACGCTGAGCGCTTCGATGTTTCCGTCAAGCCCATCCGATGTCCAAGGTGTGACATCGATATGGCTGCGGTGGAGTACGACGAAACGAAGATCGAGATCGATTTCTGCGTTCGTTGCCAGAGCGTGTGGCTCGATGCCGGAGAGCTCGAAAAGATCATCGCGGCGCTCACGGATGAGCTTCTCAGCAAGGATGTTCCGGAGTACATTTCCGAGAGCCTCCGCGAGGCAAAACAGGTTCTCGCCGGACCCGAATCGCTCCTCTCGGAGTGGCGGGACTTCATGACCGTCCTTCGATTGCTCGAGTATCGAGTGCTGTCCGGCAATCCGTCCGTCGCTCGAGCGCTCGCGGCGATCCAGATTACGGATCCTTTCCGTTAAAAGCGTCGGCATGACGTTTACCATATTTTGCATGAACTCCTTGGGTCTGCATTCGGCTGAGTAGCGATGTCCTGAGTCGTAGAGGCCTGGAGGGATGGGCGATGCGGTCCATTGAACCCGGTCGCCGTTCATTTCTGATTGAGAGTGAGGCACTGGGGCGCCTGATAAAGCGGCCATGCAAACTGTGCCACGCAGATAATATTGGCACCAGTCGTGACCGGGGCGTTCTGCTACCGTTTCGCATGGGATCCAATGATCGGAGAATCGATGGCAACCAAGAAAAATGACCAGACAGAGTGCTTTCGACAGCGGCTTTTGACGATGGAAGGCGAGATCAACAGCTTGCTCCGGCAAACATCCGAGGACTCCAAACCGGTAGACCTCGATCTTCCGATCGGAAGACTGTCGCGAGCTGACGCAATCCAGATGCAGAACATGGCCGCGCTGAACAAACGGCAACTCGAGATCAAGCTGAAGCAGATCGAAGGAGCCCTGTCGGCCGTAGAAAAGGGCACCTTCGGGTTGTGCCGAAACTGCAACGGTGAGATCCACCCGGAGAGACTCGATGCGCAACCGGAGGCCCCGTTCTGCATCGAGTGCCAGGAGGGATTCGAGTAGGAGAGGTAGGCCGAAGTTTCAATGAGTGACCATCAAGCCAACAACCCACTCCACGGCCAGACCCTGGAGATGATCCTCAATCGCCTCGTTCAGCACTATGGCTGGAGCGAGTTGGGGAAACGTATCAAGATCCGGTGTTTCAACAGCGACCCTTCGGTGAAATCCAGCCTGAAGTTCCTGCGCAAGACGCCCTGGGCACGGAAAAAGGTCGAGGACGAGTTCGTCAACATCATTTCAATCGACCCCCAGCGAAGATCGGATCAGAAGTCGGACAACTCGAAAGGTGCAGGCGTGGGTCACCGATCGCATGTATCAGTGCCAGGCTTTAGAAATCTAGAACGCACGGAGCACCGTTCGTCGACCAACATTCTATGTTTCTAAAACCTGGCACCGATACGAAAATCGGCGCCTGGCACCTCCGGTTTTGGTGTCGTCTCCCAGAGCCGCTAGATCATCCGCCCTTGGCCGAATCCGAGGACCTTTCGGCAATAGGGGCAGAAGTAGACAACGTTCGTCCCCTGAATGAACGGAACGCCCTTTGCTCTCGTGTACACCTCAGTGAGTTCCTCTTCGCAGTGAGGGCACACCGGCGCAAGATCCTCTCGTTTGACGATCTTGAACGGTTTGTCATTCATCTGTGATCACCTCCGCGGCTTCCATTTCTGATACTACGCTCTGTATCTCGGTCTATTCAGTGTTGTCCTTGCCGCGACATTGCCGACCTCGACCTCACGGGAGCCGCGCACACACTCCAAAATCGGTGCCTCGCACCTTTCCAGCTGGCGCTGTGACCGAGAATTGTTAGAATATCGTGACCGCGAAGGTCGCAAGGAGAGTTCGATGACCAAGAAGACCGTGTTGCTCGTAGCTGTGGCCCTGTTCGTGTTGTCTCTCAGCCCAGCGCAAGCCCAAGTCCGCGACGAGACAATCCTCACATACCAGGTGCTCAGCGAGGAGTGGGATAACCTCATCGGTGGAGTCCTTGACCTCTCGGAGGAGGAGGCTGCAGCTTTCTGGCCGTTGTACCAGGAGTACAGCGCGGCAAAGGGCTTGCTGTGGGAGGAGCGCATCGACGTGATCGCGATGTTCCTCGCCGGCTACGACACGATGGGAGCCGAAATCGCCCGCGGACTCCTGCGTGCCAGCTTCGACATCGACGAGAAGATGCTCACACTCGAGCGCGCGTACGCCGAAAAGTTTGACGACGTTTTGCCGCTCAACAAGGTGGTGCGACTTTTTCAGGCAGAGAACAAGCTCGAGACCACCATGATGATGGAACTGGCCAAGGATATTCCACTCGCCAAATAGGGAATCGAGCGTCATAGAGGCGCCAGGTGCGGCGGTATTGATGTAACGGTCAGCCGAACGGGTCTGGTGTCGCCACGATTCAGAACCGCAGCAACCCGTCAGATCTCGGTTGCCACCCCGTAACGGTGGAACTGATGCCCCAAGAGTCCGTCGGTCGGTAGAGGAATATCCACGGGGCGTCATCACGGATCAGGTCATAGATCTGCCGGTAGATTTCCTCTCTCTCACTCTCGACAAATGTCCTCTCCGCCTTTTCGATCAATGCATTGACCTGCAGATTTTCATAACCCTCCCACCATGGTCCTTCGAGGGTTGACATGAGTTTTTCCCGCAATACACGGTATGTGCTGCGCGGACTCGAGTCGAAGCAGCAGGCATCGTTGATTTTCTTTTCACGGACCATCTCCGAGTAGGCGGCCCGGTCTTCGTGAACGACCACTTCCACCGATATCCCGACCCGGCTGTACTGTTCGGCCATCATCTCCGCAAGGGCCGGCGCTTCATTCGGCATTGTGGAAGGAATATCAAGAACGAGGTGCATCCCGTCTGCGTATCCGGCGTCGGCAAGCAGAGCGCGGGCTTTTTCCGGATCATATGGATAGGCTGGCGTCGCCGGGTTGTAACCGAAATGGTGGGGGGTCAGGAAGCCGTTCAACGGTGTTGCGGCCCCATCCTTGATTTCGTCGATGATCTCCTCGACATCCAGAGCGTAATTCAGTGCCTGTCGGACCCGGCGGTCGGTGCCGACTCCATCCAGAGCGTTGCACATGAAAATAATGCACAACCCGCTTTCGAGCTCGAAGGCCTGAGCACCACCGTCCTTTTCGATGCGCTCTTTGTCGCGAACGCTGATGCGGGTGACCACATCCGCATCACCGCTCAGCAAGGCATCTGTGCGTTTCTCCGAACTCGGTTCAGCGATCCAGTGCAGTTCCTGGTATTCCGGCGCGATCCCCCAATACGCATCATTTGCCTCGAGGATAGTCCGGGACTCTGTCAGTTCTTTGACCCGGTACCGGCCAGTCCCCACATATTGGTCGGGTAGTCGGTGCAATTCGCTCTCAGGGCTGATCGGCATGGCGACCAGGAGATCGAGAAGATCCGCCATCGGGAATTCGGTGACGATCTGCACGGTCAGATCGTCGATTGCCAAGAACTCAGCATGTTCCAGGTAGCTGAGGTATACACCCTGAGTCCCGAAGGACCCACCAATTGAAGGATCGAGAACCCGACCCATCGTCGCGATCACATCTCCCGAGGCGAGGATGTCTCCATTGTGAAATTTCACATCCCTTCTCAGGGTGAAGGTCCAGGTTCGGCTGTCCTCGTCTACCGCCCAGCTTTCAGCGAGAGAGGGCTGATAGCGCCCCTCATCATCCCTCTGAACGAGCGCGTCGTAAACCGAGAAAACGAGGTTCAACCGATTCATCGAATCACTACAAATATGAGGGTCTCCGAGTGACACGGATGACTGCATGATGGTGAGTTTTTGCGATGGCGTGGAACCCCCTGAACAACTCATCACCGAAGCCGATAGAAGGATGAGTGGCAGGCAAGGATGACGAGAAACCTTGTCGAAAACTGAAATGGTCATGGTGAATACCTCATGGATTGAGAAGGTACCACTTTCGTAGGTACCAGATCCGGTGTTGGAACCCGAGAAAGGGTATGGGAAAAGGAAATCCCTGTCCCCGCTTGCGCAAAAGATGGCTTTGAACCACTATCTGATTGGGCATGACTCGTTCTCGAGAGAAAGGTGCTTCTCATGCGAAGAAATTTTGTGCTTCATTCACTCTCCTTCCTGGCTGTTTCAGGGCTGCTCGCGGCGACTCCGATGATGGCCGGCGATATGGATTCAACTGGAACCGCCGATGCGAACGAATTCAGGGGTCCGGACTTCAAAGAGGTGCTCTCCCTTCAGACCGTCAGTGGGCCGAGGATTTCGCCGGATGGAGACGCTGTGCTGTACACGGTGACGACCACTGACTGGGAGGACAACAGATTCGATCGTGAGATTTGGTTGGCAAACCAGGGTCAGGAGCCATTCCAACTCACACGAACCGCTGGCGGCAACTCATCGAGCCCGAGCTGGTCTCCGGATGGTTGTTGGGTCGCCTTTCTCGCTGACCGGGGGGACGAGAGCCAGATTTGGCTCATTTCTCCAAACGGAGGCGAGGCTCGATCACTGACATCGGTCGAGGATGGCGTCTCGGACTTTGAATGGTCGCCCGACGGATCGAAGATGGCCGTAGCCATCACCGAGCAGCAGGCAGAGCACCGTAAAAAGCTCGAGGAAGCCTACGGCGAGTACGCGGTGGAAGATGCCGATTTCAAGATGACCCACCTATGGATCCTCGATGTGCCGTTGGCACTCGATGAAGAAGGCGGCAGCAAGCTGCCTCCGACTGAGAAACCGTCTGCCGACGGTGACGAGGATACGGTGGAAGAACAGGCCGATTCCGTTCAAGAAGAGACCCAGGGCGATTCGTTTCGTCGCTTGACGAGTGGGTCTGATTTCACGGTCGACACCTTTCGGTGGTCCCCTGACAGCACATTGATCGCCTTTGACCACAGGCCCGATCCGCGGATCGAGTCCTCCAGTCACCGCGACATCTCGATCGTCGAGGTGGACACCGGCGTGGTGCGTCCGCTGGTGCAACGTGATGGCCCGGACGGCGATCCGTACTTCTCTCCTGATGGCATGTGGATTCTCTTTTCCACTCAGAACGGACGCTTCGAGTACTACTTCAATTCGGAGCTCGCGAAGGTGCCGGTCGACGGCGGCGAACCGGTAGTGCTCACCGGCGCCTTCGATGAGGATGCAAGAGCGGTAGCATGGCTGCCGGACGGCATCCGGTTCATCGCCCTCGAACGAACCCATCGTCGGCTTTTCCAGCTGGACCCAGAAAACGGAACCGTCGACACCGTGACCATTGATAACGCACCCGAGGTCATCTGGTCGGCGGACTTCTCTCAGGACGGCCGATCGATGGCTTTTCAGGCGGAGGGACCGCACTCCCTCGATGAAATCTATCGCATCGAGTCAGGCGCGACCGAGGCGGAGATCATCACCGGCATGACACGGCAAACAGGTGATTGGCTCGTCGGTACCAGGGAGATGGTGGAGTGGCAGAGTGCCGACGGGACGACCATCGAGGGAGTTCTGCTCAAGCCGGAGGGATTCGATCCGGGCGTCAAACATCCACTTCTGGTGATCATCCACGGTGGCCCGTCGTGGCTGTCCTTCCCATCTCTTGTCTACAGCTACGTCTATCCGGTCCAGCAGTGGCTCGAAAAGGGCGCGGTGATCCTGATGCCCAATTACCGAGGCTCGGCCGGCTACGGTGAGGCCTTCCGATCACTCAACGTCCGCAACCTCGGAGTGGGGGACGCTTGGGATGTGCTTTCGGGTGTCGATCACCTCATCGACCAGAGTTTCGTGGACCCCGAACGCACGGGCGCCATGGGGTGGAGCCAGGGAGGGTATATCTCGGCATTTCTGACCACGACCAGCGACCGATTCCAGGGCATTTCAGTCGGTGCCGGCATTTCCAATTGGATGACCTACTACGTCAACACCGACATCCACCCTTTCACACGCCATTACCTCCAGGGAACACCGTGGAGCGATCCGGAGGTCTACGCCAAGACCTCGCCGATGACCCACATCAACAAAGCCGTGACACCGACACTGATCCAACACGGCGAGTTCGATCGGCGAGTTCCGACTCCCAACGCCTACGAGCTCTACCAAGGGCTCCAGGACGTCGGCGCCCCTGTGGAACTCATCATCTACAAGGGTTTCGGTCATGGCATTTCCAAACCAAAAGAGCGGCTCGCAGCCACCTGGCACAACTGGCGCTTCTTCGCCGAGCGGGTGTGGGGTGAGACGGTGGAGATACCCACGCCGTAGCGAGGCGTTGATACCGCACCGAATCGAGTCGTGAAAACAGCGGAACGATCTCAGTCGAAGACGACTGAAATCGTCTGGCTGGTGCTGGCTAAATACGGAGATCGGTGCCTGACACCTTTATGGTGTGGAGGGATGATTTGCTGAGGCGTCGTCAGGGTTGGCGGCGGCCAGAAACACGGCGGATCACGATTTTCCTTTCGTTCACGACGATGGTTCCGTTGCCCAGGTTGGAGTTCGTCGAACCGTCCCATGCGGCGTAGGTGAAGGAGTCGGTTCCGCTGAAGCCGGGGAATGGGAAGTAGGTGGCGACGGAGCCTGAAAGGCCAACCGTACCGTAAGAGGGCTGGGAAACGATGCGGAGCGAAAGGGTGTTCCCGTCGGCGTCACTGACCGATAGGGGGATTTCCACAGGCACATCCTGGTCCGTCGAACCCGCGACATCATTGGCCACCGGCGGGCGGTTGTTGTTGCGGTCGTCGTCGTTCGGGCCTTCGTGGCAGTTGTAGCATCCGATCTGAAAACCCTGCCAGAAGAACTTCGTACCAAAAGCCGAAACGGTACGATCGCCCAACGTCCTGGACAAAACGGTGCCACGGGAATCGGTTCCGTGACAGACGCGGCATTGGCTGGAATTGTTCTCCGCGGCGTCGTCATGCCGCCTGATCCAATCCTGGCCTACAGGGTGCATGCCGTGTGGTCCGCCGGTGATGGTCTGAGGTTGTGTACCGTGGCAGCTGGCGCAGTCCGAAAGTGTTCCCGCATGGCCCTGTTGGTCGATATTCTGAAGATTGTCGTTGAGGTGGCTCGAGGGATAGATCGCATGGGTGGAGCCGTGGCATGCGGAGCATTGGAGGCCACCGTGGCCGGTGGAAAACCTATACAGCGATGCGCCATCCGCTGGAGTATCCGGGTTCGTCGCAAATGTGTTGTTGACGGCGACCCGCGGCTCACCAGATTGGTCGAAGACCGAAAGGTAGCGGATCTGGCCATTGTTGTCGGTTGCCGTGCCGCTGTGGCAGTTCTGGCAGGTTGGCTGGTCAAACCAACCTTCGCGGCCGGCCGCTCCAACCCGGCTCATGCTGCCATGACAGCTCTGACACTGGATGGCCAGGTCGCCGCTGGCGGCAACTGCTTTGCCCATAGCGCCGCGCAGACAGCGGGTATCAGAGCCGGGGTGGCAGGTGTAACAGGCCGTACGGTTGGCCGACTCGTCGAGAGTCATTCCGTTGGTCGGGTCGATGACCCAGGCGTGCATGGAGTGCATCGCTTCGGTGAGTGGGGGAATGCCGGTTTGGCCGGTACCGGGCAGAGCATTGGAGGCGTGACAGGCATCGCACAGCACCGGTTTTCCGTCGGCCTCGACCGTAGCGTACAGACCGGCAGAGTTGTATCCGGCGGCGGCGAGTGTGGCGTTAAAACGTGAGGACCCCCCCTCGAATTCATCGTGGAGCAGAAGAATATTGAGGCGGTAGTCACGCTCGGGGTCGGGGTGGTTCACCCAGCCTGCACTCGGTTTGGCCGCGGGCCCGGAGCCCGAGGCGTGGCACGAGCTACAGGTCATCTCGTCGGAAACCGGCAACACGATTCGTGTGGTGGCGAGAACGCTACCTGACCCGTCGCGGGCGACGAGTTGCATCATCGGGTAGTAATTCTTGTTTTTGGAATCGTCGTACGGTGTGATCGGGATGCCCTCGCCGGTGAACCACGTATAACCCGAATCGAAATGCATGGGCTGGGGCGTGTTGGTCGGTCCGGGCATGGTGTCGCCTGCCATGCCCTCATCCGGGGCGGGGGAGGCTCCAAAGAGCTGGGTGACCCAATCCCAGAAGTTGGTCTTGTTGATCGATGAACTGTTCATCGAACCGTCGGGGTCGGCCACCGCTTCGTAGGTGACGGTGATCCCGGAGGGATTGGTTACGAGGTCGCCCGAGGGGTCGATGAGCTGGGCGTGGATGGTGTTGTACGGAGGGAGAATGCTGAACACCGAGTAATCCGCATCCATGCAGTGCATTCCGAGATCGTTCCAGCCGACAAGGGTGTAGCCACTTCCCTGGGCGAAGGCCACGAGGCTGGCGGCAACAAGAATCAGCGTGATCAACGAGATCGTAGTGAACGAATTCGTACGTCGTGAGCGTGTGAGTGGCGGCCTGGTCATTTTGGGCCTCCTCCGGTCCATTTCGAGGGCATTCTCTCGCGATCCGTTTACATTTGCAGGGTCGTCTGAATCATGCAATGAATTATATATGAGTATATTCATTTTTAGTGATTTATCAAGAGGAAATCTACGCCGCGTCTTCGGCCGGGGATGGCTGTTGTGACCAGGTTTTGGACTTCAGTAGGTTGTGAATTCGCTTTTTTGTCGGATCAAAGGTAGTCGAAACAAAATGAGAAACCAGGCAGCGGAAAGGGTGGGCTGTATTTGTGCGATTGGTGACGTCGAATCATAACGGCCTCGAGATTCGAACGGTGCCCGTTCCCAGAATGTCCTATAGACTGGCACTATATGCCGATGCTGAGCGCTGTCGCCTGGGTTTTGGCGGTCGCCGTCTTTGTGGGATGGGGGTATTGGGTGGTCGCCTGGGTGCGTGCCGGAATTGCGGCGAGGCCGGAGCATTCGATTCGGAGCGCTCTGGAGTTCCCCGAACCCGCCGAAGGATGGCCGAGCGTGAGCATCGTCGTGCCGGTGCACAACGAAGAGCGGTCGATCGAACGGTGTGTCACGTCTCTTCGCGCCCAGACCCTGGAGCGGATTGAATTCGTCTTTGTGCTCGATCGCTGCACCGACGGCACGCGTGAAATCCTCGAGCGGCATGCGGCCGAAGACTCGAGGATCGTACTGGTCGAAAACGACTCGTGTCCGGCCGACTGGGCGGGCAAGTGCTATGCCGCGCGTCTCGGTGCGGAACGTGCGACCGGAGACCGGATCATCTTCACCGATGCCGACACCTGGATTGATCCGAACCTCGTGCGCGCGGCAGTGACAATGGCTGCGCACCGCGGCCTGCAGCTGCTCAGTCTGCTCGGTACGTTGGAGACGCGTTACTGGTTTGAGCGCATCGTGCAGCCGGTTGCGGCGATGACCCTTTTGCGGATGTACCCGATAGAGCGCGTCAACCGCATTGAGCGTCACCGACCGTTTGCCAACGGGCAGTTCATGCTCTTCGAACGATCATGGTACGACCGAATCGGTGGACACGAGGCGGTGAAGGACCACTTGTTGGAGGACATTGCTTTTGCGCGGTTGGTGTACCACAGGGAGGGGGGACGGGTTGGACTTTTTCTCGCCCACGATCTGCTGACCTGTTCGATGTATGACACATTTGATCAGCTGAAGGCCGGGTGGCAACGTATCTACATCGAAGCTTCCAGACGGCGGCCGAAGAAACTGCGCAAGAACGCACGACAGGTCATCGGTCTCGGTGTCGCCTGCCCAATCATTCAGCTTGTCACGCTGATTGTGGCGGGCGTCGTGATTTCAGCGGGCCACGTATCGCTGGGTGTGGTTTCCGTGGCGCTCGTCTTCCTGGGTGTAGGAACTCAGGCTGCGGCTCTGTCGCGGATCTATCGGTTGAGCCATGCACCACTTTCGACGGTGCTTCTCTTTCCACTGGGCAGTTGGGTCGTCGGTCGCATTTTCTTCGATGCCGCGCGCGACCTGGAGAAAGGGGTTCCGATCGCGTGGGGTGGCAGAGAGTACCCCCTGGATCCTTTGTAACCAAGCACTGCTGTCCAAAATAAATCCACCGGTGATCTTTCCGACTTGAATTCACAAGGGTCACGGGTTGGTTTTTGGCTTTCCCGAGGAGAGGTACCCCAATACGAGATGATGGTATTCAGGGTACGGGCGACAGCGGCGGCAATCAGTGGGCAGCGACAGAAAACAGTGGCGGCGGCATGGCCACCTACTCAACCCAAGGTCGTGATTTCAGCCCTCGATTCCGATCAGACTGGACGCTGTTGCTGCCGCGGTCGCTGATCGCCGCCGCTGACATCTGACGCTGGCTGCTGCCGCTGTGATGTTTCCGCCACAAGCCTCGAGTTGGCTGTCTGAGATGCTGCCTTGGACAAGAGTGAAAAAACGCTGTGAATGTATCGATTCAGTTGACCTTGAAAGTCACGTCTCCATTTTCAAAGAAGTTGACGATCTGAGTGGCGGCTGCCACGCCGGCATTGATGTTGGCCTCCGCGGTCTGAGCGCCCATCTTCTTGGGCGTGAAGAAGTACCGTTTGTCGTCGTACTTGGACACGATGTCGTCCTTACAGGTCGGCGAGATGTCCGAAAGATAGACGAAATCAGGCCGCTCGGCGAACATCTTCATGAGGCCCTCTTCGTCGATAACGCCGAGACGGGCGGTGTTGATCAGCGTGCCACCTTCGGGCATTTTCGAAAGCAGCTCGAAATTGATAGATTTCATTGTCTGCGGGGTCTCGGGGATGTGAAGAGAGACGTACTGGCAGGTCTCGTAGAGCTCTTCGACCGAGCTGACCGGAGTTACGCCGTGAACCTTGATGGCCTCGTCGTCGACGAACGGATCGAAAGCGAAAACTTCCATCCCGAAACCGTGCGCCACTTTCGCCACGTAAATGCCGACGTTCCCAAACGCGTGGATACCGATCTTCTTGCCACGGAGCTCCGTGCCGGGTTTGCCGTTGTAGTTATTGCGTGCGTTCATGACCATCATGCCGAATACGAGCTCGGCAACGGCGTTCGAGTTCTGTCCCGGGGTGTTCATGGCGACCACGTTCTTCTCGGCCGCTTTGGCACAATCGATGTTGTCGTATCCGGCGCCCGCGCGGACGACGATCTTCAGCTGGCCGGCTGCGTCCAGAACCTCCGCGGTGACTTTGTCACTGCGGATGATCATCGCATCCGCGTCGACGACGGCCGCCAACAAGTCGGCTTTGTCCGTATAGCTTTCGAGCAGCTGGACGTCGTAATTTGCCGCCTTGAACACTTCCGAGAGCTGTTCGACCGCTGCCGGCGAAAATGGTTTCTCTGTCGCTACAAGGACTTTTTTTGGCATCGGATCCTCCCTATCTGCGCACTTGTCATTGTAGATTAGCGATATCGCCACCAAAATCAACTTCTTCTTCTGCCTGACAAATGTGTACGTAGGGCCCTGGCTGTGTTGAAATCCCCCCGGCGGTGTCGTGATCGGGCGGCGCCCGGGCGGGATAGAGGATGTTGATGAACTCACGAACTCTGATCGGATCGATGCTGATCGCGTTGTGCTCGATGGCGATGATGGTACCGGCCGCGGAAATGGCTCGCGGGGTGGTGTACGAGGATCTCAATAGTGACGGCGGGTACCAGGACTCGGAGCCGGGTGTGCCGGGAGTGGCGGTGTCGAACGGCAGAGATGTCGTCGGTACCGATTCTGACGGCAAGTACCGCATTTCGATCGAGCCGGGCGACACGCTATTCCTCACCAAACCCAGCGGATGGGCCGTGCCGTTGAGTGCGGAGGAGCTGCCACGTTTTTATTACCATCACGTGCCGGATGGCGCACCGGCGGATCGAAGGCCGAGGTACCGGGGGATCGCGCCCTCGGGGCCACTTCCAGAATCGATCGACTTCCCGCTGACGCGGCAGCCGGAGCCGACCCGCTTCACCTCGATCTGGTTTGCCGATCCCCAGCCCCAGACAAAGGACGAGGTCGAGTATATCCGCGACGACGCTGTTGCTG
>Ga0316197_10003005_pt1 | contig 11995 bp, 12 predicted proteins | sample OudBiesiAoxic_MG_FD_204939 | JGI IMG/M metagenome (GOLD analysis project Ga0316197, IMG submission 204939) | Coastal sediment microbial communities from Oude Bieten Haven, Netherlands - site A oxic | ecosystem: Environmental > Aquatic > Marine > Coastal > Sediment | place: Netherlands...
GGCCATCGTCGACAATGACATGCTGAACGGTGAGTGCATCAGGCTCGATGGCGCGTTGCGCATGGCACCGCGTTAAGATCAGGACGACAGCCTATCTACCTACCGGTGATGTAAATCACGCCCATAATCACGATGACAGCCACAAACTGCAGCAGTACACGGGCGCGCATCAGCTTTTGCGATGTGTTGCTGTCACCACCGCGCATCATGTTGAGCAGACCCAGACCCAGAACAACGGCCACAGCAAAAACCGAAACAGGGACCAGATATTCGACAAACGACATAATGCCTCTGAGGCCTTTCCCCGCAGCACTGGTTTGGTGCATCCGGAGCGCCAGATTGAAGGGACAAAACCCTTGGTTTAAGATGACCTGAGAGCCAGTTTTTCCTGCCAGCGGTCAGGTAGAAGACGGCGCGCCAACGCCGCCATCCTGGTCGTATAGGTAACATGATAATGCGGTTTGGGGTTGGCGCTTTCCGTCGCATGTATCAGGCAGTCAAGTACCGCATCGGGACCAAGCCGGTATTGCGGAAGCAACCCGTTGCCGGTTGCTTTCCGGGCTTGTTCAGGTGTCTCCAGCGGGGCAGGCTCAGTGCCTGCTATCGCCTCCAGTTCGGCAATGCGTTTCGCGTACAGCGCGTGATGGCGCGAGCCGTTCGTATCGATATTGTCCCGCAAGGCGTCAAGCGCGCGCTGCGTGAAGCGTGACCTGATCGGACCGGGCTGGATGGCGCTGACCCTGATGCCGGACCCGTGCAGTTCCAGCCGCATCGTGTCGGTGAGACCTTCCAGCGCGAATTTCGAGGCATTGTAGGCGCCCCGGTAAGGGGCCGCGATAATACCGAGCACCGAGGAACATTGCACGATACGCCCTGAACCCCGGTCACGCATGGACGGGATCAGACGGGTTGTCAGGTCATGCCAGCCAAAGAAGTTGGCCTCAAACTGTTCGCGCAAAACCTCTACCGAGAGGTCTTCGACAAGGCCCGGCTGCCCGTAGGCTCCATTGTTGAACACTGCGTCGAGCTTGCCATCGGCAAGTTTCAGCGCCTGTTCTGCGCAGGCTGCAATTGATGAGGCATCGGTATAATCAAGTTTGAGTGCATCCAGGCCCCTGGCCTTGAGCATTGCGATATTATCGGGTGTACGCGCCGTGGCAAAGACCCGCCAGCCGCGCTGCTGCATGCCGATTGCGCATGTGTAGCCGATGCCGGACGAACATCCGGTAATGAGAATGCTGCGTGCCGTCATATCAAATCAGTTGCCCTGTTCCAGCAGGCGGCGGGCAATGACCTGGGCCTGGATTTCGCCGGCGCCTTCGAAGATGTTGAGAATCCGCGCGTCACACAGCACGCGGCTGATCTGGTATTCCAGGGCAAACCCGTTGCCGCCGTGGATTTGCAGTGCATTGTCTGCACATGTCCAGGCAACGCGCGCACCCAGCAACTTGGCCATGCCGGCTTCCACGTCGCAGCGCCGGTCGGCATCCTTTTCACGGGCCGAGAAGTATGACAACTGCCGGGCTGCCATGATCTCTGCCGCCATCAGCGCCAGTTTGTCGGCAATGCGGGGAAACGACACGATCGGCTTGGCGAACTGCACCCGGTCGGTGGCATATTGCAGACCCAGATCGAGTGCGTTCTGGGCAACGCCGATGGCGCGTGCAGCGGTCTGGATGCGGGCCGATTCAAATGTCTGCATGAGCTGCTTGAACCCCTGGCCTTCTTCGCCGCCCAGCAGATTTTCCGCCTTGACCTCAAAGTCTTCAAAGCGAATTTCATACTCCTTCATGCCGCGGTATCCGAGTACTTCAATCTCACCGCCCGACATGCCGTCTGCGGGAAACGGGTCAGCATCATCACCGCGCGGTTTTTCTGCCAGCAGCATGGACAGGCCCTTGTAACCCGGTTCATCCGGATTGGTGCGAACCAGCAGTGTCATGACGTCTGCGCGCACCGGATGGGTGATCCATGTCTTGTTGCCGGTGACCTTGTAAACGTCACCGTCTTTTACGGCCCGCGTGCGCAATGACGCCAGATCAGACCCCGTGTTGGGTTCGGTGAAGACTGCGGTCGGCAACACCTCACCGGACGCAATTGCCGGCAACCACTTTTGCTTCTGGGCTTCGGTGCCGCCGGCGATAATCAGCTCGGCGGCTATTTCAGGCCTGGTGCCCAGCGAGCCTATGGCAATCCAGCCCCGTGACAGTTCTTCGGACACCACGCACATGCTTTCCTTGCCCAGACCCATGCCGCCATATTGTTCCGGCAGGGTGAGTGCAAACACGCCAAGATCGGCAAGCTTGGCGATGATCTCAAGCGGCACATATTCATTATTGCAGTGCCAGTCGTGTGCGTAAGGTGCGACATTCTCCTCGATGAAGCGGTTCATCTGGGAGCGCATTTCGTCAAGCATGCCGTCGAGACCGCAATCGCCCGTGGTGAGATTGGCGCGGCTGTCGATCATCAGCTCCACCAGTCGTGCGCGGCTGGCGGGCGTCGAGCCGGAATGCAGCAGGTCACCGCACGACCCGTCCTGCAAACTTGCAGACACGGCTGCCGGAATACCCAATTCGTGCAGACGTATGAATTCCTGCCCGTTCATCGGGATGCCGCCGGCTATGTGATTGAGGTATTCGCCAAACACGATCTGGGCAATCAGTTGTTCCAGCTCTGTGAGGCGCTCTTCGCTCAGCAGTGCATCATGCCAGCTGCAGATATTTCGCAGTGTTTCGGTGTATGTCGCCAACCAGGCCAGGCCATGTACGGCGTGCTGTTCCAGTTCCACCGCAGCCGAAGATACCCGCCCGTCAACCGCCACGCGCTCAATCATGCTGGAGCGCGTGTGCGCGAACAATGTGTCCACTTCCCTGACGGCTGAAGCCATCAGTTCATGCAAACCTGGCAGGACGGCGGATGCGGGGCGAGTGTCTTCAGCTAGGCTCATCGGGTTTCCTCGGGATCGGCCGGTTTCGGCGGCGATCAAAACATGGGTATTCTTCAGGCGACAGTATAACGGCGAATTGCTGCGGTGCAATATAACCAAGTTATACCAAAGGACGTGTTCACGACTTTCGGGTGGCCAGCATGACTGCGCCGGCGCACACGATCATGCCGGCGATTTGTACCGGCAGCATCTGCTCATCAAACATCAGCCAGGCAATAACCGCCGTAACACCCGGCACCAGGTAAAACAGAGTTGTCACCCGGGAAATCTCACCATGCCTGATCATGATGTACAGCATCGAAATCGCCCCTATTGATAGAACGAATACGAGCCATACCATGGCGAAGATCACCGACCCGTTCCAGGTTATCTGATAGCTTTCGGTGGCCAGGGCGACAATGCCGGTGACAATGGCAGCGCCGGTAAACTGCCACGCATTGCCGGTCCGCAGATCGACATCGCTCATGAAGCGTTTCTGATAGATCGATCCCAGGGTGATCGACAACATGGCGAGTATGTTTGCGCCCACGGTAAGGGGTGTAATGCCAGCGGCGTCGAGAGTGAATTTCGGCCACACGACAAGCCCCACACCGGCCAACCCGATCAGCAAGCCGGCCCAGTGGCGCGCCGTGATACGCTCAGAAAGCATCATGCCGGCCAGTATGGCCGTCATCAGCGGTTGCAGGCCAACGATAAGGGCCGAGACGCCGGCCGGCATTCCCTTCCAGATCGACCAGAATACGAAACCCAGATAACCGCCATGTATCAGCGCGCCGGTAATCAGACATTGCACCGTGGTGCGTCTGTCCGGCCATGATGCCCGCATGACCAGGGCGACCACAGCCAGCAGTGCTGCAACAATGGCAAACCGGATCGACAGGAAGCTCATTGGCTCTGCGTAGGGTGCCGACAGCCTGGAGCCGATAAAGCCGGTGGCCCAGAACACGACGAAGACGGCAGGGATGAGACCGAGCCAGCTTGGCGCACCTTTGATTGTGCCTTGAACATTGTCGTGGCCGGGAGATGTCATGAGAGTCCGCGAGATTTGCAGCGTTTAGGTTGTACCAAGCGTTGGGTAGCGTGTTTGTCGGTGCCAACGCAAAGTTTTTTGTTCCGTGCACTTGTCTTACGCGTTCCACAGTCCATCTACAAACAGATGGAAAAACTTCCCTGATTGGCATGAAAGGCACGCAAGTATGTTCGATCCGCAAAAGCTCCTTGATCAATTCATGGGGTCCAACGCCCAGAACCAGGACCAGAATTCAGGTGCGCCGACCCATTCCGGTGGCGGTATCCCCGACGCCTTCAAGGGGTTTGGCGGCGGGCTGGCTGCCGGTGGTCTGGCAGGCTTGCTGCTGGGAACCAAGAAGGGCCGCAAAATGGCCGGCAGTGCAGCCAAGATCGGTGGCGTGGCGGTATTGGGCGGGCTTGCCTACAAGGCCTATAATGACTGGCAGGCCAGCAAGGCGGGCGGACCAGCTGCCGGACAGGCATCGACCGGACCGGCACCAGGCTCGCCGATGAAGAACGTAACGCCGCAGCCAGAGGGCACCGCGTTCCTGCCTGCACCTGTTGAAGAGCGCAATGCGCTGGGCGTGAAGATCATTCAGGCGATGATCGCGGCGGCAAAGGCGGACGGGCACATTGATGCAGAAGAGCAGCAGCGCATTTTCGGCAAGTTTGATGAATCAGGCCTCGGCATGGAGGAAAAGGCCTTCCTGATGGATGAGTTGCGCAAGCCACTGGACATAGATGCCATTGTCGCGCTCGCCGACAATACCGAACAGGCAGTTGAAATCTATGCCGCATCGTGCCTGGCGATTGATCCGGATGATCCCGCCGAGCAGGCCTATCTTGCGATGCTGTCGGCGCGCCTCAAGCTGGCCCCTGAGCTCAAGACCAATATTGAGACGGAAGTTGCAAAACTGGCAGTCTGAACGGGCCGCGATGTGGGCGTACAAAAGCCCACATCCGGTTTATGGCAGTTGCCCTAGCTGCCGCAGGCTTCGAGAACGTCTTCAAAGGTGCGCAGGCCCGTGGTAGGTGCATTGACCAGCACTGCCATGTTGCCGGGCAAATGCTTGTTCTCCCGCATGCGCATGTGGCCCTTGGGAATGTCATTCCAGTCATAGACTTCTGACATGCACGGATCGATACGGCGGTTTATGACCAGCCGGTTTGCCTGGCTCGCCTGCATGAGGTGAGCAAAGTGCGACCCCTGGATACGTTTTTGATGCATCCAGACATAGCGTGCATCCATGGTAATATTGTAGCCGGTGGTGCCGGCACAGAACACGACCATGCCGCCGCGCTTGCAGACCAGCGTGGAAACCGGGAAGGTTGCCTCGCCGGGGTGCTCAAACACCATGTCGACATTGTTGCCCTTGCCGGTGATATCCCAGATTGCCTTGCCGAATTCCCGCGCCGACTTGGCCCATGCGTTGTATTCGGGTGTGCCGACGGTGGGCAATTGTCCCCAGCAATCGAAATTCTTGCGGTTGATGACGCCCTTGGCGCCGAGACCCAGCACAAAATCTGTCTTGTCGTCATCTGAAATGACCCCAATGGCATTGGCGCCGGATGTGGCGATCAGCTGTACAGCCATCGATCCCAGGCCGCCGGATGCACCCCACACCAGCACGTTCTGACCCGGCTTGAGCGTATGGGGGCGGTGGCCGAACAACATGCGGTAGGCAGTGGCCAGGGTAAGCGTGTAGCAGGCACCTTCTTCCCATGTCAGATGCTGCGGCCGCGGCATGAGCTGGCGAGCCTGAGCCCGGCAGAACTGCGCAAACGACCCATCAGGTGTTTCATATCCCCAGATGCGCTGTGAGGTAGAGAACATCGGATCGCCGCCATTGCACTCTTCATCGTCGCCGGCGTCCTGGTTGCAGTGAATGACCACTTCGTCACCAACTTTCCAGCGCGTCACTTTGCGGCCAACGGCCCAGACGATGCCCGACGCATCGGACCCTGCGATATGGTAGGGGTTCTTGTGACCATCGATTGGCGAAAGCGGAATGCCGAGCGATGCCCACACCCCGTTGTAGTTCACGCCTGCAGCCATCACCAGCACAAGCACTTCGTCGGAATCAATCTCCCATGTAGGCACCACTTCGACCTGCATGGCGGTATCAGGTTCGCCGTGGCGTTCCTGACGAATGGTCCAGGCATACATTTCCTTGGGGACATGTCCAAGCGGTGGAATCTCACCGATCTCATAAAGGTCCTTGCGCGCAGCCCCGGAATTCGCTGCCGGTTCTGCCGTGTCGCGTATCGCTGAAACACCCATAATTGATCTCCTGCATAAAATTCCGGCATAGCATCAGGCAGATAATGCTGCATTGCAACAAGGAATTTGTCCAATTAAAATTTTCCACACCCTGTTTACCTATTGGCAACCTCAATAGCCTAGTGTCGTAGTTCGACATCTAGAACGATGATTTCAGGCAGCAGGCATGAATGACTTTCTGAGCCTTTTTGGCGTTTACATTCACTGGAATTCGTATCTGCCGTTCGCCAATGGCGATCTTGGTACGACACCGTTGTTGATCGTTTGTGCAATGTGCCTGGCGGGCACCACCATTATCAATTCCTACATAAAATTCAGCTCTCTTTTCAACACGATAATGAATTTCACCGGACTGTTTTCTGGTGCTTATGTCGCCAACATGTTTGCCCGCAGCTTACACATTCCAGGCATTGACAGCATGGTGATGATTGCCGTGGCCGCCAATATCGGCATGGCCGTGGCCGCGTTGATGCTGCTGATATATTACCGCAACTCCACCAACTAGGCGTTCGGACCATTTGTTTTTGCGAATATCCCGGCTGAAGGCACCCGCCTGTCCCGACTAATCTCAAAGTCTGGTTGCGCTGCAATAAAGTTCATGCTTCGATTATCGGCAATTGCCTGATTAATACCTTCGGTATGAGTGCAGCGCGGCAAGCGGTGCGTTTTTCAATGCAAGTCGATGAGATAACAAGCAACCGGATCAGCAGTTCGATGAGTGACCAGACAAACCGTGACCGCCCGTGGATTTTCCGCACCTATGCCGGGCATTCCACGGCTGAAGCCAGCAATGAACTTTACCGCCGCAATCTTGACAAGGGCCAGACGGGTCTGTCGGTAGCCTTCGATCTGCCGACCCAGACCGGCTATGACAGCGATCATTTGCTGGCGCGCGGTGAGGTTGGCAAGGTTGGTGTGCCGGTGTCGCACATAGGCGACATGCGGGCCCTGTTCCGGGACATTCCGCTGCAGCGGATGAACACGTCGATGACGATCAATGCAACAGCCGCCTGGCTGCTGGCGCTTTATGTCGCGGTTGCTGAAGAGCAGGGTGCGCCGCGGACCAGTCTCACCGGCACCACACAGAACGATATCATCAAAGAGTATCTTTCGCGCGGCACCTATGTGTTTCCGCCGCAGCCGTCCATGCGGCTCATTACCGATACAATCACCTGGTCGCGCATTGAGTGTCCCAAGTGGAATCCGATGAATGTGTGCTCCTACCATCTGCAGGAAGCCGGTGCCACGCCGGCCCAGGAACTTGCCTTTGCACTGGCAACGGCAATCGCCGTTCTGGACGGTGTGAAAGCGTCCGGGCAGGTGCCGGATGACGATTTTCCCATGATCGTGGGCCGCATCAGCTTTTTCGTGAACGCAGGTATCAAGTTCATCACTGAACTGTCGAAAATGCGGGCGTTCACCGAGTTGTGGGATGAAATCTGCCGCACCCGTTATGGTGTCGAGGATGAAAAACTGCGCCGGTTCCGCTATGGTGTGCAAGTTAACTCGCTCGGGCTGACCGAACAGCAACCTGAAAACAATGTCTATCGCATCCTGATCGAGATGCTGGCAGTGGTCCTGTCAAAGAATGCGCGCGCCCGTGCCGTGCAATTGCCGGCATGGAACGAAGCGCTCGGTCTGCCGCGCGCATGGGATCAGCAATGGTCGTTGCGCATGCAGCAGATCATGGCGTTCGAAACCGACCTGCTTGAAAACGGTGATATCTTTGACGGCTCGGAAGTCATCGGTGCCAAGGTCGAAGCATTGAAGTCTGCGGCACTGAAAGAACTGGCGGTTATCGAGCAGATGGGGGGCGCAGTGGCGGCCGTTGACAGCGGCTATATGAAAGCCGAACTGGTCAAGTCCAACTCCGCGCGCATCAAGGCGATTGAAGAAGGCCGCGAGACCGTTGTGGGTGTCAACGCCTATGAGACCAGTGAGCCATCGCCTTTGTCAGGCGGCGACGGTGACAGCGTCCTGACGGTGCCGGAACACGTCGAACAGGAACAGGTTGAACGTCTCAAGACATGGCGCAAGGAGCGTGATGCGGTGGCTGTCGAGGCTGCCCTGTCTGATCTGAAGGCGGCAGCACTGAACGGCAGCAACATCATGGACCCGTCGATCGTGTGTGCGAAAATCGGTGTGACCACCGGCGAGTGGGGGCAAACCCTGCGCGATGTGTTCGGTGAATACCGGGCACCCACCGGGGTCGGTACGGTTGTTACCCTGGCGGCCCCGGAAAATTCGGAAACCGTACGTGAGCAGGTTGTGGCCCTGTCGCAACGGTTGGGCGTGCCGGTCAGGTTCCTGGTGGGCAAGCCGGGTCTGGACGGGCATTCCAACGGCGCGGAACAGATTGCGGTGCGGGCCGGCGAAGTGGGCATGGAAGTCATTTACGAAGGCATTCGCCTGACCCCGGAAGAAATCGTGTCGGCAGCTATCGAGCAACAGGTACACGTGGTTGGCCTGTCGATCCTGTCCGGCAGCCACGTGCCGCTGGTGCGTGATGTAATGAACCGGATGCGCTCTGCCGGCATGGACAAGGTGCCCGTGGTTGTAGGCGGCATCATTCCGGAAGAAGATGCGAATGTGCTGAAACAGATGGGTGTTGCCAAGGTCTACACGCCCAAGGATTTCCGCATGACCGGGATCATGGGTGAGATCGTGAAAGAGATTGATAGCCGCCTTGATGATGCTGCCGCTTAAGGAGTGAACGATGGACGTGGTCCTGCGACGCGCATGCAGGGAAGACCTTCCCGCTATCGTGGAACTGCTGGCTGACGACGGTCTCGGCAATGGCCGCGAAGATGCCCGGCTGCCGCTGGATGAAACTTATGGTTCTGCATTTGATGCGCTGGACGGTGATCCGAACCAGTTTCTTGTTGTGGCCCAGGAAGGCGAGGTGATTGCTGCGACCATGCAGCTCACATTCATCGCCGGTATCAGCCGCAAGGGAGCCTGGCGCTGCCAGATCGAAGCCGTGCGTGTTGCCGCTTCACATCGTGGCAGCGGACTGGGGCAACGCATGTTCGAGTTTGCCATAGCTGAAAGCCGGTCGCGCGGATGTGCCCTGGTGCAACTGACGACCGACAAGACCCGCGAAGATGCGCATCGGTTTTATGACCGGCTCGGATTTGTCGCCAGCCATATCGGCTACAAGCTGAAACTGTAGTGAATTGGAAGTTCAGTTTCTGCGCAGCACCAGCATGTGCGCGTCCGGCTCACCGTCCGGTATCGTGGCCTCTATCCGGTTGGCCACTACATCAACCGGCAGATTATCGATCAACGCATCAAACCGGTCGTGCTGCCAAACCGGGTTTGCAATGACGCAGGCCATCAGGCCATCCCGATGAAGGTGAACGAACAGGTTGTGAAACCCTTCCGCACCCACATGTCCGGTGGTGAAAGTGCCGGCGCTGACAATGGCGGTGTAGGGACTGTGCGGCAGGTCGAGGGGTTGGTTGAGATCTGCCTCGATCAGCGTTTGGTAAAGCTGCTTTGCTTCTGCAATCTTCAGCATCTCCGGAGACAGGTCTACGCCATCGATCAGGTCAAAGCCGTGGGCTTTCAGCCGGGCTGCAACTGCACCGGTGCCGCAACCGGCATCAAGGACCCGGGCGCTGTGAATGTCTGCGGTATGTTCACACACCAGGTCTGCAATTGTGTCGGTGCCGGTGACCTTGAGAGTGGAAAACACGTCACGATCATAGCTGGCAGCCCATTGCGCATAGACTGAGCGGGCATCATCGGTGCCGGTGATTGCCCTGGCACGCAGCAGATTGCGGCGGGCTTTTTCGCTATTTCCGTTCATAGACATTGAGCCATGAATCATTGGTGGTCGACGTTTCGTAGTTGATACCTGATTGACGCATCACCAGCCGGACCGCGCCGGTTTTCTCAAGACGGGAAAGTTCACGCTCAAAGCCTTGATCAACCCAGACACCGGTGTTGATCGAAAAGGCGAACAGGCCACCCGGCCTGATAGTGCGAAACAGTTCCGCAAGGCATGAAGGACCGACATGGCCATGGGTGAATGTGCCGGTACAAACGGCTGCGCCATAAGTCGCGTCAGCGATGTCGAGCGGTTTGGCAAGATCGGCCTCGATCAGGTTTGTGTATATGGCGCGTTGTGCTGCTACCGCCAGCATGTCCGCCGAGTAATCGATCGCATCAATGCGGGTGAAACCCAGCCCCGCCAGTTCCAGCCCCGCAAGACCTGTTCCGGCACCGACATCCAGCACCGGCATGGTTTTGTCCGACACATGATCGGCCAGCAGCCGGCTCACCAGACGAGGTGACAGATACCCCAGTCCCTCCAGCATGGTCTTGTCATAGGTGTCCGCCCAGTCGCGATAAAGCTCGTGGGTGTCTGCATCGCTTGACAGCTTGTAGGCACGCTCGAGCAATCTGGCGGATTTGCTGTCAACGTTCGGCGGTATTCTGCTGGAGCTTGCCATGCGCTCAGTGTATCCAATCCGGGTGCGCAGACAATATCCAACCTCAATCGAGGGGCAGGGGTTCGCTTGCAGAGTGTGATTACAACTGTGGTGCCGGTGTTTGCACTGATCGTGCTCGGCTTCGGCGCGGGCCGGTTCGGTTTTTTCGTTGAAGGCTCCGCGCGGGGGCTGTCCACATTCGTATTCACATTTGCGATTCCTGCCATGCTGTTCAAGGCGATGGTCACACTGGGCATACCGGCAAGCCCGCCATGGGGGTTGTGGGGGGCGTTCTTCACGACGGTGGCTGTCGTGTGGATACTGGCAATTGCAGCATCGCGGTTCGTGCCGGGACTCGAAGGTGCCGGGGGCGCATCAGCAGCCCTTGGTGCTGGTTTCGGCAACACTGTGATGTTGGGCCTGCCGCTGGGGGTTGCCTATTTCGGCACCGATGCCGTGTTGCCGATGGCGTTGATCATTTCCATCCATCTGCCGGTGCAGTGGTTTGCCGCCACCTTGCTGGCGCAATGGGGTTCGCAGACCGTAAAGCAGGGGTTGCCGGCATTGCTGCGCACCTTGCTGAAAGACCTGTTTACCAACCCGATTGTGCTGGCGCTGCTGGCCGGAAGTGTATGGAATATTACCGGGTTCGGGCTTCACCCCATGGCAGACAAAATTGTGTCCATGCTGGCCCAGGCAGCTGTTCCGGCTGCGCTGTTTGCACTCGGTTTGTCGCTGGCGCGGTTCGGATTGATGGGCAGCGGGATCGCGGCTGGTGTCCTGATGGCGCTCAAGCTTGCCGTCATGCCGGCAATTGCCGCCGTGCTGGCGTTTGGTGTGTTTGATCTGACGGCAGTGCAGGCCGGCATCGTGGTGCTGTTTGCAGCGCTGCCTACAGGCGCCAATGCCTATATTTTTGCAGAACGCCAGGGTGCTGCGGAAGCAGCCCTGTCAGCCAGCGTGGCGGCGGGAACGGCCTTGTCCATCGTCACCTTATCCATTGTGCTGTTACTGGTACCGCACATGTAGATCTGCCTGGCATGTTCTAGAACCCGAGTTGTTCGCGTATCATGTCCGCTGTGACGCCTTCCTCGCGCAGGGCCGCAAGTGACCGGTCGCGTGCGCTCTTGGACAGTTTGCGCCCTGTATCATCGGGGATCAGCCTGTGGTGCATATAGACCGGCACCGGAAGCCCCAGAATGGATTGCAGGACCCGGTGAATGGAGGTGGCGTGAAACAGGTCGATGCCGCGGGTAATATGGGTAATGCCCTGGATGGCATCATCATGAACGACGGCGACATGGTAGCTGGTTGCGATAT
>Ga0316197_10003007_pt1 | contig 11989 bp, 12 predicted proteins | sample OudBiesiAoxic_MG_FD_204939 | JGI IMG/M metagenome (GOLD analysis project Ga0316197, IMG submission 204939) | Coastal sediment microbial communities from Oude Bieten Haven, Netherlands - site A oxic | ecosystem: Environmental > Aquatic > Marine > Coastal > Sediment | place: Netherlands...
GCCCTGCGCGGTGCGAACCTGTGGGACGAGGTGAAGGACCGTCTCGACAAGCCGGGCTCCGGGTTGTCGGGTGGCCAGCAGCAGCGCCTGTGCATCGCTCGTGCGATCGCGGTCGAGCCCGAGATCCTGCTGATGGACGAGCCGTGCTCGGCGCTCGACCCGATCTCGACGCTCGCGATCGAGCAGCTGATGAGCGAGCTGCAGGACACGTACACGATCGTGATCGTGACCCACAACATGCAGCAGGCCGCCCGGGTGTCCGAGCGGACCGCCTTCTTCAGCATCGAGGGCACCGGCCGGCCGGGCTACGTCGTCGAGATGGACGACACCGAGGTCATGTTCTCCAACCCCAAGGAGCAGGCGACGATCGACTACGTGACGGGACGCTTCGGCTGATGAATCAGGGCTTGCGGACCGAGTTCCACGATCAACTCGACGAGATCCAGCAGGGCATCTCGCGGATGTCGGCGGGCGTCACCGAACTCGTTCCGCGGGCCACCGAGATCCTGCTGTCGATGGACCTCGAAGGCGCCGAGTACGTCATCCTCGGCGACGACGAGTACGACGCCAAGGCACTCGTCCTGGAGGAGAAGTGCTTTCGGGTGATCGCCCTCCAAGCGCCTGTGGCGACCGATCTCCGTGCGGTCGTGTCCGCGATCAAGATCATCGCCGACGTCGAGCGCTCGGCCGACCTGTGCGTGAACATCTGCAAAGCAGCCCGCCGTATCTACGGCCACGAACTCGATCCCCACCTGCGCGGCGTGATCCAGAAGATGGGCGACCAGGCACAGGTGCTGTTCAAGGAAGCGACGGAGGCCTACCTCAACCTCGACGGCGTCCGAGCAGCAGCGCTGCACGACATGGATGCCTATCTCGACGACCTGCACCGCCAGTTCATCCAGGTGATCTTCGAGAGTCACGCGGCCGGCAACATCGACCTCCAGGTCGCCGTCCAGCTGGCCGTCGTCGCACGTTTCTACGAGCGAATCGGCGACCACGCTGTGAACGTCGGTGATCGAGTTCGCTACATCGTGAGCGGCTGGTTGCCAGAACGTCCGTACGCCGAGAGCGACAACGATCCGCCGACGCTGGTGTCGACGGAGGGCTCCTGATCCAGGAGCGACGATGATCCTGACGGCAGTGATCGCCCTGGCGGTCGGGTTGTCGATCGGTGGGGTCGTCGGCATCTTGTGGATGCAGCACCGTCGCACCGCCACCACGGAGGCTCGTCCCACCGAGGTCACGTCGGCGCCCCCACCGGCGGCCACCGACGCCGTCGACGGCGGACTCGCCGAGGCGGTCGATCACCTGGAGATCGGTGTGCTGATCGCCCGCATCGACGGAACGGTCGAGTACCGCAACTCGGCGGCCGCGGAGTTCGCCGGAACCCACGTCGGCGTGATCGTCGACGATCATGTGGCGTCGACCGTCGACGCGACCGGCGGTGGCGCCCGCTCCGACCGGCTGGTCGAACTCCAGGGGCCGCCGAAGACCTGGCTCGAGATCGCCGCCGACCCGATGCCCGATGGTCGTGCGGTCGTCACGATCCGCGACGTGACCGAACGGGTGCGGACCGACGCGACGCGAACCGACTTCGTCACCAACATCTCGCACGAACTGAAGACGCCCGTCGGCGCGGTCGCCGTGCTCGCCGAAGCGATGATCGACGAGACCGACCCCGACGTGATGCAGCGACTGGCCGATCACCTCGTCGACGAGTCGCATCGCGCCGTACGAACGATCGACGACCTGCTCAAGCTGTCGCAGATCGAGTCGGCCCGGCCGGTCGACGAACGGGTCGACCTCGCCGCCGTCGTGCACTCGGCGATCGCCCGCGGTCGCGTCGTCGACGGCGGTCGGGGGGTGCAGATCCAGTCGATCGAGCCGCCGGACCCGATCCATGTCCTCGGTGACGAGCGGCAACTCGTGTCAGCGCTCGGCAACCTCGTCGAGAACGGCGTGAAGTACAGCAACTCGGGCGATGTGGTCGAGATCCGTACACGGCTCGACGACCGGGCCATCGAGGTGATGGTCGCCGATCAGGGCGTCGGAATCCCTGCCCGCGATCTCGACCGCATCTTCGAGCGGTTCTATCGGGTCGACAAGGCCCGCAGCCGCGACACCGGTGGGACCGGCCTCGGGTTGTCGATCGTGCGCCACGTCGCGACCAACCACGGCGGGGATGTCCTCGTATCGTCGCAGGAAGGTGAAGGATCGACGTTCGTCCTCCGGCTGCCGGCCAGTCGAGCCGTGATCGAGCAGCGCGCAGGTGCGCCCGAACGTCCACCGGATCCGCCAGCCAGCAACGGAGTGTCGCCAACATGAGTGAAGCCACAGTCCTCGTCGTCGAAGACGAAGCCAGCTTCGTCGAGGCCCTCACGATCGGGCTGCGACGCGAAGGATTCGATGTCGTCATCGCGGTCGACGGCGCCGAGGCGCTCGACCGGTTCGACGAGGTCGCCCCCGACCTCGTGCTCCTCGACGTGATGTTGCCGAAGATCAGCGGCATCGATGTCTGTCGGCAGCTCCGCAAACGAACCCAGGTGCCCATCATCATGGTGACCGCAAAGGGTGCCGAGATCGACACGGTCGTCGGGCTCGAGGTCGGGGCCGACGACTACGTCACCAAGCCGTACCGCCTGCGTGAACTGGTCGCCCGGATGCGTGCGGTGCTCCGACGAACCGATGCGGCCGGATCAGCATCGGACCTCGGCCCCGACTCGCTCGTGGTCGGTCCGGTCACGCTCGATCCGCAGGAGCATCGCGCCTCGGTCGACGGTGCGGAGATCAGCCTGCCGCTCAAGGAGTTCGAGCTGCTGCACCTGCTGTTGGCCAATGCCGGCCGCGTGCTGCCCCGCGAGACGTTGATCGATCGGGTGTGGGGGAGCGACTACGTGGGTGACACCAAGACCCTCGACGTGCACGTCAAGCGGTTGCGCTCCAAGATCGAGCCCGACCCGGCCAGGCCAGTTCGCATCGTGACGATCCGCGGCCTCGGGTACAAGTACGAGCGGTCCTGAGCTCAGCGGCCCGTGTGGGTCGTAGGATCCGGTCGGTGGATCGGGGAACGACACAGCGCCGTCCGCCGGCGTCGAAGTTTCGCCGCCTGGCGCTGACCCACGCCTTGATGATGGGCGGCGACACCGCGATGGTCGTAGCGCTCGCGGATTCGCTCTTCTTCGACATCGATCTCGACGCTGCTCGATCCCGGGTGCTGCTGTTCCTCGTGATCGGGTTCGCTCCGTTCCTCGTCGTCGCCCCGCTGATCGGGCCACTGATCGATCGAGTCGCCGGGGGTCGTCGGCTCGTCATCCAGCTCGTGGCGGTCGCTCGGGTCGTGCTGATGCTGTTGATGGCCCGGTATCTCGATTCGCTCGCCCTGTTTCCTCTCGTCTTCGCGGCACTCGTGCTGCAGAAGACCTACGTCGTGTCGAAGTCGGCGATCGTGCCCTCGACGGTGCGATCCGAACAGGAACTGGTCGAGGCCAACTCGAAGCTCGGTCTGATCGCCGGCATCACGGGTGCCGTCGCCGTGGTCCCGGCTGCAGTCCTGCTCCAGGTCGGCGGTGCCTCGGCCACACTCGTCTACGGGGCGTTGATCTTCACCGCTGCATTCGTTGCGGCGACCCGGCTGCCGCCGGAAGTGGTTGCGACCAAGGCCGCGGACGAGGTCGAAACCAGAGAGCTGGGCTCATCGAGCATCCAGCTCGGAGCGATCGCGATGACCGTGTTGCGCGCCAGCGTGGGGTTCACGTTCTTCCATCTTGCCTTCTGGCTCCGTGACCAGGACCAGGGGACGCTGTGGTTCGCGGCCGTGGTCGGTGTGTCGGCACTGGCGGCGATGGTCGGCAATGCGATTGCTCCGCGCCTGCGTACACGGGTCAGAGAGGAATCGATGCTGTCGGCGGCCTTGCTGGTGTGCGCGGGTGCGGGCCTGCTCGTGGCGGTGCTCGGTGGCCCGCTCGGAGCGGTCGTGCTCGCCGCTGTGCTGAACCTGATGGCCGCGCTCGGTCGGCTCAGCTTCGAGAGCATCGTGCAGCGCGATGCCCCGGATGCCAACCAGGGGCGGGCATTCGCCGTGTTCGAGACCCGGTTCCAGCTCGCCTGGGCGCTCGGTGCGTTCGTCGCCGTGGCACTGCAGCTGCCGGGTGAGATCGGTTTCCTGGTCGTCGCCGTGATCGGCGCTGCTGCGAGCGTCTGGATGCTCGGTGGGGTGCGCGGTGGTCGGACGATCAGCCGCCGGCCACGCGGGCGAGCCAGAGGCCGGGCGCCTCGACCTCGTTCGGGGTCGGCATCGCCGCCGGATCGTTGAACAGCGGGGCGAGCCCGTTCTCGCCCGCACGATCGACGACCCCTTGGACGAACGCCTTGCCACGCGCGGTCTGATCGGCGCCGAGCCGGATCCCCAGCAGACGCTCGACGAACACGTCGTCAGGCGAGACGTCGGCCCGACGCCGTCGGACGGCCTCGGCGATCTGCAGGGCATTGCCACCGATGATGCGCACCGCCACCGCGTCGACGACCCAGTCGATGACCCCGATGGTGACCGCCACGGCTGCATCGAGATACGGCTCGAGCTCCAGCTGTTCGGGTGAACGCACGGCGCCGAGCAACACCTCTGGATCGCCGAACGCCTGCTGCATGGCCGCCATCGGGTCGCCGCTCTCGATGTCGAGCGAGGTGAGTTTGTCGGTCATCGCGGATGCGTCGGGGCGGAAGGCGCCCACGTGACGCTGTACCAACGAGCGGAGGTGGTCGGCGACGTGGTCGACCGAGAACAGGGTCAGCCCGGCGAGTTCGTGTGCCAGCACCCAGAGGCGCATCTCGTCGAGCTCGATCTCCCAATCGCCGGCGAACGAATCGATCGTGGTGGGGACGAGCACCAACGCTGGTGTTGCCCTCGGGATCGGGAGGTCGTAGACGCCGAACGCCCGCCGTGCGAGGTTGCCGACCATCGAGCCGACGCTCATCCCGAGCATCGCTGGGGCCATCATCTTGCCGAGCCCGGCCATCATCTGCGCCATCGGGTCGGCGGCGGCCTCGTCCGGGAGGTCGTCGTCGCGAGGGCCGAGCGACGTGGCGAGATCGGTGAAGAGCGGACGGTAGGCCTCGAGCGTCTGCTGTGCCCACTGCTCGGGGGTGGCCACCGATGGCTCGGTCAGCGGCACCTCGAGTTGCATCACGTCGCCGACGTGCAACCGGGCGATGCCGGCGAGCTCGGCGTACTTGAGCCGCACTGCGGGGTCGATGTTCGGTGACGTGGTCTGTCCGGTGCCGGCAAGCAATCCGCCACCGCTCGCGGCGAGCACGGCGAACTGGCGCGCTGCGTCCCAGTTGAGAGGACCCTGTCCGGAGAGCGCGCGTGACAGGTCACCGAACAGTGGGAGGTTGGCGAGTGGGTCGGCCCCCGCCCCGCCGAGACCGAACATGCCGAACGGGTTCTCGCCGAAGGGGTTCGGCTGGTCGTCATCGGACGGGTCGTCACCACCGGGCTGGTCGTCATCGTCGGCCATGGTTGGATGCTACGACCTGGGCGGGCGCGATCGACCGGGTGATCGGAACGTCGCCCCCGGTTCAACCCGGATCGACGGGCGCCAGCCACCGATGCCGCCGTTCCTGGCCGTTGCGAAGTGCGACGTTATGGTTCCAGCGATGGGCACAGTGGTGTTGACGGGGGGCGCCGGTGCGCTGGGCGCGCGCGTCTGTCGATCGTTGCTGCATCGTGATCCGTCGCTCGACGTCGTGCTGCTCGACACCGACGAACTCGTGCACACGGGTGTCGCCGATGTGGTCGTCGACCTCGGCAGCAGCGACCACGATCGCCGGGCCGCTCGTCGTGAGAGCGCGACTGCGGTGGCGGCCGCCACGCTCGATGCCGCCGACGATCTGTGTGCCCGACACGTCGTGTTCGTGTCGTCGGCGATGGTGTACGGCGCACACCGGAACAATCCGATCCCGATCACCGAGGATGCGGCACTTCGACCGGACGTCGAGTTCGTCTTCGCGCGTCAACTCGGCTCGGCCGAGGAACTGGTCGAGCAGTGGCGTCTCGCACGGCCGGGGCGCGCCACATGCGTCCTGCGGCCCGCGGTTGCGTTGGCGGGCGGTGGGAACTCCCGCCTGGCAGCGGCGCTGGTCTCGGGTCTCGGACGACGTTTCGCCGAGGACGACCCTCCGTCGCAGTTCCTGCATCTCGACGATCTTGCGGCCGCGGTGGCGCTGGCGGTCACCGAGCGGCTCGACGGCGTCTACAACGTGGCCCCCGACGGCTGGGTTGCCGGTGACCGCGTGCGGGCGCTGTCGGGCGAACGTCCCCGGTTCCCCCTTCCCGAACGGTTCGCCGAGTTGTTGGCACGGCTTCGCTGGAGGTTCCAGCGCGGGCCGATCCCACCGGGCTTGCGGTCGTACACCCTCGAACCGTGGGTGGTCTCGAATGGGCGGCTCCGGGCGACCGGCTGGTCGCCGACGGTGACCAACGAGCAGACCTACGTCGAGAGCACCGAGGCCCCGTGGTGGACCACGGTGTCTCCGAAGCGGCGTCAGGAGTTGGCGCTCGGCGCGGGCGTCGGGGTGCTCGCGGTGGTGGCCTTGACGGCGCTGGCCGTCGTGCGCCGCCGGTTCAGTCGTCGACGAGTGTGATCATCTTGCCGGATCGGACGTGCGCGACGACATCGCCCCCCTGGTCGAAGATGACCGATCCATCGGGAACCCCCAACGAGCTCACGAGCCGTTCGACGTCGTGCCAGTCGACCCGGTAGGTGACCGCATCGGTGTGGAGATACACCGAGTCGTGCGTGCCGGGGGGTTCAGGGGCCACACCACGCCCGTCGAGTGTCGCCTCGGGCGAGGCCGCCACAGCGTTCGGAATCGCAGAGAACGACGCGAGACCGATCGGCTGGGACGCGACACCGGTCGCCCGCTGTCGGGTCGGCGCCGGAACGGTCCCGATCGCAGCATCCGCGGCGGCATCGGCGACAGGTTGCCCGGGCGAGGTGGTGGCGCTGAGCGCGATCGGGGCCGAGGGTGGGCGCGGAACGGCCGCGACGACGAGTGCGCCGATTGCGACCAGAGCGACCGCTCCCGTCGCCAGCACGGTCACCAGCGTGCGGTGTGAGCTCTCGTGATCGACGTCAGCTGCCGTCGGGCCGAGCTCTGACGGGTGCCGCCAGTTTCGTTCGTGTGGGGGGAGAGGACCTCGTTGCACGCGGACGAGATCGTACATCTCGTTCTGATGACCGTGGCCGCGGCCTCGAGCTTGATCGCTACGATGCCGGACGTGCAGGGTCCGCCCGACGGCGACGAGTGGTTCGGCCTGACCGACCGAGAACTACCGATCGCCGCTGCCTACGACTGGGCCGTCCGACCCGATTGTGGTGCGGTCGTGCTGTTCAGCGGCACGATCCGCGATCACGCCGAAGGACGCTCGGGTGTCGAGCATCTGACCTACGAGGCGTACGACGAGCACGTCGTCGCGCGCTTCGCCGAGATCGGCGCCGAGCTGCGGCGACGCTGGCCGACGAGCGGACGCATCGTGTTGCTCCACCGCACCGGTCGGCTCGGGATCGGCGAGTCGTCGGTGGTCGCGGTCGTCTCGGCGCCACATCGTCCCGAGGCATTCGAGGCCGCTCGGTATGCCATCGACGCGCTCAAGGAGTCGGCACCGATCTGGAAGCACGAGGTCTGGTCCGACGGAGCCGACTGGGGAACCGGGGCGCATGACGTGCGCGACGCACGATCGGTGGGGAGCGACTGAATGGCGGTGTCGATCATCCTCGTCGTCGTTGCGGTCATGCTGGTCGCCGTACTGCTCATCGCCGTGTCGCGCCGCCGCCACGCAGCTGACGACGGGGTGGATTCGTTCCGTCGTCAGATCGATGCGCTGTCGCCTGAGGCCCGTCGCCCGACGATCGATCAGATGAAACCGTCCGAGCCACCGCCGGCCGACGATGATGGGGACCATGACCAGTGATGTGACGAGTCGTGTGCACCACACGATGACGGGTAGTCCCAATGGCGCGTGACCTCGCCATCGACTTGGGGACCGCCAACACCCTCGTCTACATGAAGGGCCGCGGCATCGTGCTCAACGAGCCGTCGGTGATCGCGCTGAACCGACAGACCGGTGAGGTGCTCGCCACCGGCCGCGAGGCGTGGCAGATGATCGGCCGAACGCCGGGCTACATCGTCGCGGTCCGACCGTTGCGCGGCGGAGCGATCACCGACTTCGAGATCACCGAGCGAATGATCCGGCTGTTGCTGCAACGGGTCGGCGTCAGCCGATTCACGCGACCCAAGGTCGTGATCTGTGTGCCGTCAGCGATCACCGAGGTCGAGCGGCGCGCGGTGACCGATGCGGCTCGCCGGGCCGGCGCTGCCGACGCGAACCTCATCGAACAGCCGATGGCGGCGGCGATCGGTGCCGATCTCCCGATCGACGAGCCGGTGGGCAACATGGTGATCGACATCGGCGGCGGCACGAGTGAGACCGCAGTGATCAGTCTCGGTGGCATTGTCGCACTCGAAGCCGTGCGGGTCGGATCGTTCGACATCGACGCTGCGATCCAGAACTACGTCCGGCGCGAACACGGCATCGCCATCGGTGAGCGCACGGCGGAGGAGATCAAGGTCGCCATCGGCTCGGCCGACCCGACGCCCGACGAGAACCAGGCGGAGGTGCGTGGACGTGACCTGATGAGCGGGCTCCCCAAGACGGTGCTGCTCACGCCCGAGGAGGTCCGCTTCGCGATCGAAGACGTCGTGTCGTCGATCGTCGCGTCGGTGGTTCGCTGCCTCTCGAAGGCGCCGCCCGAGCTGTCGCAGGACTTCCTCGTCCGCGGCATGTTCCTGGTCGGAGGCGGTGGTTTGCTGCGCGGTCTGGCCGAACGCATCGAACGTGAGACCGAGGTGCCGGTCAAGATGTCGAACGTGCCGCTCGAGGCAGTGGTGCTCGGTGCCGGGCACGTGATCGAACACTACGAGGCGCTCAAGGGCATGTTCATGGGGGCGCGCCGGTAGCCGTGCTCACGCGGCGTCGATGCGTGCGACCGTGCCGGCGTTCGACACGGCGTACAGGTCGCCGTCCGGTCCGGCGCTGATCGCGACCAGCGTGCCGAGCTCCGCCACCCGGATGGTGCGTGGTTCGTCGAGCGGCGCGGTCGGATCGAGTGCCCAGATGTCGCCACTGCAGTAGTCGCCGAACACGAACCAGCCGGTGAGGTCGGATGCGAACTCGCCGCGTGCGACCGCACCGCCGCTCACCGAACACCGGCTGTCGGAGTGGTCGTAGACGAATCGGGGCGCAGTGTGCCCGGCCGGCGGGAACTCCGCAGGCTGATCGCCGTTGAAGCGGTCGAAGCCTTCGAGCGCGCTCCATCCGAAGCTCAGGCCGCGGCCGGCGTCGATCCCGTCCGTGGCCGGCGCGTGGTTGATCTCCTCCCACACGTTCTGGCCGACGTCAGCGATCCAGAGGTCGCCGTTGGCGGGGTCGAAGGAGAACCGCCAGGGGTTGCGCAGCCCGATCGCCCAGATCGTCGGGTCGGCGTCCTCGACGTCGAGGAACGGGTTGTCGTCCGGGACCGTGAACGCGGTGCCGTCTCCGGCGGCAGGATCGATGCGCAGGAGTTTCCCCAACCGGCTCGACACGTCCAGCGCGCTCCGGTTCGGGTCGTCGGCAGATCCGCCGTCGCCGAGTCCGATGTAGAGCAGACCGTCCGGGCCGAACGCGATCTGTCCGCCGTTGTGGTTGCCGAAGGGTTGATCGACCGTCAGTACTTCGCGGTAGGAGGCGCGGTCGAACGTGCCGGTCGCCGGATCGATGGCCAACTCTGCGATGACGGTGTCACCTGCGAGGTCGGTGTGGTTGATGTAGGCGAGGTCGGCGTCGGGATGGAATGCGAGTCCGAGCAGCCCGCGCTCGCCCGCTGCCTCGGTCAGCTCGGTGATGTCGAGTGCGGTGATCGTCGACTCCGCGTCGGTGGCGATCACCCGTCCGGGCTGTTCGACGACGTAGGCGCGGCTGTCGAACGGACGGGCGGCGACCTGCACCGGCTGGTCGAAGGTGCCGATCTCGAAGAGCTGCACCGATGGTTCGGGCAGCGGGCCGGCCGTCGGTGCGGTCGTGGTCGCCACGGCAGCCGCGTCCGACGTGGTCGTGGCGGGAGCGTTCGTCGCCGGCGCGGTCTCGTCGACGACGACGCTCGTGGTCGAGGTGTCAGCGGTTGCAGGTGTTCCGACAGGCGTTGTCGCCGGGCCCTGACCGAAGTCGGTGCCATCGTCGGCGACGTCGTCGCCACCACATGCGGCGATCGCTCCGAGTGAGAACACGATGGTCAGGACGACGTTGCTGCTACGCACAGACCATTCGTACCGCAGCCGACGGTCGCCGTGTCGTCACGTGCCGTTGATTCGTGCGAGGCCCTCCTGGACAACGCTGACCACGAGCCGGCCGTCGCCGGTGAAGATCGCGCCACCGGCGAGACCTCGTGCCGACGACGTCGAGAGGGCCGCCTGGTCGTAGAGCAGCCATTCGTCGGCGCGGAACGGTCGGTGGAACCACATCGCATGGTCGACGCTGGCCATCTGCATGCCCGGGCTGTCCCACGCGAGCCCGAACGGCAGCACCGTGGTGTCGAGCAGCGTCATGTCGCTGGCGTAGGTGACGATGCAGGCGTGCAGCACGGGGTCGTGCGGAAGCGTGCCGTTGGCACGCAACCACACGTGCTGTGCGTTCGACGGCTGGCCCTTGCGGCTCATCGGGTCGCCGTCGACATAGCGCAGATCGATCGGGCGCGGACGGTCGTACCAGTCGCCCAACTGATCGGCGTAGGGCGCCATCCGCGTCCGGAAGTCGGGAAAGCTCTCGGGCTCGCCCATGCCGTCGGGCATCTCGAGTTGATGGTCGGGTCCGGGCTCGGGGTCGTGGAAGCTGGCCTGCAGATTGAAGATGGCGCGGCCGTGCTGGATGGCGACCACCCGACGTGTCGAGAAACTGCGACCATCGCGAATTCGGTCGACCTCGTAGAGAATCGGCACCGTCGGGTCGCCGGGGCGGAGGAAGTACGCATGCAGCGAGTGCACGTGGCGGTCCTGCTCGTCGATCGTGCGAGCAGCGGCCACGAGAGCTTGGCCGGCGACCTGTCCGCCGAACACCCGCTGCCGGTTCTCGTCCGGTGTCTGGCCGCGGAAGATGTTCACTTCGATCGCCTCGAGGTCGAGCAGCCGGACCAGTGCGTCCAGTGCCGCTTGGCTCGACCCCGGGTCGGCGCCGGCGGCAGCTGGATCGGTGGCGGGGGTGGCGTCCATGGCTTCGGTCATGTTGGCACGTCGTACAGTCGTCGTATGACCGCTTCCGACGGGCCTCTGCTCGACCTCACCCCCGATCAACTGCTCAGCACCACCCGTGCCGTGCGCAAGCGACTGGATTTCGATCGACCGGTCGACGACGATCTGGTGCGGGCGTGCGTCGCTGCTGCGATGCAGGCGCCGTCGGGCTCGAACAACATGACGATGCGATTCGTGGTGGTGCGCGACGCCGCCAAGCGCGAGGCGATCGGGCGCCTGTACGGCGAGTGCTTCGAGATCTACAAGACCCTGCCGGTGTATGCGGGCGCGCTCGAGAAGGACACGCCCGAGGAGCAGGCTCAGCAGCACCGCGTGACCGAGTCGGCGCTGTATCTGGCCGATCACATGGGTGAGGCGCCTGCGCTGGTGATCGCCTGTACCGCCGGCCGCGCCGACGGCCTCCCGGCGATGAAGTCGGCGTCGATGATGGGCAACGTGTTGCCGGGCATGTGGAGCTTCATGCTCGCGGCACGCGCACGTGGTCTCGGTACCGCCTGGACCACGGTCGGGCTGTTCAAGGAGGAGGAGATGGCCGATGTCGTCGGCATCCCGTTCGACGAGGTGCAGCAGGTCTGCCTGACCCCGCTCGCCCACACGATCGGCACCGACTTCAAGCCCGCCATGCGCCCCGAACCCGACACGATCATCC
>Ga0316197_10003008_pt1 | contig 11988 bp, 9 predicted proteins | sample OudBiesiAoxic_MG_FD_204939 | JGI IMG/M metagenome (GOLD analysis project Ga0316197, IMG submission 204939) | Coastal sediment microbial communities from Oude Bieten Haven, Netherlands - site A oxic | ecosystem: Environmental > Aquatic > Marine > Coastal > Sediment | place: Netherlands...
CTCGATCTCGGCCGAGGCCGCGGCCCAGATCCGGCAGAGCTTGATGCTGCCGGTCGTCGATCCGGCTCGGGTGGATACCGTGGATCCGGGACGGGACGCACGATGGAGAGCCGAGCGTACACGCGGCGCTGCCGATCGTGGACGCACTCCGAGGCGCTTACGACAGGAGCCGCGTCCGTAGTCAGGACTTGCTCTGGTCTCCGCCGGGGGTGTAGATCGGCGTGGGAAAGGCGGTCAGGTTTCCGTCTTTCTCGCTGGGCTGAGTGATCCGGGCCGGTCCCTGCTTCTCGACCTCGTCGATGCGCACGACGGCGTGCATGGGCACGAAGAAGCGATTGACGCCCGCGAATTCGGTCTTGAGCCTCTCTTCGGACGGGTCGACGACGACCTGCGTCCGCTCGCCGAACAGCAACTGCTCGATCTCCACGAAGCCAAACAACGACCCTTGCGTGACGGACTTGGCGAAGACCTCGTAGACCTGGCCCTGGTTGAGGAAGATCACCTTGTAAATGTGCTTGTTGGACGGTTTCTTCGCGTTCATACCGTCCGAAGCATAGCACCGCGACGGGCCGGGTGCCGACAGGTGCAGGAACGTCAGTCGCGCGACATCAGCAGCCGCAGGATGTACCAGAACATCAACGCCACCGACGCGAACAGTTCCAGCGCGGCCGCGACGTAACGATCCTCGGGATAGTGGTGGATCACGTTCGAGGTGTCGTAGAGGATCGCGGCGCCGGCGAGGCCGACCATCGCAACCGAAAACCAGGTTCCCAGTCCGAAGCCGAAGACGACCGACCCGACGATCGCCAGTAGTGCCACGATCATCGCCCACCGCAGCACGGCGCCGAGGAACGAGAAGTCCTTGCGAGTCCAGAAGGCGATCGCCGTCAAGCCGGCAAACCCGACCAGCGTCAGTATCGCGGCGCTTTCGATCACGCCGCCCCCGGCGTGATACTGGGCCACGTAGAGCAACGGTACGAAGATGATCGCCTCGGCGAAGACGAAGCCGATCAGGGCGGCGTACTGCGTTCCCTTGGACCTCGCCGTGTGGGCCGCCCGGCTGGCCAGCCAGCTGACCAGCACGAAGCCGCCGAGCACCAGCAGCCAGTTGACGCCGAGCATCTTCTGCGCGAGGACCTCGGCCGCCCCGGATGCGAACAGCGCGACCTCGATCAGCACGAACAGGATGATCGCACCGAGCAAGTGGTTGTAGGTACGCGCGATGAAGGTCGCGCGGGCATTGACGCCCAATGCCTCCACCGGCATCGGCATGCTGCTCTGCATCTCGCTCATCGGGATGGCCCTCCGTGAGGCCCAGACTACCACGGGGCGTGCTCCGTGGAGCGTCTCTCGCCCCGGCGCCGCCGTTCGGGGAATTCGGTGCCGGTCAGAACTCGGAGGTGGTGGAGGTCACGACGTTGACGTGCGAGTTGAGCTTGTTGCCGTACTCGGCGAGCAGGATCAGACGCACCATGACCTTGCGTGCCGAGGACGAGCCGACGATCTGGGTCTCCATGCCTCCGGGAAAGGCGCCGTTGGCCTGGGCGTAGAGGTTGATCGGCTCGATCGTGGGTAACGCGGGGTTCAGCTGGACACCCACGGAATAGTTCATCTTGCCGGCGATCCGTCCTCCGCGGAACTCGGGAAGCAAGCTCTCCCAACGATCCAGATCGATCGTGTGATCGACCGGTCCGGTCAACGTCCCGTCCGAGGCCAGCTGGTAGAACGCCTGGCCCGCGTTCTGCCACGGATCCAGGGCGTAGGCGACGCCGTCCGCGGTCAGTCTCTGTGCCACGGCGGCACGTGCCGCTGCCGTCATTCCCGATACCTGGACGTAGCTGGCGTATTGCTGGCTACCGGCGGAGATCAGGTCCAGGTAGTAGCCGAGCCCCTTGAAGCTCCGCGCGGGGTTCTGGGTCAGGTAGAGATACTCGAACGTGTACAGATCGGCCAGAGCCTCGACGTCGGCGGTGCTCGAATCGGCATCGTGATCGATCCAGTAAGAGCTGGGGACCTGTTCGCGCAAGAGCAGCAGCGAGTTGCCGGTCCGTCTCGTCGTCGAGTCGGGCACGAAGGAGCCTCCCGGATCGACGATGGGCAACAGGGACCCGCTCAGCACCGGCAGCCCCGCAGGTACGCTGATCTTGGCCAGGTAGCTCTGGCCGCGAGCGTCGTCCTGGTACAGGACCTTCGTTTGCAGAACCTCTTCCTTGACGAAGTTGACCGAGCGTTGTCCGAGCATGGCCAGGTCGTTGTGGCTCTCCAACATCATGTTCGTGCGCATCGTGCCGATGAAGATCTGGTAGAAGATCAACGAGATGACGCTGAGCAGGAACAGCGAGACCGCCACCTCGGGCAGCGAGAAGCCACGCTGATCCGATCGGCAGGCGCGTCTAGCGCTTGATGAAGATGCGCTGCTGGTGATAGGCATAGTGCAACTCGATATCGTCTCGGTAGGCCTCGACGCGAAGGACGTAGCTGCCCTCGGGGAATTTTGTGGTCGGTACGCTCAGCCCGTAGGTCTGACTGGTGACGGTGTGTGGCCCGTTCGGGCGCACGCCCGGCGTCGCGTTGCTGTCGTCCTGCACGTACTTCCAGTTGCGGCCGCCGTCGTCGCTGTAGGTCACGGCGAAGGAGAGCGCCGAAGATTCGGTGAAACCCGAGGTGTAGGAGGCGGTGTAGGGCTGCCCATCCCAGCGGGTCCAGGTGGCGTCCCACGCGATGCTGATCGACGACGGATTGGTCAGGTCGCTCATCTCGTTCGGTGCGGTGATCACGATCCGCGGCAACTGCTCGATTCGAGACGAATCGCTCGAGAGTCCCGCGGAGAGGAAACTGTGGATGAGCGTCAGGAACGACCAGCGGGCGATGAAGGCGCTGCCGGTGTCCCCCGTGTGGGACAGTCCGTTCACGACGACGAAGGAGATGTCGCTCCCGGTGCCGGGCATCTCCAACAATGAGCTCCCGACCAGGCTGCTGGTCTGGTGGTCGAAGTACTGGGCCAGCGGGGAGACGCCGGGGCTTCCGGTGTCGTAGGTCGCTTCTTGATAGTGATCGGGAACCGGGCCGGAGGCGTCGAGATTGGTATTGAACGGCCGATTGATGCCGACCGACGCCGGGATCGTGAAGTTGTAGCTGGCCGCGATGTCCAGTCCGTCGGTATCCAGCGCACCGGTCTGTCCGTTCTTGCCCTGATGATGGAACTTGGAACTGGCCGAGCCGATGCTGAAGAAGGTCGTCGAGCCGGGCGGGCCCGTCCGGCGAGTCGAGTTGACCAGTGACGTGCCCGTGGGAAGCCCCTCGGAGATCTGCGATCGAAGAACGCGTTGGTACTCGCCGGGGCCGGTGGGCAGATTGCCGTCACTGACCCACGTGCTGTACTCCGAGTCCGGATAGAGTTCGCCGAGCCAGTTGATCGACCACCAGTAATTCGTGGCGACGTTCTCCTTGACGTACTTGACGCCTCCCAGGTTGCCGTCGATCGTGGTGTCGGTGATCGACTGTTCCTGACGGGTCCCGGACGATCCCGTGTAAGGCTTTGACGACACCGGAATGCTGTTGGGAAAGTTGTTCTGAGAGTCGTAGCCGATCTCGCCGCCCACGCCGACGTAGTAGTAGGACCATCCCGTCAGGGTCGTGTAGACCGACTGCGCCCTCAGGACGCTCGCGCGCAGGATCTGCAGGGTGCGATTGACGTCGATCTCGACCATAGTGTCGTCGGCGTACCAACCGTCGTTGTTGGCGTCGCCATCGCTCTTCACACCGGAAAGCCCCAGCCAGTAGTTGGAGTCGGCGGCCTTGTTGCCGTCGGCCGTGCTGTGAAAATCGTCAAAGTACCGGTTGTAGCCGACACCCAGAGGGTTGCCCGCGCTGTGCGCCGCCATCAGGTCGGCGTAGGGGATGTGCCTCGGGTCTCCCATGATCTGGTGTCGCTCGGTCAGCGGCAGATGCGGAGGGTTGGCCGCGGTGCCGTCCCCGAAGGTCCACAGGTCGGAGCCACGCCAGAGGTAGGTGCGGGAGAGGTTGGTCGGCTCGTTGCGGGTGGGGTGGAGCGTTCCCGTGGTCAGGTCGTTGCCGATGCGGGTCTCGATCGTGATCACGCTGTTGTCCGGCAGGTCGGCGTCCGGGATCGTGATGCGCCAGCGTGCCGTGTTCTTGGCACTGTTGCCGTTCGTCGTGAGATTTCGAGTGAACGGCCCCGCGCCTCCCGCGTCGAGTGGCGTCGGAATGTACTCCATTCCGTAGAGCCGCTTCTCCGTTGCCAGCCCCCCGGTGCCACAGCCGCCTATCGCGCACGGCGAGCGTAGCGGACTGTTGTGGAGCGTGATCAGCGTCCCGCCGCCTACCGCCTGGACCTGGTAGTACATGTCTCCGATGTGACTGCTGGTCGTGTCGCCCTGCTCCGGCGTGTAGGGGTCCGTGGAGCCCGCCGGAGCCACCAGATCCAGCCCACCCTCGATGGCTTGCACGACCAGTCCGGGAACCGGGGAGACACCCTGGATCAGGACCGAGATCGGCTCCGTCAGCAGGTCCGGCAACGAGCCATCGTCGGGGTCGGTGAGATAGGAGTAGACGCGCAGCGAGATCTCGTCGGAGTTGCCGTAGCGCAGTTGCTCCGGGTGGGCCACGACGCGCACCTCGGGCCTCCCCGAAGGATCCTTCGCCGGGTCCGAGAAATTACGAGTGGGAGGAAACGGGTACAACTCGCCGTGAAGGTTGACCAGCAAGGCGTTCTCGAAAGCCTCGGGATTCGCGTACATCTCCTCCAGCAACAGTCGCCACGTCGGCGTGTCGGCCTGTTCGAGACCCAGGGCGACCCGCGAATCGAAGAGGGCCTTCTCGTCGGGGTATCGCATGGAGTGGTTGTACTGGTCGGCGAGAGCATAGGGCACGGGATTGACTCCCGACTCGTAACCATTGGTCGTCGTGCCGTCGATATTCACGGCACCCCGAAACGCCCCTGGCGGGTAGTAGTGACTGACCGCATTGCCCGAGGGCATCGTGCCAGGGTAGAAGTACACGTGGTCGATGTCGCTCGTGGACGGATTCTGATCGTTCACGAACGGCAGGTATTCACGGTCACGGCCGTAGGACAGCGTGCGGATCCAGTGCGGGTGGAACTCCAATCCCGGATTGCGCGATTCCAGTTCCTGCATCGCGCGCTCGGCGAAGGGAACCAGGTTGGCCATGTAGACCCACCACCCGGGGACGTTCTCCATCGCCAGCAGGTACACGTCGTAGACCTGTGTCGGTGGGAAGTTGTCGCCGATGGTCCGGATCACGCTGCTGACCTCGGCCAGCAGGGAGCGCTCTCCATCCACCACCCCGTGGACCTTGACGCTGACCAGCCGGACGTCGTTGCTCTGGATGCTGGGGAACTTCCTCACCGACACCAGGCGGTCGAATTTCCATCGCCCGTCCAGTTGCACATTGTCGCTGCCGGGCTGTGAGGGGTTACTGGCCGCGCTGTCCACGGTCAGGATCGGCGAGGCCACAGCGCCGTCGTCCATGTCGTCGAGCACCGCGGCCGTGTCGCCCTCGGTCGCTTCCACCAGTCCCTTCATCTCTTCGAGGATCGAGATCGCCTTCTGGACCGCGAACGCCTTGTCCTTGTTCTGCTTGGTGCCCTGGATCGAGGCAGAGATGTAAATCAGCGCGGCGATCAGCGCGATCATCATCATTGCCACGGCAGCCAGCGTCTCCATCAGCGAGAAACCGGCCTGACGGTCGCGGTTCGTCATCTTCTTCATCAATTTATCCGGAGAGCAGCGTCGGGCTGCGGCTGAATCGATACTGGCCAATGTAAAGCATGATCTGTGAGAGGATCGCCGGGTCGTAGTAGACCTCGGAAAAATCGCCCGAGCTGCGCAGATTGACCTGGCCGCGTGACACGACGGCGCCGCTGACTTGCGACGGAGATCCCTGGTCGTAGTCGCCCGTCGTGTAGATCAAGCCGTTGAAGCTGCTCAGCGACCCGGACTGCATCTCCAGGTCGCCCAGGACGACGAGCAACCCGCTGCCGACCAGCGGATTGGCCGAAGTGAAGATCGCGTCGCCGGTGACCACGATCAGCGACATCTCCGGCAACTTGGTCGGCAAGTCGGCTGCGTTTGCCGCCACGACATCCGCCATGCCGACGAGATCTTGCTGCCCGACGCCGAAAATTTCCTCGATACTGTCGTTGTAGGGGTCGACCACGCTGGTATTCATCAGACCGTCGACACTGCCGCTCAAGCTAGGGCTGCCCGTGGACGAGGGATAGGCCACTCCGATGCCGCTCCCGCCGCCGAGTACTCGTGTTGCCGCATCGGTATCGATGTTGTCGCCCCGAGCGGAACTCAACGCGGCGTTGGCCGGGAGGACGAGCGACAGCCGTCTCAACTCCGTCCTCGCGTAGGCCCTGGTCAGCACGCGGTTGGGAGACTGGTCGTGTGGCTTGTTCTTGTCGGCCTTGACGTAGACGATGCCGACGGAATCGACGAGCCAGACGGCGCCCGTGGCGGCCTGCCCCCGCGCGCCGGAGACGTCCCGGACGCGTGCCAGCCGCACTTCGTAACGCCCCCACACCGATCCCAGATCGCTGATCTCGTAGTCACGAACCAGTCCGACCGACGGATCGTCCGTGTCGTTGACGGGGGGTGTCTGCGACGAATCGAGTACCGGGGAGAAAGACGATACGGGCTGGCTCGGTTGGCGGCGGAACCAGGACAGCGACTCGACCAGGCCGGCCTGCGCGGCATTGATCGCCTGCCCGTGGTAGGTCAACTGCCGTCCGATCGTGGCTTTGGACAACTGGATGGCGAGCAGCCCCGACACGATCAGCATGAACAGGATCGCCATGATGGCAATCGCCATCATGGCGGCGGCTCCCGCCTCGGAAACACGAACCTGTCGAGCGTCCATACACAGCCCCGCGTCCGTCCCGGCAACCAACCCGTCCGGCAATGCGCTGATATGAATATTGACGTAAATCCATCTGCACGCAATCGCTAATGAATTGACAATACGTACAACAAGCATATTTATTTGTGGAGTTACAATTTCGTAACGTGCATCAACCTGGAGCCGAGGTGATAGGATCGACCGGAAGTCCGGAGGCAAGGTCGTCGGCATCCGGCGACGAGGGTGATGTATGCGCGTTTTCCTGATCCACGTCCGCGATCCCCAGTTCTATGCCATACCGACCGAGGAGCGCACGAAGAGCGGACGGTTGCGCGTGATGGGCTTCCCTCCGATCGGCATCATGTCGCTTTCCGCCGTGGTCAAGCAGGCCGGGCACGAGTGCGTGATGTTCGATCAGGCGAATCCGGACACGCCCAACGAGGTCATCCTCGACGAGATCCGCCGCCAGAAGCCCGACCTGATCGGCGTGAGTTTTCTCTCCACGACCAGCTACCCGTACGCCAAGATGCTGGCCCGTCAGATCCGCGCCGCGGATGTGGGCGTGAAGATCGCGTTCGGGGGCGTCTTCGTCAGTCTCAACGCGACCCAGGTCAAGGCTCAGTGCTCCGAGGTGGACTTCGTCTGCCGCGGCGACGGAGAGGATCTGATCCTCGAACTGCTCGACAACCTCGATGATCCCGGAAGTGTGGCGGGCGTGGTCTGGGCGGACGAGAACGGCCAGGTGCGCCAGAACCCCAGCCGGCCGATTCCGATGGACCTGGATCACTATCCGTTTCCCGACCGCGAGAGCCTGCCGCTGGACTTCATCGAGTCAATGCCGCTCGACGTTCCGGCGGTGCTGTCGCTCGAGCGATACACGACGGTCCAGACCTCCCGTGGCTGCCCGTGGCCGTGCGTGTTCTGCGACATTCCCATCTTCAACGAGGGGAAATGGCGCGCCCGCAGCCCCGAGCACGTCGTCGCCGAGTTGAAGCAACTGGAAGAAGACGGCTACGGCACGGTCTTCTTCGTGGACGACCAGTTTCTGCTGCGCCCCAAGCGCATCGAGGCCATGTGCAAGGGAATCAACGACAACAACCTCACGATCCAGTGGGGCTGCGAGGGTCGTGTCGATTCCAAGTGCATGCAACTGTTCCCCGCGATGGCCAAGGCCAACTGTCGAACGATGATGTTCGGTATCGAGAGCGGGAGCCAGAAGATCCTCGATCGCCTGAAGAAGGGACAGACGCTCGAGGAAATCGAGAACGCCGTCAGCAACGCCAAGAAGGCCGGCATCGAGATCGTGCACGGTTTCTTCGTCGTCGGCAGCCCGGACGAGACCGAAGAGGACATGCGCAAGACGTTCAGCTTTGCCTCCCGGCTGCGCATCGACAGCTTCGGCTTCAACCGGCTGTGCGTCTACCGCGGGACGCCGTTGTGGAAGGAGTACGTCGAACGCGGTCTGGTGGACGACGAGAAGGACTGGTACAAGTACTTCAAGTGCTCGTCGATCGATCCGACGGTGCTCGAGGGCGAGGAAATCCACCGCATTCGCTCGGAAGGATTGCGGAGACTGATCCTCTACAAGTTCACGCGCTATCCGCTGCAGACCTTCAGGCTTCTGCGACGGTTCGTGCGGCACATGCCGATCAAGGACGTGGCCTACCTGATCGTCAAACCGTTCCTGGGGAAGAAGACCGGCGCCACGAAGGCCGAGGTGCTGTCACGCGCGGTCGAACACGACCAGATGAAGACCGCCGCGGCGGATCTGACCCAGATGTCCGACGAAGAACTGCAGAGCGAGGCGAAGCGGTCCCGAGCGTCGGGCATGTGAAGAGCGGAACTGGCCAACGCTAGCGCAGCTTTTCGAGCGCGGCGTCGGCAGCCTGGCGCACCATCGAGTTGGGGTCGTCCGTCAGAGGCTCGATCGACGCCCGGGCGGAACGGTCGCCGATCATCCCGATCGCCTGGGCAGCGTTGGCGCGGACTTCCCAGCGGTCGTCGTCGAGCATCGAGACGAGCGTGGGGATCGCATCCGGATTGCGAAGTTTGCCCAGCGCGAACGCGACACGAGTCCTCACGTCCGGGTCAGCGTTGTCCACGGCTTGCACAAGGAATGGAACGGCCTCGGGGTTCCCGGCCGAGCCGAGAACGTCGACGGCGAGAGCGCGCGTCAGATCGCCTCCATCGACGAGCAATGGTCCGACCTTTGCGACGATCCCGGCATCGGGAGAGGTTGCAAGACCCCTGAGGGCCGCGGCGCGGACCTGCTCGTCGTCGTCTTCGAGGAATCCGAGCAGCTCCGGCGTGACCTCTGTTCGTGCCAGGTAGGCGATCGACTCGATGGCATTGACCCGCACGTCGCTGTTCGTGTCGTCCGTGGCGGCGCGCTTCAACTCCGGTAGGGCATCGGTGCGACCGGTCTGGCCCAGGGCCCACGCGGCGGAAAGCCGTTCCTCCGCGTTTCCGTGCTCTAGCCGGTCGAGCAGGAAACGGACGTCGTCCTCGTCGGCAACGCGCCCCTCTCCGATCTTCTGGATCAGTATGACGTCGCTATCGCTCTGGCCGCAGGCGCTGCAGACCAGGATTCCGGCGACCAACGTGGTGGTCAACGCAATCCTCCAACCCTTCGTTCGTCGACGCATCATCATCGATCCTCCGCCTCGAAGACTACCACGCTTATCGAACGGGACTCTGAGGGCGCTCCGACAGACTGGACCCCGTGAGCTAGAATCGTCGGCCTCGAGAAAAGGGGTTCGACGATGCGGCGATTCGTGATCTTGTCCGTGACCATGCTGTTGGCCTTGACCGGCTGTACCCACCGAGGGGCCACGTCCATTCGTGCGGCGCGCTTTGACTACAACCGGGCCATCGTCGATACGCGCAACGAACAGATGCTGGCCAATCTGGTGCGTCTGTACTACCGCGATTCGCCCTACTTCCTCGAGGTTTCGAGTATCGCGACCCAGTACGCCTACACAGGAAACGTGTCCGCGTCGGTCAATTCCATCAGCACCAGTGGCACGACGATCGGGGGGCTGGGGGCCGGCGTCGCGTACGAAGAGCGGCCGACCGTGACTTACCTTCCGCTGAAGGGCGACGACTTCGTGACCCGCATGCTCGCTCCGATCCCCTGGGAGACGATCGTACTGTTGAACCATTCGGGTTGGCGAGTGGATCGCCTGCTGCGCTGCGGCGTCCAGAGGATGAACGACTTGCGGAATGCCCCGACGGCATCCGGACCCACTCCCGATCGGGCTCCCGAGTTCGAGGGGTTCGTCGAGATGAGTACCGCGCTGAACCGATTGTTCCGCAACGGGGCGGCCGAGGTTCGCTTCCACCCGATCGGGTCGAGTTCCTCAGACGAGGCGCCAATGGAAGACCGGTTCGAGATCACCATGGTCTTCGAGAATCGGGAGGATGCCGCGGCTGACCTGGAAACGGTCAAGAGGCTGCTCGGTCTGTCGAAGGACTTGAACGAGTTCCGCCTCACGGGCAACCCGACCTACCGTCGATCGAACGAAATCGGGATCCTGCCTCGGTCACTGCTCGGCGTGATGAGCTACCTGTCACAGACCGTGGAGCCCCTGCAACGAGATATCGACGCCGGCCGCGTCACGATCACGCGAACTCCCGAGGGCGAAGTCTTCGACTGGGATGAGTTGACGGGAGGGCTGTTCGAGATCCAATCGAGTCTCGAACAGCCCCACAATGCGTTTGTCCAAGTGCGCTACCGCGACGCCTGGTTCTACATCGACGATGCGGACCTGACCTCGAAATCCACCTTCACGTTGATCGGGCAGTTGTTCGAGCTTCAGGCCGGCGACGCCGGAGGCGTCGCCCCACTGTTGACTCTTCCAATAGGAAACTGACGAACCGTAGTCGTTACCGGCCCAGCGGCTTGACGAGTGGGACGTCCGCGGCAAGCTGCAGGTTGATCAGCAGCGAGATCCGATGCTCGACCTGCATCCAGCGCACCGCGACGCGGGGGGCAAGCTTCTTCGCAGCCTGCTTGTAGTACTTCTTCGTCATCTTGACCCGATCTTCCTGGATTTTCATCCACTCGTCGCCCAGCATGGCCACGGTGGTCGTCTCGGTGACGTTCACCGCCCCGGGGAAGGCCTTGAGCACTTCGATCGTGCGGTCGCCCAGTGCGGTGCGCTCGGTCTCGTACTTGCGGTAGATCGGCCAGAAAATCTCGGCGTCCGCTTTGGTCAGGTCCATGGCGATTTCGACCAGGGCCTGCTTGTCGGCCCGCAGATCGGACCGCAGCAACTCGATGAAATCGTCCGTGCCGTCGTCGGCCGCCACGATTCCGAACCCGAACACGAGCAATGCAAAGATCAGTATCAGCTTCTTCATTCTTTCTTCTCCTCAGAATCCGGCGACCGCGCTGATCGCCGCCTCCATGAACAGTCTCGGAAACAACCCGCCACCGATGACGAGCAACGCACAGGCGAAGATCGCTATCAATATCGGCACGGGAACGTCTATGGGATCACCCTCATCGGGTTCGATCAGCATCCATCTTGCCACGTTCAGGTAATAGTACAAGGCCACCACGGCCAGAACGGCTCCGAGGAAGACCAGGCTCCACAGACCGGCCCTGCCCGCCGCGAGGAAGACGTACATCTTGCCCCAGAACCCCAATGCGAAGGGGATGCCGCCCAGCGACAGCAGGAAGACCAGGAACGCGGCAGCCAGCGCGGGCGATCGCCGGATCAGATTGCGCACGCCGTGGAGGGTCGGCTGTTCGCCGGCGGCCTCGAGGGCGGCCACGCACAGGAACGCGCCGATGTTCGAAAACAGGTAGGCCACGAAGAAGAACAGGGCCATCGAGGCGCCGAAACTCGTGCCCGCCGCGAGGGCCAGCAGCACGTAGCCGATCTGCGCCACGCCGGAGTAGGCCAGCAGACGTTTGAGATGGGTCTGCGGCAGGGCCAGCAGGTTGCCCAGGATCATCGTCGCCGCGGCGAGGATGGCGACCCAGCCGATCAGTCCCGTGTCGCGGGTCGAAAAGACCTCGAAGTAGAGACGGAACAGGGCCGCGATTCCGGCGGCCTTGGGTGCGACCGAGAGGAAGGCCACCATCGGCGTCGGGGCCGC
>Ga0316197_10003009_pt1 | contig 11988 bp, 10 predicted proteins | sample OudBiesiAoxic_MG_FD_204939 | JGI IMG/M metagenome (GOLD analysis project Ga0316197, IMG submission 204939) | Coastal sediment microbial communities from Oude Bieten Haven, Netherlands - site A oxic | ecosystem: Environmental > Aquatic > Marine > Coastal > Sediment | place: Netherlands...
ACTATAAATCTTCATTCCACCTTTTACCGTCTCAATACTATTGCTATTACTATTCCCAAATAATCCTTGCATCCAGGCTCCTAATTCATAAGAACCGATGACATCAAAACCATTTTCTCCCAAATTATTTTCATTTTCCCCAGTAGATTCTCCTACCAAAATAAATTCACTGTTAATTTCTAAAAGCGTTTTTTTCCACCTGGTTAAAAATGCCTTATTAGTTAAGTTATTTTTAACATAATATCCATCTATTCCTTTATTTTTATATCCTTTTACCCATTTTGTTGTTGATCCGATCAAATAATTTTGTAATGACTCATCTTCTAAGTTTAAAAATATTTTTGGATTTTCATTTTGTTGTTCCTTCGACAACTTATTTTCTCTAAGAATAAACCAATTTTTATATCTAGAATTTTTTCCATTTTTTAATAGATCCTTATATGCAAAAAATTCTGATGACACATATGAAAAATTAATATCCAAGACCACTCTCATATTTTTTTTATGAACATCATCCACTAATTTTTGAAATAACTTATCTGAATTAGTCCAAATATCGGGTCCTAAACCACCTTCTAATTCTATATATGAATTTTTATCTGTTATTCCATAATCTGGAGAGATATGCCCATAATCTATGGTATCTAACTTATGGCTTGAATTTGAATAATATACCGGAGATAATTTTATACCTTCAACACCTAATCCTTTTAGATAATCTAGCTTTTCCATTATTCCCTGAAGGTCACCACCGTATCTTCTGGTGTTTTTTTCTGCATATGAAAAATATCTATTCTTAGCTTCGATCTCTGAATATGGAGGAGTATTCCAGTCATTTCCCCAATCTGTTACCTCAAACCCTTGGAGAGTTCCATTTGTTTGCCACTTTTCCGGAGAGATTAATTCCGATCTCAAAGTACCATCACTGAGTCTTCCACTAGGTCTAAAATAATACCCAGGCCCAAATTCTGAATAGATAGGACTATTTTTTTTATCTCCATCTCGAAAACTATCCACATAGATAGAATACCAGACCATCCCCACTGCCCAAGTAGGAGTTTTCCTTTGTTTATCCTCTATAGTATAGGTAAATCTAGTCACATCATCTAAATAATATGACGATTTTTCCCCATAAAAATATTTGAATTTTCCATCTATTACCTCAAAATAATAGTTTATATCTTTCTTACTCATTTTCTCTATCTCTACTGAAAAAAATTCATACTCTCCACGAGACCCAAGAGATTCCATTTCTTTTTTTTCTCCATCCAACACTAAATTTATCTTTTCTATATCATTTTTTCTTACTCTAATTAATATTTTTAGTTGTTTTTTATCCCCATCATAGACCATATACTTAGTTGTAGATCTATGTTCTAGATCATCTAAAAATACGTAACTATCTCCTTTTTTTGTAACTACAGGAATAGGAGTATCCTTTTCTATCTTTAATATTTCACTATTTGAACATCCCATAAATAGAGCCATTCCCATGATCATTAACCATTTTTTCATAATTTTACTCCTTTATTATGTACATAAATTAAGAGTGGTTTCCCACTCTTTTAATTATATTTATATTCGTCTATCTCCTCATTTATAATATCTTTCATATAGACATCTAGATTTTCCTGAACAAATATCAGTTCACTGCTCATCTCTACTTCTAAAACAGTTAAGCCTCCTATATAGTCTGCATTTTCTATACACTCATGTACCTTTTTCAAGGTAGTTCTGTACTCCAAAAACATCATATCAAATTCAGGATACCTAAAATCAATAGCTGTATTTTCCTTCATAGAAGCTAATACATTGTATACCCATTCCAATCCATTTTCTACTTCTAATAGAATCTCTACAGCATCTGTTATTCTATTACTATTAAAACTAGCAGATATTGCCATAAGGGCATCAAAATATTTTGAAATAAAGTCACTCATACCTCCTAAAGATTCGAGTATTATTATCTTAGGAGATTTACTTATAAATTCTACTACTCCTATCTGTTCTTTATTAAAATGATCATAAAAATCCATACCTTTCCCGTCAATATATACATCAAATAACATCCTTCCATCTCTTTCTAAAAGGTCAGTTACCTCTTCTAATACCCACGAAAAACTCTTATTATCTATATCATTCATCGTTATTTCTCTATTATCTAATATAATTTTCATCTATTTACCTCATTTTTAAATTTATTTTTCTAGCAGTTTTAGATAAAGCCAAGGTAAATACCACTATCTGTATAGTACTATTATTATTTTTAATCTCAGTTATAAATTCCTTCATAGTTGAACCTGTCGTTATTATATCATCTATTATTAAAACTTTTTTTAACCCTTTTAATTGCTCTATTTTAAAGGCTGATTTTATATTTGTTCTTCTAGCCTCTGAGTTTAAGAGTTCGTACATATGCTTAGTTTCTTTGATCCTACTACTTTTTATATAGGGATATTTCCCAAATTTTAGAAGTTCCTCTACCTGATTAAATCCTCTTTCCATAAGCCTTCTATGGCTTACAGGTATCGGTATTATCCCATCTATATTTTCTTGTTTCATCAACTTACCTAGTTCTTCTCCTATTAAGTCAAAGAGTAATTCCCCTATATAGAGTTTATTTTTAAACTTATATTCCTCTATTATTTTCTTTAATTTCTTATCATAATCCCAAAGGTAATATATATCATTAAATCTCTTTAACTTCCCAGTATCCCTTAGGCTTTTAAGGCAATTATAACACATATAATGAAGGTTGTCATTGGCTTTTTCAGAACAAAGAATACAGTTATTTTTAAAAAATAACTTTCTAATGCTGTGTTTTAGGCTCTTCATCTTTATCTAGTATCTTGGCTGAATACATCTCTGTGTACCCGCAATTTGAACATATTTTTAGATAATATGTCCCTAATTCCAATCTCAACCCTGGTGTTTTTTCTGCCATAAATGTAGTTTTTACTGTATAATCTTCCCCTTCACACTTTAAACATCTAAAATTCATAAATATTCACCCCAAATCGCATTCTCAATATGCTCTATTTCATCTCCTAATATAGATATTATATCAAATCTATATGGAATATCCTTTATTTTTTTATCCTTCAAATAAATTGTAGCTGTCTTAATTAATTTCCTTTGTTTGGATCTAGTTATAGACTCTAGTCCATTCCCATATTCTATACTTTTTCTATATTTCACCTCTACGAAAACTATCTCGCCTTTTTTTTCGTCTTTGCATATAAGATCTAATTCCCCATATCTAGAATAATAATTTCTTCCCAATTCAAAGTATCCTTTTTTAGATAAATAATCCATAGCTATTCCCTCATATTTTGTCCCAATAGATCTATTATTCATCTCTTTCTTCCCTTTGTATCTGTGCTTTTTTATCATTCAGTGCACACATACACGTAAAGCTCACATATATTAAAGCCGTTATTGCTATACTCTGTAAGATTATCATAACCATAGTTCATGCCCCCCGACTTAGAATTATTTGTATTATAATATTACTACATATTTTTTTATTTTAAAAATAAAAAATCCTTAAAAATTTTTAATATTTTTTAAAGATTTATATATACTACGATTATTAATTTTTTCTTTTGATTTTCAATTATCTACTTTCTATTTTTTTCTTTTTTCTGAGTTATTTATTACCTAAAATAATTTAGGAGCTAAAATCTTAGTCAAAAAACTATCTCTATGACAATCTACTTTCCCATGAGTTAAAAGTGCTTCACGATGTTGTTTTGTCCCATACCCTTTATGCTTTGCAAATCCATATTCAGGATAAAGTTCCCCATATTTCACCATAATTCTATCTCTCGTTACCTTAGCTATAATACTTGCTGCTGCAATAGCTAGACTCTTCCCATCACCTTTAATCACAAACTCTTGAGGTTCATCATACTCACGAATTTTATGGTTACCATCAATTAAAGCCAGATCAAATTCTGTCCCTTCGGCTTTTAGATCTTCTATTGCTCTTCTCATAGCAAGAAATGTAGCATTTAAAATGTTTATCTTGTCTATCTCCTTTTCATTGGCTATTCCCACTCCTACTTCACAGTTGGCCAAGATTATATCAAATAAAAATTCTCTTTTCTTCTCAGTCAATTTTTTTGAATCATTTATCATATCAAACTCTTCTACATAGTTTATTATCTTTACAGCAGACGCTACTACAGGCCCTGCAAGAGGTCCACGTCCAGCCTCATCTATCCCTATTAGGTTTTCTCCGTATTCCTTATCAAAATTTAGCATGATATTCAAGCTTACTCCTCCTCAAAATTAACTCCTTTATTCCTATTTTTCCTCTTAAAAAAAGAGGAAAGAAGCTAGTCTAATCAAACGTTATTAAATATATTCTTTTATTGTTTTAATTACTCCTACCAAGTTATCTCTTATTTCTTTATTCTTAAATCTAATAGTCTTTATATCTAGAGTTTTCATATACTCTTCTCGTATTTTATCATATTCTAATCCATCTTTACTATAGTGTAGTTCACCATCTAATTCTATAACTAATTTCTCAGACCTCACCTCTAACTCCTCTCCTAACTTAGGAGAGGAGAATTTAAAAAAAATGAAATATAAATCACTCTGAATAAAAGTTCATAAAGTAATGAATTACTTCCATATTCCCTTCTTTTGTAATCCCAACTTTTAAATTTTCTTTCTCATTCTCAATTTTTTTTAAATTTGTAAAATGCAAACTATACTTTTCCCATAAATTATCAAACTGTTTTGTCTTTACATAAACTAATATTATATTTTTTTTATTCCCATGAACATCATATTTTTTTATTAATTTTTGATAATGATTTTTTATAATCCCTTTAGCCATATTTTTCAATATAAAAGCTTCTATTACACATTCTGTTATATTAGTTTCTTTATTTCGAATTATTAAATCTCTTTCTCCTAAACTTTTACTGCTTTCTGATTCCCCTCCACGACTTTGATCTAAAACATTATACCCTTCCCCTTTTAATCTTAAATGGCCTCTAAACAGATCATTAATCGTATCTTCGTTTTCTTTAAATATTAATCGCCTACTCTCCATCAATTCATAACAAATCTCTTTCAAATCTTTATCTAATTTTTCATAATCAAAAAATATTGGTTCTTTCTGCTTATAATTATCAAATAACTCTTTATAATATCGAGGTGGATATACTCCATTTTCTATTCTTAGATTTTCAAGTTCTTTTAAATAAAATTTTGCAGATTTTACTAGTTCCTCATTATCTGATTTTGATAATTTCCCCAATAAATCTTCTTTACACAAATTCTTTCCCAAATACGGAAACAATTTCAAATTGATTAAATAATTCACTTTCCCTTCAACCTGTGAATGATTATTAAACCCTTGGTCACCATAATCTTTACATAATTTAAAGTATTCTTTTAATAGAATTCCTATTTTCTCATCATGTAATTTTTCAAAAAAACTAAATCCATGATTTTCATTTAAAGAATCGATTAATAAAACTAACTCTTCAAATTCTTTTTTCTTTATAGAGTTTTTGCATTTTATTTCTATAAAATCTTCTATTCCTTGATTGATATCTATCAACATCAAGTACTTTAAATAAATACTGCCATTTTCTGTCTCTCTTTTACATATTTTCTTTATAAATTGGTAGTTTTTACAATCTAGACTTACAAGCTTCAATATATCCTCTTTCGATTCTTTAACTATCGTTTTATAGTTATCTTTCAGTTCCTGTTTCATATTACATATAAGTTTACCTAAATCATTTGAATTATATAAATTTAATTTTTTATATAGCTCTATCAAGCTCCATCCAATTTTTGAGATAGCTTTATTACTTTTCTCCATAGAGAGTTTAAATATTTTCAAAGAAATTTCTAAAAGTTTTTTCTTATATTTTTTCGAAATTTCTAAAAAATAGCTATTATTTAATCTAGACGATGAGAAAAGATGCCAAAATAATTTTCGATACTCTTCTTCAGTATTAATCAATGTTTCTATTTCAAAATCCCCTAAATTTAAAAACATATAATCATACATACATGATTTTGTATAAAATGATGAATCTAATAATCTTGTTTCTAATTTCAAATATAAAGTATCTGCTCTGAAAGAATCTCTAACTATTATCAAAAATTTAGAGTATTTTTTTCCCAAATCATTCATTAATTTTTCTTTTAATTTCTTTTTGTCATTTGGATACATTCTAAAAACTACATTAAATATAAAATATGCTTCCTCTATATTACTTAATGAATTTATTGCTTTTATATATGCTTCTTCTTTTTCTTCCCTTGATTTTTTTCTCCTTTCTTCCTCCTCTAATATTTTTAATTTTCTTTCACTTAATTTTTCTTCTTTTGCTTTTTCATTTCTTTTTTCTATCCAAATTTTATAATTATTATTAGTCAGTAAAAAAGTTTGTATTTCATCATTAAATGTTAAATTTTTATAATGTTCTTTATAATCTTTTATTGGATATTTCTTAGATACTCTTTGAATATTTTCAAGTTCAATTGAATAAAAAGTTAAAATTTTTTTTCTATTGAATAAATATTCCTTATCTTCTAAAGGTTTAAAGTAATAATCAAAAAAATCACTTTCAATTAAATTAAAGTTTAATTTTTTTTCATTATAATAATTAGTAAAAATATGAAATCTGTTTTCTCTACTAGCAAATTTCAATACCTTTTCTAAAGTTTCTTTTTCACTTTTATTGTATTCAGATAAAAAATTATATATTAAAAGCTCTAATATTTTATTAGAATCATCTTTATAATCTTCTATGATTTCTTCTATCCATTCTTTTATGTCTTTTCTATCTAATACTTCTATAGCTTCTATCTTTCTATATTCACTAATATACTTCATTAATATTTTTAACTCAATATTTTTATGCAACATTTTAAATATCCTCAAATATAAACTTTCATGATTTATATTCCATAACTCATTCCTCTTTATAAATTCAAATAATTTCTTATTATAACTTTTACTTTCATTCCATGAACTATCTAAATATTCATTTATATCCTGTTTATTCTTATTTCTATATTCTAAAACCTCTAATAAAAACATTTCTAACTCTTCTGAATAATTTTCATCTAGTACTTTCTCTAAGTATAAAAATAACTCTCTATTTACTTGATTTATTTCTATCGTCTCTCCTAAATATTTGAATAAATCATTTACCTTATCAAACTTTACCAGAGTTGTTCCTTTAACATTTCTCCAATTCCCCCAGAGTTCTTGACCATCTATTTTTAATTTTTTTATAATAGCAAGAAACAGTTGTTTTTGCTCTTCCTCATTCAAATCAGGATGCCTTCTAAAAATAAAAGGATCAAAATCAACAAAATGTCTAAAAAATTGTGGTTCAATATTTGTTAAATAAATAATAATTTCCTGAAACCTTTCATAAATTCCACCTTTATGAGCAAAGATTTCTTTTATTTTTCCCATACTTAATTTTTTATCTACAATAAATTTAGCTGTTAGATATTCTTGTGTAGATTTATGAAAAAACTTGAATTCACCATTTTTTTCTACAAACAGTCCAGTATCAAATAATATTTCTAAGTCTTCCGCTTTTACTTCATAGTCTTTTGATTTATAAATTCCATCTGCTAAAATAGATAAATTTAATCCTAATAATGAATTTTTTCTATTTAGACTCATGTAAGATGCCACAGAAGAGGCAATTTTTATTAATTTCTCCAATGGAATTGTTTTTACTCTTTTTTTCCGTTCATTATCTGTTTCTATTGAGATATGGTTCTTTATTATTTCTTGATAGATGTCTGTATACTTTAATTTTTTATCTCTATACTCCTCGTAGTTTAATACTAAGCTTTTTACCATTAGGATATTTTTTAATAAGATCAATAAATAATTTTCTTCTATAAATTCCCAAAATTCTTTTCTCGCTTTCCCTTCTAAATCTATAATTTTATTTATATCCTCTTTACTTAAATCTTTAATCTCTAAGATTTTCAATGAATCATCTATATCTTTTAATTTTGATTCAAATTCTTCCTTCCATTCTAAAAATCTACAAGTTATTATAAATTTTACTTCTGGATTAATTTTTTTACAGTTTTGAATATATTTAACTAACTTTCCTTTTAAAATTTTTTTAGATGTTACTTCTAATAGTGCTTCATCTATGGAATCAATTAATACTATATCAGTTGTACTTTTTATTTCTTCCATGTCATTTATCCCTATCAATTCTACAAATTTAACATTATTCTTGTTTAACTCCTCATAGCGTTTTAGTTGAAAAGTCTTTCCAGAACCTGCTTCTCCTAATATCACATGTATCTTTGTATCTTTCTCTAATAAAAGATCATCAAAACTATACTCTGTTTCGTTTTCTCTATCTACATAAACTCTCTCTATAAATTCTATATCACTACCTCCTTACTTCACATCTCTATTATCATTTTAACACTTTTTCAACTTCTTTTCTTTTTAAAAAATATATAAATAATTTATTCCACGCTTTGATTTATTTAAAAGTTCTCTTCTCCTGGATTAGGAGAGGAGTCAGAGGTGAGGTCTGTAAACAACAAAAAAACAACTAGAAAATCTATCCCTAGTTGCCTTCATATTTTTTACTCTTCAAATTATCCACACTTCAATATCTTTAAAAATTCTCCTCTCCTAAGTAGGAGAGGAGTTAGAGGTGAGGTCTAAGGGAAGGAGCCGTCTACCCGTTAAATTCTAACCCTAAATCTTCCATTACCTTTTTGAAGTCTTCAGGTAGATCTCCTACAATTTCCAGTTTTTCTCCTGTTACAGGATGATCAAATTCTAATTTATATGCATGTAACATCTGTCTCTCTGCTTTTTTAGAAGCTTTTCCGTATACGTCATCTCCTAATATTGAGTGGTTTAAATATTTCATATGTACTCTTATTTGGTGAGTTCTTCCAGTTTCTAAATCTACCTCTAATAAACTAAAGTATTCAACTTCATTTATTACTTTATAATTTGTTACAGCTGTTTTTCCTTTTTCTCTAACAACAGTCATTTTTTTTCTATCTTTACTGTCTCTACCTATTAAGTTTTCTAACCTTCCTTCTTTGGTTTTAAAATTCCCCTTACATATAGCAAGATATGTTTTCTTTATAGTTTTATCTTTAAACATCTCTGTTAATTTAAGATGTGCTTCATTGGTTTTTGCTACAATAATAAGTCCACTAGTGTTTTTATCTAATCTATGAACTATCCCTGGTCTAACTACTCCACTTATAGTAGATAGATCCTTTACATGATACATTATTGCATTTACTAGTGTTCCACTATGATGTCCTGCTGCTGGATGAACTACCATATCTGGTTTTTTATTTATTATTACAATATGCTGATCTTCATATACTATATCTAATGGTATATCTTCTGCAACAACATCTAGAATTTCATCTTCTAATATAGTTACTTTTATCTCTTCGTTCCCCTTTAATTTATTTCCAGGACGCGTTTTCTTTTTACCTACGATCTCTACTAATTCATCTTCTATAAGTTTTTGTGTATATGACTTTGTAAACCCTTCTATTTGTTCACTTAAAAAAGCATCTAACCTTGTACCTCTATCTTCAATCTCGGCTTTCAAATCCAATATTTCTTTTATTTCTCTCATATTTTATTTCTCCTTCTATTTATGTTTATAATTGATTTTATAGTTTTATATATAATATTTTTTTCTCAAATTTACTTAATAAAACATTTTTACCAGCCCTGCTCCTAATATTAATTGTACCACCATAAGTACTAATGAATATCCTATCAGCCTCTTTCCATTCATTAACAAAGTTTTTATATTTATCTTCCCACCTATTCCAATAAGTGCAAACATCAACAAATGTTTGAACGTATAACTAAATATAAGCTTTAAATATTTAACGCCATCTGTATACCACTGTAGATCTATTTTTTCTACCCCATATTCTAAAAGAGTAAAAAACGCTCCTACAGTCATAAATCCTTTGACAAAAAATGGTAATTTTATTTTTTTCGATTCTATTTTTTTTCCATCTACGTTTTTTTTCTGCTGTATCCCTACAATATAGATTAAAATCAATGGGAAAAATAATAATTTCCCTGTTTTTATTAGGAGTGCTAATCCTAAAGAATCTGCTCCAATACTATAAGCTGCAGGTATTATATGAATAAATGAACTCAGAGTCCCCCCTATATAGAGAGCAGACTGGGTAGCATCAAATCCTAAAAATCTAGTTATACTAGGCATAATAACCATAGCGGTCAATCCCAAAATATTCATAGCAATAATAGCCATGGCAAATTCTTCTTCTGGCTGTCCTAGTACCTCGGAAGACCCCACTATACACGCTACTCCTCCAGACCCCAATGTTAGTCCAAACTCTTCTTTTTCTCCCATAAATCTAGCTACATATTTAGCTGTAAATAATAACATCAAAACTATTAAAAATACAAAACCTATAATTTTAACCCCTAAATCCAATAAAATTATATAGTTTATTTTTACTCCTAGACATGTAATTGCTATGGGTAATATTTTTTTATTGGCAAAGTTAAATCCAGGATAAAACTTATATGCTTTTTTCCCTAAAAATAAATTTCCTACGACTATTCCTAAGATCAGTGCCGTATTTATTTCATTCCATCCAAACTTTTTAGAGATCCATATAGCTACAATAAGTAAAATTGTAGTTAAACCAAGACCTAACCCATTTTTTTTTATCATCACCATCTCCTTATCCTATTTTTTAACAACTAGTATTATATCATAATTATAGAGATAATAGTAAAAGCAATTAATAGATTCTAGAGAATTATCCCTTTTAGATTTTAGGAAATAGAGAAATTATAATTTTTTTCAAACATGAATGCATCTTCCTTTGAATTATATAGATCTATAAATGCATGTATAACCTCTGAAGAAAATTGTTTACCTTTATTTCTAACTAGCTCTTCAATGGCTTCCTCACGGGTCAACTGAGCTTTATAGGATCTTTTAGATGTCATAGCATGCCAAGAATCTGCTACTGATATAATCTGGGACAACAATGGAATCTGATCTCCCTTTAGTCCCGCTGGATAACCCATTCCATCCCAACGCTCATGATGATGTAAGATGTATTTAGAAACCTTTTTCAAACTATCATTTTTAGAGACTATTTCATATCCAATTTTAGAGTGATTTTTAATAATTTTATATTCTGCATCGGTTAATTTTTCTTCCTTATTTAATATTTCAATAGGAACAATAATTTTTCCAATATCATGCATGGTTGCAGCCCAATAGAGATCATCTAATTCCTTTCCTTTTAAACCTAATGCTTCACCTATTTCGATACTATAAGAAGCTACGGCTTCAGAATGTCCCTTTGTATATTTATCATGAAATTCCAATGCCGTTATAAATGATTGGACGAGATCTTGCTGAAACTTTCTGTTTGTTTTTTTCATTCTAAAATAACTGTTTCTAATCATTTTAAATAGTAAAAATGATGTTAAAATAATGTAAAAATAACTTTTATACCTTTCTAGAATAATATATTCAGACATATCTTCAGTTATTAAGTGGAGAATTTCGCCAGACAAAAAAATCCAAAAAAATCCAAATAACATATATGACCTTACAATTTTTAACACACTTTTAAATTCCCCTCTCATAAAAACCTTCCTTTTTTATTCAACCAATTATTTAGTAAAATCCACTTTTTTTGTCCCTTTTTTAAACATTCTAATTTAATTATACTTTATTTTTTCATCTTTGGAAATCTAATGTTTTTTTATTTTTGATTCTCTTTTTCATTTTTTCTTTCTTTAAAATAATTTTGATTTTTCGATGAATTTTTTCAGTGGTGATTTCCATTAAAAAATGTTAAAATATAGAAAATTATATCCACTATAGGTTCATTTTGATTAAAAGGGAAATGGGTTAGATACCCATACGGTCCCGCCACTGTAAAAGTTATGAAACTACATAATCCACTAGA
>Ga0316197_10003011_pt1 | contig 11985 bp, 9 predicted proteins | sample OudBiesiAoxic_MG_FD_204939 | JGI IMG/M metagenome (GOLD analysis project Ga0316197, IMG submission 204939) | Coastal sediment microbial communities from Oude Bieten Haven, Netherlands - site A oxic | ecosystem: Environmental > Aquatic > Marine > Coastal > Sediment | place: Netherlands...
GACCTCGCCGGGGTTGTCGATGATGACTTTGACGGCCTCCCCCGCCCCGTTGATGGCGACGGCAGCACCTCTTTGGAGTGGGATATCGGGCCGCATGAGTACCGCGTCTCACTCTTTGCAGACGGATTCGAGGCGGGAGCCACCTCGGCGTGGTCTACGACCGTTCCATAGGCTCATTTCTTCTTCTGGCTGTAGATTGGTGGACTGCACTCTGCCCCGTTATGGAACGACGTGAGACCAGGCCGAGATAGACCCGCTCTCAAAGTCGTCGGCAAAGATCCCGGGAAACCCGATCTCATCCGCGCCGACGTCGGGTGATTGGTCTCGGGTCTGGCCGTCGATGTCTTGCTCGCCGAGGCCTGCCTCCAGCGAGATGCCCGCGTCGACAGCACTTGCAGCGGCCGCCGTCAGGTGCAGGTCGCCGGCAGCGATGTCGGTGAACCAACCGAGCGGGGCATCCTCGATGTTGCCGGCCGGTGTGGCCTGGCCGCCGTCGCGCGCCAGCAGATTCTTGGTCACCAGGTTGTTGAAGATCTCGACCACCGAGTTCGAGTATCGCCACTCTATCGACGTGAAGGGTGGCGAGGTCGACGCCACAGTGTTGTGGACGACCTTTGCGCCGTACGCCTGGGTGACGGCGATTCCGGTGTCGAAGCCGTCCGGAGATGACAGCAGATCGCTGTCAGCCGCGGCCACGAAGTTGTTGCGGACAACGCCATCGATGTGGTCCTTGAAACCGACACCGGGGTAGGGGTCATCCGGGTAGGCGCGACAGGACCCGCTCGAGGTGAGGCCGAATCCGATACCGCGTGCGCAGTCGACGATCACGTTCTCTTCGACCAGGGTGTCACGGCTGCACTTCCAAAAGTGGATGCCGTGCTCGGACAGGCCGGTGTCGCACCAGAAGCCTTCGATACGGTTGCGGCGCACTACCCAGCCCTTTGCCTGATGGACGTCGATGCCCCCGGTGTAGCATCCACCAAAATCTGGATTGATATGGGTGCGGCCGACGTCGGTGAGTTCGATCGAACAGCACTCGATGGTGCTGTTGTCGACGTAACCGTCGTCGATCGGATTGACCTTGATCGCCTGCTCGCGCGGATCGACGATGCGCAGGTTGTGGATGAGGATGCCACTGATCGGATTGCCGACGGGACCGCTGATGTGGATCGGGTGATTATACGCACGCATCAGTGTGAGGTCGGCGATCGTCACGTTCGAAGCAGAGATGCTGATGAGCTCGCTGGTGCCGTAGTTGCCATCGAGGACCACGGCATCTCGGTTGCCGCTGAGCGAACGCAGGGTCACATTCGCGGTTTCAAAGCTGAGGCGGGACGTTCCGTCACCTGAGGAAAGGTCGTAGGTCCCGTCCTGGAGGAGGATTGTCGTGCCGCTCGCGGCGCCGGCCACCAAAGCGCGCAGCCCGTCTACCTCACTCGGCGCCACCTCAATGGTCGGTCCCGAAGGCGGCGGCAACGGGCTGCAGGTCTGTTGGGCGTGGCTCGATGTTGCGGTAGCCACGGTGCTCAATAGCGCAAGCGCGAGCACAGTGGCGCGAGGCGCGGGATGAAGTCGTGTTCCGACCATAGATATTGTCTCGAGGCGTTCCTTCGAATTTCGAGACTATCACGGGCGGAACGCACCTTCGGAATAGGTGTCACGTCGGGATAGACCAATAGAATCAATCCGAAGACGAGGCCGAAGAATCCGCCGGCTACTTCTAATCTTTTCCTCCTCAGATTGGGTATATATAGGGCACGATGACTTCAGACACGAAGCAGTCTCAGAACTGCGGTAACATTGGCGCGCTGGGAATCAGAACAATGCAAGACCTCATCGGCCGCACGCTTGGGCACTACCGCATCATCGACAAGATCGGCGAAGGTGGGATGGGCGAGGTTTACCGCGCCCACGACGAGCGGCTTGACCGCGAGGTCGCGGTCAAGGTCATCCACGAATCGGTCGCTCAAGATGCGGACCGTCTCGCTCGGTTCGAGCGAGAGGCGAAAGCGGTCGCCAAGCTCGACCATCCAAACATCCTCGCGATTCACGACTTCGGGACCGAAAGCGGAGTCACCTACGCCGTCACCGAGCTGCTGAACGGAGAGAACCTCAGGCAGTCCATCCCCGAATCAGGTATGGCCTGGCAGAAGGTCGTGGAGATTGGTGCGGCCATCGCGGATGGATTGGCTGCTGCGCATGGAAAGGGAATCGTCCATCGCGATCTGAAACCCGAGAACGTCTTCATCACCTCTGATGGTCGGGTCAAGGTGCTCGACTTTGGGCTCGCCCAGGTGAAAGAGCCGGTCGAGGAGGAAGCCGAGACCGCCACCCTGACACCCGCGGGCACGGTCCCGGGGAGCGTCATGGGAACAATGGGCTACATGTCGCCAGAGCAGCTGCGAGGTCAGCCGGTCGACGCCAGATCCGACATCTTCGCCCTCGGCAGCGTCCTCTACGAGATGCTGTCGGGTAAGGCTGCATTCCTGCGCAAAAGTGCAGCTGATACTTCGGCGGCCATCCTCAAAGAGGAACCGGAACGCGTGTCGTCAACCGGCCTCGTCCTACCCGCTGAGATCGAGCGGAGTATTCATAGGTGCCTCGAGAAGAGTCCGGATGCGCGGTTTCAATCGGCCTCGGATCTGGCCTACAACCTGAAGTCGATTTCGACCGACCAGGTGGTCCACACGCCGCCACCGCAGCAAAAGACTAGAACGACGATGCTGGTGGTTGTTGCCGCCGTCGTGCTTGGGCTTGTAGCCCTTGCTGTCCTGCTTGGCCCGGGTCTGCTCGACCGTTCCGGTTCAGCAGCGAAGTCGCAGACCGTCCACTCTATCGCCGTCCTTCCCCTGCAGAACCTGACCGGAGACCCCGATCAGGCCTACTTTGTTGATGGCCTTCACGAAGAGCTGATCGCCACCTTCGCCCAGATCTCGGCGTTCGATAAGGTGACTGCCCGCACATCAGTGATGGCTTTCAAGGACTCCGACACTCCGATCCGCGAAATCGGCAGGCAGCTCGGGGTCGAGTTCGTCCTCGAGGGTTCGGTACGGCGGTCCGGCGACACGGTGCGCACAACCGTGCAGCTCATCGAAGCGGACACCGAGGACCATCTATGGGCGAAAAGCTTTGAGAGCGACGTCACCGACATCCTGGCGCTGCAGGCCGATGTGGCGCGAGCGGTCGCCAACGAGGTCCAACTCGCGCTGACTCCCGAGGAGGAGGCGCGTTTCGCGACTCAGAGGGTCGTCGACCCCGACGCGAAAGAAGCTTACTTGAGGGGCTCATACCACTGGAAGATGCTGACGCCGGAGGGCATCGATACAGCCCAACAGTACTTCGAGCAGGCATTAGAGATCGACCCCTCGTACGCTCCGGCCTACGAGGGTCTCGCGATCGTTTGGTCGGGGCGCGCTCAGATGGGACTTGTGGCGCCCTATGAGGGGGGAGCGAAGGCGAAGGCGGCGGCGATGAAAGCAGTTGCGCTGGACGACGGCCTCGCGGGAGCGCACGAGTCGCTGGCGGCAGTCAGGACGTGGACCGACTGGGACTGGGAAGGCGCCTGGTCGGAATGGCGGAGAGCTCTCGAACTCAACCCCAACGCCGCCAGTGCGCACGCGTACTATGCCCACTTCCTGGCGATCATGGGACGCACCAAGGAGGCTATTCCACACAGCGAGAAAGCACTCGAACTCGACCCATTCAACGCCCTCTTTCACAGTCTGTACGGGGTTGCACTCACCTTCGATCGCCGCTACGACGACGCCCTGGCCGCGTTTGAAACTGCCCTGCGGTTGCAGCCCGGAAATTGGCTTGCCCACAATATGCTGCCGGACATATTCGCCTCGTTGGGGATGCGCGACGAGCTACTGGCCGATCAGCGGCAGAGAATCGCCCACGATCCCGAACTCGCTGCGGCTTTCGACGAGGGTCTGGCTGAGGTCGGGTACGAAGAAGCGCAAAGGCGGGTCGCGGATCTCCTGGCGACACGATATGAGGAGGCCGGCGAAGCCGTGTCGCCAGGTTTTGGGGCCCAGGAGATCGCCGTACGGTATCTCGACGCCGGCAACTCCGACCGTGCCATGGATTGGGTTGAGGAAATGCACAAAAACCACAACCCCAATACGCCGTACCTCGGCCTGCCTGTCTTCGATCCCCTGCGCTCCAACCCTCGCTTCCATGACCTGCTGCGCCGCATGAACTTGCCGACGAAGTGACCCTGTTCAGCACCCGACGCCTTTTGGTCACGCACCTCCCTCAGGGCTCGTGGTGTGATGCCGTTTAACGTACAATCAGCGCAACAATCGGGGGTAAAAAAATGCGTCGAATTTTGTTGCTTGCGTGTTTCGCAATTCTCGCCATCGCTGCATTCGCTGCCGATACAGATCCGCAGCGAACGGCGGATCCGGCCGAGGTGAACGGCGTGACCCCGACGCCCACTCAACCACCGCCGACCGTGACTCAACCGACACCGACCCAGCCGCCAGGCCCGACGCCTACTCCGCCACCGCCCTAGGCCGCTCAGTAGTCTTCGAAGACCACCGTGCCGGCGACGATGGTTGAAAGAATGCGTCCGTCAAGGAGTCGCCCCGGCTCGGATTCGCCGACGGATAGAGGATCGAGATCGATCACCGTAATGTCAGCCCACTTGCCAGGCTGCAGCCTCCCGGTCCGGTCTTCCCAACCAGCGGAAAAAGCTGACCAGTTGGTGTAGCCGCGGAGAGCCTCTTCGGCGGTCATCGCTTGCTCGGGGTACCATCCGCCGGGCGGCTGTCGCTCTTTGTCGCGGCGGGTAATGGCAGCGTGCAGTCCGTAGAAGATGTCGTGGTCGGAGCCAGCGAGGTCGGCGCTGAAAGTTAAGGGCACACCGGCCCGCCGGAGGGTCCTCCAGGCGTACGCCCCTTTGACGCGATCGGGCCCCAACCGTGCCTCCGCCCAGGTCTTGTCCTCGACGCAATGAGGAGGTTGCATGGCCGCGATGAGGCCTGCTGGAACAAATCGCGCGAAGTCGTCAGGGTGGACCACCTGAGCGTGCTCGACGCGATGGCGCAGCGCTTTGGTCTCAGGGCTGGCATGGATGACCGACTCCAGAAAATCCAGAGTCTCCCGGTTGCCTGCATCGCCAATAGCGTGAATCCCGATCTGGAACCCCGCCCGCATCATCTCCGCGGCCAACTCCTGGTCGAAACCGTAGTCGGCTCCGCTGACTCCACGGTGGCCAGGCCGGTCGGTGTAGTCCTCGAGCAACCTGGCGCCGCGCGATCCGAGCGCCGCATCGTAATAGGCCTTGACCGAGCGGGCGGTCAGCATGGAATCGTCGATCTTCGGGCCACGCTCGATCCATCTCCGACAGAGGGGCTCGTCACGCAGACTGATCATTGCGTAGACGCGAACCGGGAGCCGGTCTTCCGCCTCGAGCTCCTCGAAGGCCCGCATGATCTGTGTATCGGCACCGGCCTGATGGACCGCAACGTATCCATCCCGCGCCATGGTTTCGAGACCTGCGAGGACGAATTCTTTCATCTGCTCGTCAGTGGTCTCGGGGATAGCGGAGGTCAAAAGAGTGGTGGCGCGATCGATGAGGATTCCGGTCGGGTTGCCTGAACCGTCACGCAGGATTCGGCCTCCGTCGGGGTCGGGCGTTTCGCGATCAATCCCCGCCTCCACGAGCGCCAGACGATTGGCCCAAACGGCGAAGCCGTGTAGGCTTCTCAAAACGACGGGATTGTCGGGAAAGCGTTCGCTCAACAGCGACAGTGTTGGATAACGATTCGCCCACGCACCTTCGTCCCAACCCCAGCCGATGATCCATCCTCCAGGTACGACATCGGTCGCGTGGTCGACGACCCGATCGATAGCCTCCTCCTCGGTCTGGACGCCCACCAGGTTCACCTGGACTTTTTCGCGGCCCAGCTCCTGGATGTGGGCGTGGGAATCCACCAGCCCCGGCAGGATGACGGCGCCGGCGGTATCGATGACGCGGGTCGTTCCACCAATATGCACCTGGGCATCAGCAGTGGTACCGACGAAGACGATGCGGTCGCCGGTCACGGCAACCGCTTCGGCATCGGGGTGCCACCCGGAGGCATCATGCGGTGCATCGTCGGCAATCGTGCCGTCTTCCGAGGGCTCTCCCCAGGCGAGCGAGTAGACCGAGCCGTTGACCAGTACAAGATCGGCTATCGGCGCTGACTCGTGTCCGCAACCGGCCGAGAAGGCGAAACAGAAAAGCAACCCAGCTGTGAGCACCGCAGCAGGAATTCGGTTCATGTGGACCTCCACGGCACTGGCTCAGAGTGCCTCTTCGGTGTCCCCATCATTCAAACGGGGGGACGGCATGCGCTTGCGATGAAAACGATGGAACCAGCTCGGAACAACGCGCCGAGATTTCTGTCTCGTCGTACTCGTGACAAGGGTTGCAGGTGGCCGGGTCGTTGTTGGCCGCGACCTTCATGTTGTGGTAGCGCTCCTTGCGGCCAGATTCGGTGACGTTGTAGATGGCCATGTGACAGTCGATGCAGCGGAGATCACCGGTGGTGACCAAATCCGTGTGCGACTCAACGGCGAACGAGTGCGGACGAAGGTGGCAGAAAAGGCATTGAGCATTGGTCTCTGCGCCGCTCGTAGGTTGCCGGGGCACGAAATCCACCAGGCTTTCGCGATCTCCGCCTGGCCTGAAGTTGGCCTGGTAGGTCCCGTACTCGTCGTTGACGGCTTCGCTGGCATGGCAGGTGATGCAGCTGATTCCTGTTCGGCCCGATTCGACGGGTTGGCCGGCGCCGATGTCGTCGGTAACACCCGGTTGGCTGGGCGCGTGACACCAGGCGCAAAAGGTATTCGAAGTGATATCAGAATCCTGGCTGCGCCCGTGGGCGCCGCTCAGCCATCCCTTGCCCGTGAGGGTCGGCGATCGGGGGTCGCCGGTCACGCCGATGGCGTTGCGGTGGGTAGAGTTTCCGGCCGAGTCCCTGGCGGTTTCGTGACAGCCGGCGCAGCGGCGGAGCTCTTCATAAAGGTATCCGTCCGGGGTCACCCGGTCGATGGCGGCGCTCCAGGCAGATTTGTAGGCGGCGACTTCCTCGTCGGATAGCTCGTTGGCATGAGTCGTCAGTTCGAGCGCAAAACAAGCGAGCACCGTCAACACGAGGACCGGCCGGTAGAAACGCATCGCCACCTCCCCCGGCGCCCATGGTAACGCTTCGGTTCACGCTGCACTCAACAGAAGAGCACGGTTTCCGCTTGCGCACTGTCGCTGACCTGGATGGCCTGGAATCCAGCCGATGAGGTGCCGCGTACCTATAGCTCTCCAAGACAGCAGGTGGAAGTTCTCGTCGACCCAAAAAGAAATGGGACCCCCTCCTGATCGCGCGAGGGGGTCCCAGATTTCAATCGCTCGCAGTGGTCGTTAGCTGACCAGCTCCATGCCGCACGCACAATTGCCCGGCTCGGCGGACACGTAGTTGCAGGTGCACGAGCCGCCACAGTTACAAAAGTAGAGCCCGCTGCCCTCGAGGCTGACAGTCCTGAGGTCGGTGCCGCAGGAGCACTTCGTCTCGTCCTCGGCGTTGATCTCACAGTCACAGCCTTCGGCACAGGTGCACAGCTTCGCGTCATGGCCATCGACCTTGACGACATGAGCGGCAACCAGCTCGGTGCCGCAGCTGCAGGTCCCGGCCTCGGTGCTGATCGAGCCGCAATCGCACTCGGGACCGCAATTGCAGGCGTAGACCACGTCGTGCCTCTCGGCAGCCGTTGTGTCCTCGGCCACGGTCTCGGTCTCTACCACCGCCTCAGTCTCCACAACCGGCTCCGTCTCGGCACAACCAAGGACACCGATCATCGCTACACACACAACCATCAACAGAATGCTCTTTTTCAAAACCCCTCCTTTTGGCCCGCCGAAAGAGTGATCAATCACCCCGCTGCGGGCGCTTTGCGGCGCTTATCCTACCTCTTTTCTCGCGCCGATGGGACTTGTTGAGGGCTTTTTCCGGTTTTGAGGTCCGCGGGGCAGAAATCAGTTGATAAGAGGATCTGCGAAGGCGCCATCGAGCACGGCCTCGATCTTCTCCTTGCCATCACCCGCGAAACTGAGAAAGCGGACGCCAATACCGTCGATGCCTCCTCGATCTCCGTGGGCCTGTCGAACGACCTCAGCCTTGGCGGATACCAACCCCTGCTGACCGCCGAGGTTAATTGTCATGACCACCTGTTCACCCGGCTCGAACGAGGTCTCGGTCGCGATCAGCATTCCCGAGGCAGATAGATTGACGACCTCACCGAGGACCTCAACGGCACCGTCACCAACTGATGTCTGGAGGAGGGTCGAAAACCGGAGGCTTGCGCGAGGGGCGATGTCGAGCAATTCCGCCACCTGCTGGCCGATGAGCTCAGGGGGATCATCCAGGAGCATGACCCGATTCACGCCGCGGCCTAAGAGGTTGCGGGCTGCATCCACGTTACTGGGGCTCGCCAGCACGAGGATTGAAGTATTGCGGCTCGCAGACATCCCATGGCGGAGGAAATCCACGACCTGCTCGAGGGTTCCTTCTCTGACGCCGGCATCGAAGATCACCAGATCGAACGGCTCGGATTGCGCGAGTTCAACTGAGTTCTTTGGCACCGCTACGGTGACAACTTCGAGCCTCTGGCGGTCGAGGACCGGCGCAAGCGCCTCGAAGGGACCTCGCCCGAGACCTGCCACCAACACCAGAGCCTTATTCTCCATCACCACCTGCCCGACACCACCTTCATTGGCAGTCCCATCCACTATACCTGGCATCGACGCCAACGGCTCTCACAGTATTTCTTTTGGCAGCGATGAACGGATCAACACTGACTTCTGAACTCCGTCGGCGCGAGGCCGGTCCATCTCTTGAAGGCCCGTGAAAAACTGGAAATCTCGGAAAACCCGAGAAGGAAGGTGATCTCGATCAGGGTCAACGACTGGTCACGGATAAACCGTTCTGCGAGTTCGCGCCTTGTCTCCTCGAGAACCGTCGTGAAAGACGTGCCCTCTGCCGAAAGTTGGCGTTGGAGAGTTCGTTGGCTTACAAAGAGCGATTTGGCGACTCGTTGCGCCGTGATGTTGCCCGAGGAAAGACCGTCGATCAGCTTTGCCTGGACGCGGGCTACGGTGGTTTCACGTTTGAGTTGGGCTAGGTAGTCGGTGATCACCTTTTCGTTGGCATGAGCGAGATCGGCGTTTGCCGTCGCCAACGGTTTGGCAACCACATCCGCAGCAATCTCGAGGGCGTTCTCCCCGCCCAGATAGACAACCGGCGCCTTGAAGAATTCACCTCGTCGTTGGCGACAGCCATCACCTGGGTGAATAAACTCCACCAGTGAGGGGCTGAAGTCAGGGCCGTAGGTCGCCCGGCACATATGGACTACGTTGGCAAGGACAGCATCGATCACCGCATCCGGGGCCTTTGCGGCAGCACCCTTTTTTGCGCTCAGCGTGAGCCGAACCCCATACGGTTTCCTGGCCATTCGGAAATCGGCGGCGGTCGAAAGTACGGCTCCATACCGCGTGATTCGCCGAAGTGCTTCTTGCAGCGTGGAACTGGCAAGCCACGCGTAGCCGAGTCCATGCCAGGTCGTCGCGTGCCATTGAGCCGCCGCCGTAAGCCCGAAGCAGGGATCCCCGCTCCGTTCAACCGCAAGATTCCACAGGCGGCCCATGGCCGGAACCGGATACCGGGCATTCGGATCCGTGAGCACCGAGGGATCAAGCCCGACCTCGATAAACAACGCATCAGCATCAACACCATAGGTCCGAAGCCCTTCCCAAATCAATCGTGCCCAGGACGTAATAGTGGTATGTTGCATCGGAAACTTCTCCGAACATTAAGGTTGCGAAGTCTGTCCCTGATCAGTGAGGCATCAAGCCTCGCCGACTTGATCACCGCTAAACCTACCATGATCGCATTCCAGTGGCACGAAGAGTCAACATGTAGGCGCAGAATGTCAACACCGTTTCCAGAGGATCGAACAATACTAACTATGTGAGCATGACAGCAGAGGGCAGCGGCGAGTTGGTGCGGATCGTGAGTGCCGTTGTGACTCGAAGTGCCCCCTGGGTTTTCGAAGTTCGGAGCGACGACATGCAATCGGATCCAGAAAAAATCGTGGACCTTATCGTCAACCACGGGCCCTTTCCAAAGGACCTGGTGAAGACATGGCCCGAGGATATTCGAAAAGACTACTTTGAACTGTTTGCCATCGATCTCGCCGAACTCGGTCTCGATGAGTTCAAGCGGCAAACCCGTTTTCTCGGGGAGGTTTACCTTCTGAGCTTCGGGAAGCCGATCGCAAACGATCCAATCCTCCTCGAAGCTTGGCGATCGCTGACCGGCGACAACACCCCCCCGGCTCCACCCGAATTTCAGATCATTTAACCCGCACATCTCACCAACCTCCCGCTCCGGCCGGCGATGCATCGCCGCCCTCTCGACGAAGCCCGGTGAGATTTTCGGGTTAGCCTGCCCAGGTTACAGAGCCGCGAGATCTCTGGAAGGTACCGGTAACCGGTGGTCAGGCGACCCAATTGACCGTTCACGCTGCCTACGAGTTCATGCCGGCGTGGTCGCCGGACGGCTCGAAGATCGCGTTTGCCTCGGACCGCTACGGAACTTCCGACGTTTTTGTGATGCCGGCCGACGGCGGCATCGCAACCCGGCTCACCTACCACTCAGCAAGCGACTTTCCCTCGAGCTTCACGCCGGATGGCAAGAACGTCCTTTTCTTTTCGGGCCGGCTCGATGCCCGAACCATGGTCGGCTATCCACGCCGCGGCGCGCAGCCAGAGCTCTACTCGGTAGCGCTCGCGGGCGGGATGCCGAAACGAATTCTGAGCACACCTGCAATTTACGCTGTGTGGGATTCGGCCGCTCAACGCCTCGTCTACTCCGACGAGAAGGCCCTCGAGACCGACTGGCGCAAGCATGACAACTCATCCTTTGCGCGCGACGTGTGGATTTATGACGCTCAAACCGGCGAGCATGAGAGGCTCACCGAGTTTGGCGCCGATGACCGGCAGCCGGTATGGGCGCCGGGAGAGGCCTCCATCTACTACCTGTCAGAGCGGAGTGGCGACTTCAATGTTTGGCGGCTTTCGCTCGCCGAGGGCGCCGAACCGATTCAAGTCACCAATCACGACGCCCATCCGGTCCGGTTTCTGAGTTCCTCGAATGACGGCGACCTGATGGAGAACAAGCACCTCGATCCGGACTATGAGATCGACAACGACCCGGCACTCGAATCCGCCGGTCGGGACCAGCAGTAGGAGAAGGCGGTGGAGGTCCTGCTCGCCGAGATTGACGGCTGATACTCTGGGGCAGGATGAAGAAGACGACTACTGCCCGCTACTCGTTCGGCGAAGAGGTCGCGAACAGCGTGACCCATGGAGTGGGCTGGCTACTGAGCGTGTGCGGACTCGCCGTCCTTGTGACTTTCGCAGCCATCACAGGCGGGGCACTTCGAGTGGTGTCCTGCGCCGTATTTGGTGCGACCCTGGTGCTGCTCTACGCGGCCTCCACGCTGTACCACGCCTTACCATCCGAACGCGCCAAACAAATCTTCCGCGTGCTCGACCACTCTTCGATCTTCCTCTTCATCGCAGGAACCTATACGCCGTTGTCGCTGGTCGCCATCGGAGGACCGTGGGGCTGGTCATTGTTCGGAAGCATCTGGTTTCTTGCCCTCGTTGGAGTGCTTCTCAATACCGTCGCCCACGGCCGATGGCGTTGGTTGTCGATTACTCTTTACGTGTCAATGGGATGGCTCGTAGTCATTGCGATCCGTCCGCTGGTCGTAGCGGTCAGCACCGGGGTTCTGGTGCTGATCGTTACCGGCGGCCTCGCCTATACCCTCGGGTTGGCCTTTTACGGCTGGCGTCGCCTCCCCTACGGCCATGCGGTGTGGCACCTGTTCGTGCTCGCGGGCAGTGTGCTCCACTACATGGCTGTTGTATTCGGGGTCGGA
>Ga0316197_10003012_pt1 | contig 11984 bp, 11 predicted proteins | sample OudBiesiAoxic_MG_FD_204939 | JGI IMG/M metagenome (GOLD analysis project Ga0316197, IMG submission 204939) | Coastal sediment microbial communities from Oude Bieten Haven, Netherlands - site A oxic | ecosystem: Environmental > Aquatic > Marine > Coastal > Sediment | place: Netherlands...
GCCCCGGTACGAGCCATTTCGCGCAGCATATGAGGTGCTTTCCAAAAGACTGCTTCGTCTTCGGCGTACACTTCGATCTGCGCAATCATCTCGGCAGCACCGACCGTGTCCGCATGATGCATCGGCCCTCCCCCGAACCGAGGGAACCCATAGCCAAACAAGAGCACGGCGTCGTGCCAATGCAATTGGACCGACAAACAAAAATGGCAGCATTTGGGAATTTGGTCGGGCTGAGAGGATTCGAACCTCCGACCCCCTGCTCCCGAAGCAGGTGCGCTACCAGGCTGCGCTACAGCCCGACCGTGCAGGGGGACCTACTGTTGAGACGTATGTTTGACAAGAGGTGTTTTGCCTGAGCCATGCCCGCAGCAGGGCGTGAGACACGACGAAAATCACTCTGAGTCGTCTGATTTCTTTCGATCCCGAAACCGTCCAGAGGTCATCAATCCACTCAAACGGAGTGTTGATGGCGTTCCAATCCGACTTCTTGTGCGCAGAACCGGCGTCGTTTTGGATGCGCCGGTCTGGCTTTCGCGGAACACGATAAACAAACCCGATGCAATGATGATCGCTGCACCAATCGCTGTGTACAGGTCAGGCACTTCGTCAAAAAAGATCAGGCCATACCCCGTCGCCCAGATGATCTGCGAATACTGCATAGGGGCCACAATTGCCGCCTCGCCGGTTTGGTACGCCGCGATGATAAACCGCGCGGCTGTCCAGGCGATCACGGAAATGATGGCCAGCATGCCCAAATGCTCGATTGGCATCGGCTTGTAGACAAAAGCCAACGCGATACCCATCAGGACAAAATTCGCAACCATCGGATAAAGCAGCATCACCACTGTGCGTTCTTCTGCCCCGATCTTGCGCACAACGATCGACGCAAACGCCCCCGCACAAGCCGCCACAATCGCCGCAATGTGCCCTGTCGAAAGCTCTGTCGAGCCTGGGCGCAGGACCACTATGACACCGATAAGCCCGACGATCACGGCAAGCCACCTTTGCAAACGGACCGTCTCACCAAGAATTGGGATGGACAGAACGGTGATCAGCAACGGCGTTGCAAACAAGATCGCATAAGCTTGCGTCAACGGCAGGTCGGAAAACGCATAAAACGCCGAAACACCGGTGATCACCGCAGCGATTGTCCGCACGGCCATCCACCAGGGATGCACTGGCAACAAGGTTCCCGGCTTTGCATCCCGCATCAGCATGATCGACGCCAGCGGAAAGCTGAGCAATACGCTGAAAAACACGATCTGAATGGGCGAATACGTAGCACCCAGCGTCTTGATGAAGACATCGTGGGTCGCAAACAGCCCGAAGGCGATCAGGGCCAGCAATGCACCTTTGGCATTGTGTGACATGGCTGGCCCCTTTTGGCTTACAGACTCGCGTCGAGCGCCGCGACGATGGCATCACCCATGTCAGAGGTCGACATCGGTGTGCCGCCTTCGGGTCCCATCAGATCAGCGGTGCGCGCCCCATCTGACAGCACTTTTTCGATCGCCGCTTCCAAACGTGTTGCCTCATCGCCCTGATCAAACGAATAGCGCAACGCCATCGCAAAGCTGAGGATACAGGCGATCGGGTTGGCTTTGCCCTGTCCCGCGATATCAGGCGCAGATCCGTGTACCGGTTCGTACATCGCTTTCGGGCGGCCGTTTGCCATCGGCAACCCAAGGCTGGCAGAGGGCAGCATGCCCAAAGACCCGGTCAGCATCGCCGCTGCATCAGACAGCAAGTCCCCAAACAGGTTGTCTGTGACGATCACGTCAAACTGCTTGGGCCAGCGGCACAGCTGCATGGCACCGGCATCGGCGTACATGTGGGATAATTCAACATCCGGGTAATCGTCATCATGTACCTTCTGCACAACTTCGCGCCAAAGGATGCCCGACTCCATCACGTTGGCCTTCTCCATCGAGCAAACCTTGTTGCCGCGACGACGGGCCAGTTCAAACGCAGAGCGCGCCACGCGGTCAATCTCGCTCTCGGTGTAGCGCTGGGTGTTGATGCCCACACGCTCGTTGCCTTCTTCGAAGATCCCGCGCGGTTCGCCAAAATAGATGCCCGAGGTCAGCTCGCGTACGATCATGATGTCGAGGCCTGCAACCACATCTTTTTTCAAAGACGAGAAATCCGCCAAGGCATCAAAGCATTGCGCCGGGCGCAGGTTGGCAAACAGGTCCATTTCCTTGCGCAGGCGCAGCAATCCGCGTTCCGGTTTTACGCTGAAATCCAGGGCGTCGTATTTCGGGCCACCTACGGCACCCAACAGGACCGCGTCCACTTCTTGGGCTTTGGCCATCGTGTCGTCATGCAGCGGCGTGCCATGTACATCGTAAGCCGCACCACCGACAAGGTCTTCGCTCACGTCGAACGTAAGATCACGCTTTGCGCCGTACCAATCGATGACTTTGCGCACTTCGGTCATTACCTCAGGGCCAATCCCGTCACCGGGCAAAATCAGAAGCGAAGCGTTGCTCATCGTGAGAGTTCCTTTGATCATCTTGCGTTGCGCATCGCCTAGACCTGCAACGTCAGAGGGTCAAGGTTTCACCGGGGCAGGAACAGCAATGTCGATGGTCAACAGATGGTGCGTCATGCCCTCGCCACGCGGCCATCGCTTGACGTCAAGCAATTCGAGCGTCGTCGAGGGAAGAAGATAAGACACCCGCATCGGCTCCAGTGTCTCCCAATAGGCCGTTGGCAGATCTGGAAAGGGATCCTGAAACCTACCGCTGTCCAGAAAATCCAGCATCGCATCGCGATACCCTTCACCCGCGTTGGGATCGAGGTTTGTATTCGCCATAAACACCATGTGCGCACCCGGCGCGGGCCCGTGCCGGCCATCAAGAATCTGGCTCCAAAGCTGCAATTCATCCAGATTGCGCCGCCCATTCCGGTCTTCGGGGCCATCGAAAACGGGCGGGCCAGAATGCCCAACCAACACCCAAAGCGTCGCGCTTTGACCTTCTTCGGCAAAGCCCAGGTCCAAAGGAACACTCCAATGCCCGCCGCTAGAAAGTCTTTGAACATCATACCCCGGGTCTGACGGGTCCATATGCGTCCCCGGCAGCTCCTTCCACAGAATGTCATTGTACGACACCGCAGCGCCCTGACGGATCGGCACGCGTGACAAAACGGCAAGAGCGCCCTGCCCCGGAAACCAACCATAGCCCTGCGCATCTTCCGGTTCATGGCCACGCCTGTCACCGTCCAGATCAACCCCTGTCGGCACGCCCTCGTTCGACCGCAACGACATGAGAAACGGATACGCGTCCGGCGAAATCGTATCTGCAAAAGCCCGTGCTGCAAGCCCGGATGCATCAAAGTCCATTTTTGTCAGGACCAGAATATCAGGGGCAGCTATGCGCACCAGATCTGCCATTGCAACCAGTTCCGGCACACCTTTCTGCAAATCTCGCAGCAAAAGACCCGGACCATCACGGGACAACGCTTCATGCCACACACCAAGCCGCAATACCTCTGCCTGCACACACGGAGCTAGCAAAAGAGCCGCCAAACAAATCAGGCGATTTGCAGCTCGTCTTCTTGCGCATAGGCGCGCCGGCGCTTTTCTTCGATCAACGCTGCGACCCGGAACAGGGCAATGCCGCGCATCATCAATGTCATTGGCAAAAACGCCCACGCGCAAGTCACCCAGATCAGGACATAGGGCATCGCTAGCAGGGACGGATCAAACGCGACCATCCACATGCGCAGCAATGCCGGGATGAGGAATGGCAGCAAAAACCCTAATGCAAGGTTAATGTGTGCATCCCGCTTGAGCCGAAACAGCACGTCGCGACCAGAAGTCGGGTCGAAAAGCGGCAAGTTGATCCAAAAGTTGAAGGCCTGCTTCCGAATGGGCCAAAAGATGAATCGCGCATGGATAAAGAACAGCGCCAAGGCAAAAAGCGACGTGGCAAGAAGCAGGCTCAACATCGTGGTCAGCATCGGAACGTCGAACAATTCAGGGTAATCCCCAAAGGCGATCACCATCAAGCGCACGGGTGAAAACGGAATATCCATCACAACCGCCGCGCTGGCCGCCATACCTTGCAGCATCGTCGGTGACGTCAGCCCCTGTTGATTCGATGTCGCCATAAGCAAGGACGCGAACAATACACACAGGAACAACGCAAAAAACCTCAGCCGATTGAACGGCGGTGCTTCGCGGAACTCAAGAAATGTGGGGTATTCGCTGTAATACTCGGCAAATGTCACAACCGCCGCGACCATCGCAACAAGTGCCGCCATCTGTGCGGCGTCACTTGACGTATGCGGTAAAACCAATGACGGAATGGCCACCATCCACGCCATCAAAAACGCGCGAGCAGCTGATCCTATGATCCGCTTGACCACTCTAGTTTCCCTTCAAATCGGACGGAAGCGATACGATGCCGCGACCTTGTTCCAAATTTTCGCTGCCGGGATCGACAGCCTGCCTCAATATTGCCCCAGTTTTGCCCAAGTTCGGATCACCGCTCAACTCTGGCCAAGGCAACTGTACGAGAAAACATTGATATCGAACGATAACTGGTGCTGGAATACATCATCACCTGACCAGAAATGTGGCATCACCCGATGCGCCCACAACATCTTGTAGGCGAGTCTTTCGCGGTGCGAACAATCAGAAAAGCGTCGCCATTTCGAATGCTCATTTACAATGCATGCCGTTGCTGACCAAAATCTCCGAACCCGGAGACATATATGTGCAACCGTTGGACGATCCTCGCCGTGCTCTTTCTGGCACGCACCGCAATGGCGTTTCAGTTTCAGTCCATCGGAGCACTCTCGCCTTTGATGGTCGAAAGCTACGGGTTGAGCCTTGCTGATATTGGCCTTCTGATCGGCCTCTACCTCGCACCAGGTGTTGTTGTGGCCATTCCCGGCGGCGCAATCGCCGGGCGCTTTGGTGACAAGCGCATTGTTGGCCTGAGCATGTGCCTGATGTTTCTCGGCTGCATTCTGATCGCGTGGGCAACGACATGGCCGTTGCTGGTGACAGGCCGCCTGCTGGCCGGGGTCGGCGGCGTTGCCCTGAATGTCGTGATGACCAAGATGGTCATCGACTGGTTTGTCGGCCGCGAAATTTCGACCGCGATGTCGATCTTCATCAATTCGTGGCCTCTTGGCATAGCGCTTGCCTTACTTTCCTTGCCGGTCATCGCCGCAACTGGTGGTCTGCAACTTGCATGGATCACGGTTCTGACCAGCATCGCAGTTGCGCTTGTCATATTCCTTTTGATCTACCGCGCGCCCGAGACAGCAACGGAAGCGGTCACCGAGGTCAAAGTCACAAAGTTCCCTGTCTACCCACTCTTTCTCGCGGGCACGGTGTGGGCGCTCTACAACACTGCGCTCGCGATGGTGTTCAGCTTTGGACCCGCGCTTTTGACAGAACGCGGACTTGGCCTGACCACGGCAAGCTCGCTCGTCAGCGCGTTCATGCTGCTGCTGGCCATCGCCGTTCCAATCGGCGGGGTCATCGCCGATCGCTCGGGGCGGCGGGACGCGGTGATCATGGTCAGTCTGGTCAGCTTTATGGTGCTGGCGCCAGTGCTACTCTACTCACCGATCACTCTTGTTCCGGCCACGTTGCTGATCCTTGGCTTTGTCTTTGGCTTGGGCGCTGGTCCCACTGTCGGCATGCCAGCCGCGATCCTGCCACCACAATCGCGCGCCTTTGCGATGGGCGTCTATTACTCGATCTACTACGCGTGGATGATGGCCGCTCCAGTGATTGCAGGGGCTTGGGCGGATTATGTCGAAACGCTGCACGCCGCATTATGGTTCGGCATCATCGTAGTGCTCATCAGCATAATTGCTTTAATACTGTTTCGCCGTATCAAACCACCGGCACCTGCCACAGTTTGATACTGGATACAAAAAGGCCGCCCTATCCGGACGGCCCTGTTTCATGTCACAGATCGTGCACTCAGACCCAAGGACGCGCCTGTTCGGCCTGTGCCTCAAACGTGTCGATGGACGCCGCCTTCTCCATCGTCAGACCGATGTCATCAAGGCCGTTCAACAGGCAATGCTTCTTGAAGCTGTCCACCTCGAACGCATAGCTTTCGCCATCCGATGACGTGACCGTCTGGTTTTCAAGGTCCACCGTCATCCGCGCATTCGACCCCTTCTCTGCATCCTTTATCAGCACATCGACCGCCTCTTTCGGCAGAACAATCGGCAGGATACCATTCTTGAAGCAGTTGTTGAAAAAGATGTCTGCAAAAGAGGTGGACACCACGGCCTTGATCCCAAAGTCCTTGAGAGCCCAAGGCGCATGTTCGCGCGACGATCCGCAACCAAAGTTGTCGCCGGCCACCAGAATTTCGGTTGCCCGGTATTGCGGCTTGTTCAGCACGAAATCGGGAATCTCGTTGCCATCGTCGTCATAGCGCATCTCGTCGAACAGGTTCACGCCAAGGCCTGACCGCTTGATGGTCTTCAGGAACTGCTTTGGAATGATCATATCGGTGTCGATATTCACCAGCGGCATAGGTGCCGCGATCCCGGTCAGTTTTTCGAATTTGTCCATGTCGTCTCCAGTCGGGGTCGTAGACCCCTGGATTTATTTGTTAACTCGCGCGTCCAGCGCGGCTTTGATCTCGCCCTTTGCTGTCCGCAAGAAAATAGCCAACGCCACCAAACCGGCCCCGTTAAAGAGCAGTTCAATGCCCACCAGGATGCCCAGAAGCTGCGGCGCGATCGCTGCGAAATTGGCAATGATGTAACCCGCCAAGAGCACCGACAAAGCACCAGAGATCAACATCGGCCAGAACATCATCGTGCCGCGCATCTGATAGCCGGTGACCAGACGCATAATGCCATTGGCACCGATGAGGATCGTGACAATGGTCGCGAGCGACACCAACCCGGCCAGCGGGCGGAACATCAGCGATATCCCAAGAAGCAGCATGAGAAGTCCAAGACCAATACCCATGATCTTTGACAGTTTCTCTTCTGTCGTGAACCCGGCATAGACCTGAGCACCACCCATCACGAGAAACAGGATCCCGGCAACGATCGTGACTGCCACCGAAGCAGCGATGGGGTTCGCCAGAACAAAAAAGCCAAACAGAATCGACAGGATTCCGAGAATAAGCCACTTAACCCAAACTTTCATTGACGCCTCCGCAGCGATTAAGGTTACAAAAATTCGAAGGGTCCTCGACCCTCCGTACGTCTTATCACATCATGTCGCGCACGTCTGTGAGTTTGCCGGTCACTGCAGCCGCTGCGGCCATGGCCGGTGACATCAGATGTGTCCGGCCTCCGCGGCCCTGGCGACCCTCAAAGTTGCGGTTCGACGTTGCCGCGCAACGCTCACCCGGCTGAAGCTGGTCCGGGTTCATGGCAAGGCACATGGAACACCCGGCAAGACGCCATTCGAACCCGGCATCCTTGAATATTTCCGCCAAACCCTCCTCTTCGGCTTGCGCGCGCACAAGACCAGACCCCGGGACAACCATCGCGCGTCTCACGGCAACTTTCTTGCCCTTCAGGATTGCTGCCGCCGCTCGCAAATCTTCAATCCGACCGTTGGTGCAGGACCCGATAAAGACCGTATCAATTTCGATATCCGACAGTTTTTGACCTGGCTGAAGGCCCATGTAGTCAAGCGAGCGTTGTGCCGCGTCAACCTTGCCGCCCTCAAAACTGTCTGCCGAAGGCACTTCTGCCGTGATCGGCAGCACGTCCTCAGGTGACGTACCCCATGTCACAACCGGGGCAATGTCTTCGCCTTTGATCGTCACAACCTTGTCCCAATGCGCATCGTCATCGGAATACAGCGTTTTCCACCAGGCAAGTGCGGCTTCCCACTGCGCCCCTTTCGGTGCGTGCGGACGACCCTTCACATATTCATATGTCTTTTCATCCGGCGCGATCAAACCAGCGCGCGCGCCGCCTTCGATGGCCATGTTGCAGACGGTCATGCGACCTTCCACCGACAGATCGCGGATCGCTTGGCCGCAATATTCGATCACATAGCCGGTGCCACCAGCAGTCCCGGTCTCGCCAATGACGGACAGAGTGATGTCCTTCGCCGTCACACCGGGACGCAGCTTTCCGGTGATCTCGACCTTCATGTTCTTCGACTTCTTCTGAATCAGCGTCTGGGTCGCCAGAACATGTTCCACCTCGGACGTGCCGATGCCATGCGCCAAAGCTCCAAAGGCCCCATGTGTCGCCGTGTGCGAGTCGCCACAGACCACCGTCATACCCGGAAGGGTCCAGCCCTGCTCGGGGCCAACGATATGCACGATTCCCTGACGAACGTCAGACACCGGATAGTAGTGAATGCCAAAATCCTTGGCGTTCTTGTCCAGCGCCTCAACCTGAATGCGGCTGTCTTCCGTCATCGTCTCTGCCTTTGCACGATCCAGCGTGGTGGGAACATTGTGATCCGGAACCGCAATCGTCTTGTCCGGTGCGCGCACGGTGCGCCCGGTCATGCGCAACCCTTCAAAGGCTTGCGGGCTGGTCACTTCGTGCACCAGATGGCGGTCGATATACAGCAGGCAGGTGCCATCGTCGGCCTCGTGGGCAACATGGGCATCCCAGATTTTATCATAGAGCGTTTTGGGGGACATAGGTCCTCTCCCTTACAGCTTGGCAATGTTGGTGATGTCAGTGTGGTGGTCGGGGTGAGTTTACGAGCCCACGGCTAGCCGTGCGAGCACAGTGTGCGTCGCCCCGAAAAAGCGTTCGCGCAAACGCGCGCGGTCGTCCATGTCGAAGAGCAATGTCATACTGTGCACCTACATCATCACAGCCCTGTATCGCAAGCCTGCACCGCGCAACGCGCAAATCGACATAACTTGTTCTGATCCGATGCACTCCCCACCCCGTAAGAAAGTCTGCGAGGAACATTACATGACAAAACTCAATCTCATTAATCTGGGGCTAATTGCCCTGTTGTTGGCCATTCTGGCGGTACATACCGCTGGAGCGGGCACCGCCGTGTGGCCGGAACCTGTAGTTCTCCCGTTTATCAACTCCTAACCAGTTGCGTCCATCCTGCGGCGGTGCGACCTTGCCACTAGGCAGGAGCATCTCGACGGAATGGATCAAGAGGCTGTAACAACAGAAGCACTGACCGAGATTGCACTGGGATCGTTTGCTTGGGTGCAGGCTTTTTTCGGTAGTTTCATGCGCCCATGGAATGCCTATCAACTGGCAATTACCTTGGGCGTGTTTCTTGCCGCCTATCTGCTGGCGCGGTTCGTCAAACCGCGTATGCACGACTGGATGCGCACACGCGAAGGATGGCCGAAATGGCGCATGCGTGTGCTGGTGGTTGTGCATCGCCGCTTGCAGATGACCTTCTTTGTTCTGCTGATCTGGGCAGTGGTCCTCGTGATGCGAGAGGTCACATGGCCTTCACGCTCCTACATCCTTGGCATCATCGCCAACCTCGCAACAGCATGGTTGTTCATCGCCGTGGCCACTCGGCTGATCAAGAACACCTTGGTGCGGAGTGTGGTCCGTTATGGTGCTTGGATTTGGGTCACACTGTCGATCACTGGCCTTGCCGACGAAGCGCAAACACTGCTTGAGAGTGCCGCTCTCAATATAGGTGAGTCGCGCCTGTCGCTCTGGTTGATCATTCAGGCGATTGTCCTGCTGGCGGCACTGCTGACCTTTGCCCGTATCGTAAGCGGATCGACCGCCGCAACGATCCGCAAGAACGACGATATTTCCCCCTCGATGCAAGTTCTGGCGATCAAATTCCTTCAGGTCGCTTTGTACGGAGCTGCATTCTTTCTCGGGTTGCGCATCGTTGGTTTTGACCTCACAGGCCTTGCATTTCTGTCAGGGGCCATCGGACTTGGCGTAGGCTTTGGTCTGCAAAAGGTTGTGTCGAACCTTTTGTCGGGTGTGATCATCCTGATCGACAAATCCATCAAGCCCGGCGACGTGATCTCGCTTGGGGACACCTTTGGTTGGATCAACGCGTTGGGTGCGCGTTATGTGAGCGTCGTCACACGGGACGGGCGCGAATACCTGATCCCGAACGAAGACCTGATTACGGGCCAAGTGGTAAACTGGTCCCACTCCAATGAGTACGTCCGCCTTGATATCTACTTTGGCACCGCTTACGACGACGATCCCCACAAGGTGCGCGAGATCGCGATCAATGCGGCCAAATCGGTAGACCGGGTACTCAGCTTCAAACCGCCTGTGTGCCACATTGTCGGGTTCGGAGACAGCTCGGTCGACTACATCCTGCGCTTCTGGATCCGCGATCCCACTGCCGGCCTGACCAACATTCGCGGCAATGTCTACCTCGCCCTTTGGGATGCGTTTCAGGAAAACAACATCTCGATCCCGTTCCCGCAGCGCGAGGTCAAAGTCCTCGAAGGGTCCACACTGGCGACAAATGGTCCTGCCGACTAACGGCACGTTGCGGCTGACTCCGCGCAATCGGTCAATCATACTGTGCCCAACTTTACGGGGGACCCTCAAATGACAGACGATATTGTAATCCTTGACGGCGCGCGCACCGCGATCGGCACTTTTGGCGGGTCCCTTGCGGGAACGCCACCCATTGATCTGGCTGCAACAGCGGCGAAAGCAGCGATGGAGAGGTCCGGTGTCAAGGGCGCGCAGGTCGGAAATGTGGTTTTTGGCCATGTCATCAACACTGAACCGCGCGACATGTACCTGTCACGCGTCGCCGCGATGCAGGCAGGCATCCCCGACACCACGCCCGCAATGAACGTGAATCGGCTATGCGGGTCTGGTGCGCAGGCGATTGTGTCGGCAATCCAGTCTTTGATGCTAGGAGATGCAACATTCGCACTGGCAGGTGGTGCGGAATCCATGAGCCGCTCGCCCTTTATTGTCCCCGACCAACGCTGGGGCGCCAAAATGGGCGACGTTCGAACTCTCGACATGATGCTGGGAGCTTTGAACTGCCCCTTCGGCACCGGGCACATGGGTGTCACCGCCGAAAACGTGGCGGCAGAACATGACATCGCACGTGATGCGCAAGATGCCTTTGCCATGACCAGCCAGGAACGCGCCGCAACCGCGATCAGTGAAGGGCGGTTCGCCAGCCAGATCGTTCCGGTTGAGGTGAAGAAGAAACGCGAGATGGTGCCGTTTGACACCGACGAACATCCCAAGGCCACAACGCTCGAAGCGCTGGGTGGATTGTGCACCGTGTTTCAGAAAGACGGGACCGTGACCGCAGGCAATGCCTCTGGCATCAATGATGGCGCAGCGGCAGTGGTGTTGGCCACCGCTAGTGCCGCCGAAGGCGCAGGTCTGAAGCCCAAAGCGCGCATTCTTGGTTACGCCCACGCTGGTGTGCGACCAGAGGTGATGGGCATTGGCCCAGTTCCCGCCGTTGAGAACCTGCTGAAACGTACAGGGCTGTCGGCCTCTGACTTCGACGTCATCGAATCCAACGAGGCGTTCGCGGCGCAGGCGCTCGCGGTGAACAAGGGGCTTGGCCTTGATCCAGCCAAAGTGAACCCAAACGGTGGCGCCATCGCGCTGGGCCACCCGGTTGGTGCCACGGGCGCGATCATCACCATCAAGGCGCTTTATGAGCTGGAACGCATCGGCGGCAAGAAAGCCCTGATCACCATGTGTATCGGTGGTGGGCAAGGTATCGCCCTGGCGATTGAACGTCTCTGATTGCCTGATGATTAGGCGCCGTTACCCATGGGTAACCGCATAGGTTGTATTTTCCGCCCGGCAGAGATGACTTTGCCGGGTTAATTTCTTTTTCACCATGATCCGGGAAAATCGCCTTCGTGGAAGACGGAGGTGTTGATGAGTCTGGCCAACAAACTGTCAGAAGAACGCCGCGCGCGTTTGGCTGCAGAACGTCTTCTCGAACTCAAGCAGGCAGAGCTTTTTGCCGCCAACCGCAAGCTTGGCAATCACGCCCAGCAACTGACCGAGGAAATCGTCGAAACCCGCGCCGAGGTGGCCATTGTTCGGGGCGAAAA